>LXOW01079970.1_pt1 | contig 10117 bp, 9 predicted proteins | sample 1368591 | NCBI WGS metagenome assembly LXOW01 (sample SAMN04884650, study PRJNA319009) | bovine gut metagenome | isolation source: Cow rumen | host: Bos taurus | place: Italy: Legnaro (PD) | collected 2014-07-09
TCATCGTATTCACCCATTTCGTTGGGCAGTCCGGCATTGGGATATAACGACAGGAACACAGGAATACGACTTGACAACTGCTCGACGAACGGTCGTAAATCCGTCACGCCAAACGAGCAGTTCAATCCGAAACTCAACAGGTGAGGATAATGGCTGATGCTGATATAGAAAGCCTCCAGCGTCTGTCCCGTCAGTGTGCGTCCGCTGCGGTCGTTGATGGTTGCCGAGACCATTACCGGTATTGCACTGCCCGTCTCATCATTGAGTTGCTGGACGGCATAAAGTGCCGCTTTGGTATTCAGGGCATCGAAGCACGTCTCTATCAGCAACACGTCAGCCCCACCCGCTATCAGTGCCTCCGCCTGTTCGTGATAGGCTGCTGCCATCTCGTCGAAAGAGGTGCCACGATAACCAGGATTATTCATGTCGGAAGCCAACGACAGCGATCTTGAAGTTGGTCCCATCGAGCCAGCCACGAAAATATGACGACTGACATTTGAGGCATTGAAGCTGTCAGCCACCTGCCGGGCAATGCGTGCTCCCTCGAAAGCCATTTCGCGGGCATAGTCCTCACAGCCATATTCATGTTGACTGATACGGTTTGCCGAGAAAGTATTGGTAGTGATGATATCAGCACCAGCTTCGACATACTGACGGTGAATGTCGCTGATAACCGCCGGAGCCGTCAGACAGAGCACGTCGTTGTTTCCCACGAGCGATACCGGCCACTGGGCAAAGCGTCCCTGATGGTAGCTGTCGGGCGTCAGTCCCTGCGACTGAATCTTCGTGCCCATCGCACCATCCAGAATGAGTATTCGTTGTCGTAAACGTTCTACGATGTCCATTTTATTCATTTTCAACCTGCAAAGGTACAAATAATGGCAATATTTACCAAATTTCTTGTATAATTCAGAAAATATTCCTACATTTGCAGCCATAAAAGAAGAAATATCCCTCAAAAAGAGCATAAATGCTTTTACAATAGAATAAAATTCTAAATTATGGCAGAAATATTAGATGAAATTGACTTGCAGATACTGAAAACGCTGCAAAGAAATGCAAAACTGACCACCAAGGAACTGGCTGAAGCCGTGCATCTGACCCCTACCCCAGTCTTTGAACGTCAGAAACGGNNACCTCTGGTTCCTACGATTATCTATTAAAAGTCCGTGCACACGACATGAAGCAATATCAGGAGTTTGTGCTCAACAAACTCGGTGAGATTGAGAGTCTGGCATCCATCGAGAGTACCTTCGTGATGAGTGAGGTAAAGCAAAACTATGGTATCAATTTGTAAATAAATAAGGTTTTATTTTGGGTAATTGCAAAAAAAACACTACCTTTGCAGCTGATAAGAGTATCAAAGCGTAAGAAACAGAATTATGATTAACAGAGAATTAATTAGAATCAAGGTAGTACAGCTGACATACGCGTACTATCAGAACGGCAGTAAGAACATCGATACGGCAGAGAAGGAATTGATGTTCAGCCTGTCGAAAGCCTACGATATGTATAACTATCTGCTGGCTCTCATCGTGGGTATCACCCGCGAGGCTCGTCGTCATGTGGAAGTAGCCGAGTCAAAAGCAAAGCGTGAAGGAACGCCTATGCCTTCTACTAAGTTCATTTACAACCGCTTTGCCTTGCAGTTGGAACAGAACAAGATGCTGAACGAATTCATGGAGACCCAGAAGAAATCGTGGGACGACCATCCTGAATTCCTCAAGAAAATCTACATCCAGATTACAGAAAGCCAGATTTACAAGGACTATATGGAGTCTGCCGATGATGATTATCTGACCGACCGCGAACTGTGGCGTAAGATATACCGTACGCTGATACAGGACAATCCCGACCTCGATGCCCTGCTTGAGGAGCAGAGCCTTTATTGGAATGACGACAAAGAGGTGGTGGACACCTTCGTTGTTAAGACCATCAAGCGTTTCGAGGAGAAGAACAGCAGTAATCAGGAACTGTTGCCCGAATACGATTCCGAGGAGGATAAGGATTATGCCCGCAAACTGTTCCGTGCCACTATTATGAATGGTGAGGAATATCAGCGTTACATGAGTGAGGCTTCGCGCAACTGGGACTTCTCACGTCTGGCCTATATGGACATCGTCATCATGCAGATAGCCATTGCCGAGATGATGACTTTCCCTTCTATCCCCATCAGCGTGACCATCAACGAGTATGTCGAGCTGGCCAAGGTCTACTCTACCCCACGCAGTGCAGGCTATATCAACGGCATGCTTGACGCCATTGCTCACCATTTGGTGAATAGCGGCAGACTGATGAAAATGGTAAGATAATAACGTAATAAAACAATAAAAAAAAATGACACAGATCTTTTTAGCCGCACAGGCTGCCCAGGGTGGCGGCGGCATGAGCTTTATCATTATGATGGTAGCCATCTTTGCCATCATGTATTTCTTTATGATTCGTCCCCAGCAGAAGCGTCAGAAGGAGATTCAGAACTTCCAGAATTCGCTGGCTGAGGGTGCCGAGGTCATCACCGGTGGTGGCATTTATGGCACCGTCAAGAAGATTGATCTGGCAACAGGCATCATCGAGGTGAAGATTGCCGACGGTGTGGTCATCAAGGTTGACAAGGGTTACGTCTTCAAAGACACTTCAAGCACCCCAGTGCAAAAGTGAGCGAACTCGATGTGAAACATCAAGTAAGAAGTAAGGGGTAAGAGCATGGAAGGACGGAACCTGTTCAAGATTGTTAAGGACTTCTTGTTGAGTAACATGAACAAGCAGCTCCTGGTTTTCTTGTTCTTTGTACTGCTCTCGGCTGTCTTTTGGTTCATCCTGACACTTAATGGTGCCTATGAGAAAGAGCTGAAGATTCCTGTCCACATCGTCAATGTACCCAAGAACGTGATGTTGACATCTGCCCATGTCGACACAGTACGTGCTACCGTACACGACCAGGGATGGGTGCTACTGAACTACCTCTATGGCGAGCACAACCACAGCATCAAGATTGACTTCAGAAACTACGACAAAGAAAATGGCAAAGGCATTGTTCCCGCGGCAGATCTGAAACGGGCCATCGAGCAATGTTTCGAGATGTCGTCAAAGATTACCTCCGTCAAACCCGAGAAACTGGAGTTTTTCTACAACAACGGTGAACGCAAGCGTGTTCCCGTTCATTGGACTGGCCGCGTCATTCCCGAACAGCTCTACTTCATCTCACATGTTGTCTACAGCCCCGATAGCGTAGATGTCTATGCCACACGCGAAAAGCTGGACAGCATCCGCATCATCTATAGCGAACCGCTCAATTACGTAGGTTTCCGCGACACATTAGTTGTCAACTGCAAACTTGCTCACCCTGCTGACGTGAAAGTCGTTCCTGAACGTGTACGAATGGTGTTCCATACCGATGTACTCACCGAAGAGAGCATCGAGGTTCCAGTCAAGTGTGTCAACCTGCCTTATGGCAAGACGCTGCGTACGTTCCCGTCCAAGGTGAAGGTGAATTTCGTGGCAGGCATCAGTCTGGTTCGCACACTGTCGCCAGACGACTTCAGCGTTGTTGCCGACTATCTTGAGATTGAGCAAAAGCCGTCCGACAAATGTAACCTCTACCTGCAAAGTGTACCTCATGGCATCAGCCGTGCCACACTCAGCGTCAAACAGGTGGATTACCTCATCGAAGAGGGAGCAACTGATTCCATCCCATGAAGACAGGTATCACAGGAGGCATCGGCTCTGGCAAGAGCTACGTCTGCAAGCTGCTGGCACAACGGGGCATTGAGGTGTACGACTGCGATGCAGCTGCCAAGCGACTGATACGTACTTCGCCGCGCCTGCGTCAGCAATTGAAGGCACTCATCGGTTCACTCGACAAAGCAGCCATCAGCCGTTTCCTGTTGGCTAACGAGGAAAACCAGCAGGCCGTGAATGCCATCGTCCATCCTGCCGTCTTCCAGGACTTCGAGGAGAGTGGTATGCTGTGGATGGAGAGTGCCATCCTGTATGAGTCGGGTGCCGACAAACTTGTCGACCGCGTCATTGTGGTAACGGCCCCCGAAGAGGTCCGCATCCAGCGTGTCATGCAGCGTGATGGCATCACTCGCGAAAAAGCCTTGCAATGGCTGGCCTGCCAGTGGCCGCAGGAACAAGTCAAGGCACGCGCTGACTTCGAAATCGTCAACGACGGCCAGGCCGACCTCAACAGTCAAATAGAAAAATTATTAACGTCGGAATAACGGAATCCCGTAATAACGAAATAACGAAAAAATAACGTAATAACGAAAAAACAATATGAAACAGACCATTTTAGCTATCTCGGGCAAACCGGGACTCTACAAATTAGTATCACGCGCCAAGAACAGCCTCATCGTTGAGGCCCTTGACGACACCCACAAGCGCATACCGGCCTTCGGCACTGACCGTATCACGTCATTGGCCGACATCGCTATGTTTACTGAAACCGATGACGTTCCCTTGATGAAGGTTCTTGCATCCATGCGTGACCTGGAAAAAGGCAAGGAGTCGAGCGTCGACTTCCGCAAGGCTTCTCCCAAGGAGTTGCACGACTACTTCACAAAGGTGCTGCCCGACTGGGATCAGGACCGCGTGCAGAACAGCCACATCAAGAAACTCATCCAGTGGTACAACATCCTTGTGAAGGCGGGCATCACCGACTTTGAAGAGGAGATGGCACCCACCGAGGGTGATAATATCGACGACAGAAAAGAAGAGGAATGAGCCGCAGCTCATTCCTCTATTTTTTACATTGCGGGCAAATGCCCTTGACCATGAAATTCACGGAACATTGTTCGAAGCCTTCGGGCAATGCCACCTCCGGGATGGCAATATCCTCCAGACAATAGGTTCGCCGACAGCGTTCACAAAAGAAATGCACATGCAGGTCTTCGTCCGTCTCACTGTCATGACTGTGACACAACTCATAGCGTACGCCATCGCCACCGTCTTCAATGACATGTACCAACCGGTGTTCCTTGAACAGTGTTAAGCAACGAAACACACCCGACTTATCGATGGTCAATATCTTGTATTCCAACTCGCTCAGCGACATGGGACGACCCGCTGCGGCCAAAGCCTTCACCACCACAATACGGTTGGCGGTAGGCTTGACACCGTGCTCCTCGAGCAACTGAACACAACGGTTTTCGTCCATCATCGCCCACGGGGATTACATCATCGGACGTCCACCGCCGAAGCCACCGCCGAAGCCACCTCCTCCGAAGCCGCCACCGCGACCGCCACGACCACCGCCGAAGCCGCCAGGGCCACCCTGACCACGACCGCCACGGCCACCGCGACCACCGAAGCCACCTCCAAAGAGGTTCAGACGATAGATGACATGCAACATTGCATAGTTTGTAATGGCATTATACTCAGTATCGCTGCGCTGCATGGCGTTGAGGATACTGGTGACGGTCGACTGCTCATGCAGAATATCGTAGAACTGCAGTGAGACAGTCAGTGCATTACCCTTCAGGAACGACTGCGACAACTGCGCATTCCAGATAAGCTCGTTGGTATTCATCGATACATCGCTGTAACCACGACGGCTCTGCATAGTGATATTCGTAGTCAACTGCGTACCCCAAGGAGCCGTGATACCCGTCATGGCACCATATGCGAACTGCCACGTATCGAGGTTGTTGTTGGGCTGCAGTTCACTGCGTGAGTAGGTATAGTTCAGCGAACCATTGAGTTCGAATTCGAACCACTCGTTACGATAGCTGGCTGACAGGCGTTCACCGATACCCAGCGACTTGGTGACACTCTCCTCCGAGTCTGCCAGACTGTTGACGCTGACGTAACCCACATTGTGGTTGTAGCTCAGATTCGTGAAGGTATTGACATTGAAGTATGCTGCCGAGTCGATGGCGGTATTGAACATAAAGCCAAGGCTACTGTTCCAGTTACCGTTGATGTTCTCAGGACGCGTGATGGTTCCACCGGTAGACTCCACATAAGTAGTCTTGTTCGACACGGAGTTGCTGGTCGTCGAGAAGTTCACGAACGTCATCACAGAACGCTGGTGATTCGTAAAGTAATCGTTGTAGAAGAGGTTGATGTTCTGCGTGAACGAAGGCTTCAAACCAGGGTTACCACGAGTGATGCGCAGGGGGTTGCTATCGTCATACACATCCAGCAGGTCGCTCATGGACGGCTGTTGGGTATTGGCACGGTAGGTCAAACGCAGCTGACCAGTCTGCGACTTCTTCCAACGGAAGTCCACTGTCGGCGAGAAGTTAGTCACGGTACGGGTAGTATCTGCACGCAGACGTGTTGTCTTGCCATCCACCAACTTCGTGTAGTCCTGGATGAAATGTGACTTCTGGGGAATCACCTGGAAACCGATGTTCAAGTTGTACGACGGACGTACCACACGCAACATCACCTCAGCCGTATGGGTATAGTTCTTATAGTTCGAATAACGGCTCAGCGTCTGGTCCTCATAATAGTCTATCGGATGAGTGAGCGGATTCAGATAAGCATCGAAATTACGATACACCGGCTCAATGCCCGAATAGTCGTAATCATTGAGGCCATAGGTCTTGCGGTCGCTCTTGGTATAGCTGTACTGATAGCGGTAGCCGAACTGCAGATACACCTGGCGGGCAATGGGTTCGCTGTAGGTTGCGCGCACCGAGTAGCCCCAGTTGTCTTGCGGCGTCACGGTGTAACGGTTGGTAATGGTCGTATCGACCACCGTAAACAGGTAGATATAGCTGTTGGCCATCGACTTGCTGACGCCCTCGCCCCAGTTTGCATTCAACTGTATGGTAATGTTACGGCCGTTGTTGCTCAGGCGGCGGTTTAACTGCAACATACCACGCAACGTCTTCGAGTCACTATAGTTGATACCGTCGTTCAATTGATAGTTCTTGACAATACCATATTTTTGGGCAATATTCAGCACGTCGAGCAATGGGTTATCTGAATATTCGTAAGGATCCTTGTCGAACGTTGCATTCAGACCGACGTTCGTGCCGTCGTTGGTGCCGTACGAGAAATTCGGGCGGAACATGATGTTCGTCATCGAGTCAGGCTGCCACTCCAAGCGCATCTGGCCGTTCCACTGGTTTGCACGGGTGAAGTTCTGCGTCCTGCTATTGCTGAACGACGACGTGGCACCACTGAAGAAACTCTCCGTAGCACTTTTCGAGAAAGCATCGCCGTCACTGTGGTTCCAGCGCACACTACCGTCAACGGTCAGCACGTTGGTCTTCTCGTAGTTCAGGTTTACACCGGCCATCTTCATGGCGTTCAGACCCTGACGGCCAGCACCGAAACGGCCACCACCGCCGCCACCACCGGGAAATCCCATGTCGTTGGTATTGTTGGCATTGGTCATCAGGAACACCTTCATATCGTCCTTCATCACACCACCGAACACGCGGCCTGCATAGCGACTCTTCGTACCTGCTGCCAGGTCGGCATTCACCATGATACCCTTGTTCATGCCGGCCTTGATACCGAAGTCGAGCACCGTCTCTTCCTCACCATCCTCAATACCCGACACACGAGCCATATCACTCTGCTTGTCGTAAGCCTTGATGCGGTCGATGATGTTCGTCGGTAGGTTCTTCATGGCGGTCTTCGTGTCACCGGTCATAAATTCCTTACCGTCCACCAGAATCTTCTTTACCTGCTTACCGTTAATCTTCACCGAACCGTCGTCGCTGACCTCGGCACCAGGCAGACGTCTCACCAGTTCCTCGACCACCGAACCCTCGGGCGTACGGAACGCAGCGGCATTATATATAAAGGTGTCGGCCTTCAACGTCACTTTTGCAGCATGACCGGTGACGGTGGTACCCTTCAGCATGACGGCATCGGGCTCCATATTGATGGTACCCAGTGCCACGTCACTGCCTGTCATCTTGACACGCTTCGTATAGGCCTTGAAGCCTACGCAGGTCACCTGCAGAATATAGTCACCTGCCTGGGCGTTAATCTTGAACTTGCCCTCCATGTCGGTCAGCGCACCCTTCACGAGCGTACTGTCCGTCTTCAGCAGTTTTACCGTTGTTTGTGGAATGGGGTCCTGTACGTCGTCGACGATCATACCCGTGAATGAGCGCTGAGCCAGGGCTACCACAGCCATCAGCGGCATCAGCATAAGCAAAAGTGTACGTTTACTATCCATAATTAATTTAACGTTTTACGCCTATTTTGACGCACACCACCCATAAAGGTTTAATGCCAAACAGAAAAAAATCAAAAATACTCCAAGACTATTTGTAAATACTCCAAAAGTATTGCAAATTACTCCAAAAGTATTGAAAATTACTCCAAAAGTATTTGAAAAGACAGGAGGCAAAGCGCAACGCTCTGCCTCCTGATTTTTTATTGTGAGAAATGCGGATAATATTTATTTGATTACTATCTTCTTTCCATTTCTAATATACAGTCCGCGGGTAGGAGTCTTTACCTCACGACCTTGCAGGTCGTAGTAGCGAATGGTATTATCAGTATCCTCGTTGGTTCTGATACTCTGGATACCAGTAGTACTTACCTCGAACTCCTTTNNGCTGTTGGTCTCTGTTGGATAAACTTGAGTAGAAACAGCGCGACGAGGAACTGAACTTGACGAGTTAATACCTAATTGCTCAGCAGTCCAAATACCATCATAGATGGCAAGATAATTGAGGTACATCTGTATCTTGGGTTCAATCAAGAACTGATAGGCAGCCTTGTTTATATTCTGGAGGTGAACTACCAACTTCTGGTCTCCAGTGACTTCAAACTCTTCCGTTCCAACTTCTTCAACGTTTCTGATATATCCATCAACCACATCACCGTTAGAATAGGTAACAGTTCCCTTGACCGTGTTTTTCACTATGTTAGCACCCAAAACCAAAGTGGCATTGGTCGATGAAGTTGTGTACCACCATGGTGATTTAAGCGATCCCGTTTTTTGTGACGTACCAAAGCGTAACTTTTGGGGAGTCGTGTATAGATTTGTGCCGGTCCATCCTTTCATCCCATAGTCGGTCAAATCGTCATTGATGGGTGAAAAGCTTTGTGATTTGCTATAAAACTTTGCAAAGTCATATTCTTTCTGCAAAGCCTCCTCTGGAGTGGTGGGAGCCTTGTCCTTACTAGTTAATTCTATTTCATAACCCACAGCGCCTTCAACAGCATTCCACGAGATGGTAACCGAGTTGTCAGATGTCTGTTCAGAGACTGTAGATCCTTCAACATCAGGAGCAGGCATTTCTGGGCGACAAGCCACAAACGAAATCGTCATCGCATCTGCGTTCTCCGTAATGTGGTCAATCTGCTTGTTCATGAAATTCTGACCATCCACATTCTTAGAAAAAACGGTAGCAGCAGGGGTCGAGTAGTTGTTCAACAAGGTGTTTCCTGTAGTGCCCGGCCAGGGATCACCTGGCAGACTTTTTGTCGAAGTTCTCCCTTCATTGTCAGCAGGAATAATGGTACAACGCTGATGATCAGCATTTGTATTCACTTTATTGGTAGTCCAAGCATTTTCGTTATAATCCACATGCAGTATCAACATGCCATGACCATACAGTTTGCTGTCAAAGCCAACAGGCTGACGATTCTCCAACAAATAGTACTCTCCGGTAATATCCTTTTTCCTTCCTTCGTTGTACAGGACATAGGCCTCTGGATGTGTTGCCAGTGGCTTCATATCCGCAATTTGAGTCATTTCATTAATTTCCACAGGTTCCATCCATCCAGAGAACCAACGTTCGTAGGAAGTATAGCCTGCGGGGGTACGAGAATTGTCAAGATAGCTGCCACCATCCATCACATCCCAGTAAGACATACCGAAATTCACCTGACCATTTGTATCATACATATCTGGCAGTCCTAAACAGTGGCTGAACTCATGACATGCCGTACCAATGCCATCCATTGTAGTGCCGGTGTTTCCCCTCAACTCAGCAGCACAGCCATAGGTGTCAATCCATACACCATCATACTTCACTCTCTTGTCATCAGCACGCAGTACATATTCATGTGGCCAAATGGTTTCTTTTGCACCACCTTGAGCTTCAGCATAACCTGCATAGATGACAAATACCTGATCTACTTCACCATCTTTATCCCAGTCGTATTTCGAGAAATCAACACCTGCTCCATGAGC
>LXOW01061379.1_pt1 | contig 10111 bp, 6 predicted proteins | sample 1368591 | NCBI WGS metagenome assembly LXOW01 (sample SAMN04884650, study PRJNA319009) | bovine gut metagenome | isolation source: Cow rumen | host: Bos taurus | place: Italy: Legnaro (PD) | collected 2014-07-09
GAATATGCCGGTCTGCTCACCATCCGTCGTTACCAAGAGGCCAACGGTCAGGGTCACCGCAATATTTGCCTGATTCCTGCCTCGGCCCATGGCACCAACCCCGCATCCGCCGCTATGGCTGGCATGCAGGTGGTGGTGGTGGCCTGCGACGAGCACGGCAACATCAACCTCGAAGATGCCAAGGCCAAAGCCGAGCAATACAAGGACAACCTGGCTGCCTTCATGGTCACCTATCCTTCCACCCACGGCATCTATGAGGACGGCATCCGCACCCTCGTGAAGATCGTCCACGACAACGGTGGCCAAGTCTATATGGACGGTGCCAACATGAATGCCCAAGTCGGTCTGACCAGCCCTGGCTACATCGGAGCCGACGTCTGCCACCTCAACCTGCACAAGACCTTCGCCATCCCGCACGGCGGTGGCGGTCCTGGCGTAGGCCCCATCGGCGTGGCCGAACACCTGAAGCCCTACCTGCCTTCACACATCCTGTTCCACTGCGGTGGCGACAAGCAGGAAGGCGCCGTTTCAGCCGCTCCGTTCGGTAGCGCACAGATCCTCACCATCACCTACTGCTACATCAAGATGCTGGGCGGTGAAGGCCTGAAGAAAGCCACCATGGGTGCCATCATGAACGCCAACTACCTGAAGGAAAGACTGAAGGACTACTACCCGATTCTGTATACCGGCAACCACGGTCATGTGGCTCACGAGATGATTCTCGACATTAACGGCATTAATAAGACCGTTGGCGTGGCCGCCATTGATATCGCCAAGCGTCTGATGGACTTCGGCTTCCACGCTCCTACCGTGGCCTTCCCAGTACACGAGACCCTGATGGTGGAGCCCACCGAGAGCGAGCCTATCGCCGAGCTCGACCGCTTCGTCGAAGCCATGATCCAAATCCGCAAGGAAATCAAGGACATCGAGGACGGCAAGGCCGAGAAGGGCAACAACATCATCTCGCACGCACCTTACACCGCTGAGATGCTGATGGCCAACGAGTGGAACTTCCCCTTCACCCGCGAAGAGGCCGGCTTCCCGATGAAGAGCGATGTGCAGGATAAGTACTTCCCGCATGTTACCCGCATCGATGATGCTTATGGCGACAGGAATTTGGTTTGCAAGTTCTAATCTAATCCTTGTAGAGACGGTGTGCACACCGTCTCTACCATCTAAAACGAAAAAACGCGACCGTTTGGCCGCGTTTTTTCGTTTTGCGTTATCCGTTCGGCTTATTGCTTCACGAAACGCTTGGCTGCCGTACCCAGATCGGTATCCAGCATCAAGATATAAGCTCCTGCTGGGTAATGGCCAACCTCCAGCCTAATGGTCGATTGATTTCTCACTTCAACCATATCCATCAGCTGTCCATACACATTGTACACTCTCACCCTATTGATGTTCTCACCTTCAATCTGCACTGCATCATAAGCCGGGTTAGGATAAAGGGCAATCGTTGAAGACAATGACTCGCTCACGGCATCGTCAAAGTAGAAACTGGCAATAATGTGATTCTCTCCATAGACCACAAAGGTATAGCAGGAGTCTTCTATAATCAGCGTATCGTTCACAATCCAATGCTCAAAATAGTAATTCTCGAACGCATGAGCGCAAATGGTGACAGTGTCGCCATATTCATGGTAACCAACATCTCCAGTCACTTCGCCTGCTCCTTCAGGATAAATCTCAGGATTCACGTTAAACATAGACTTGCTGAAGACAGCTATCAGATCATAGTCCTGATCCATCACAAACGTATATATTGCTTCTGTTGAGAAAATATCGCCATTCCCGTCAAGCCAAAAATCAAAATGATAATACTCCGCAGTAGGTGTGGCTGTGATGGTGCAAGTATCGCCACAATGGACAGTTACGAAGCAAGTATCGCAACTATAGTAAAACTCTCCATCAATTTCAGCATAGGCTTCGCCCATAAAAGCATTATTTACAGCAACGCTGAATTGGTAATAGATATCTTGGAATTGAGCCGTAATATTATGGTCTCCTTCTACGATAAAGCTGTATTCAGGTTCGGCTGAAATCAAAACATCGTTTTCATACCAGCCCACAAATGCATAACATTCATCAGGTGTTGCAACGAGGTTGCAGGTATCTCCATAATAGTACACGCCAGGGCCTACAACTGACCCACCGGGCTCCACATCCACATCAATATCATATTCGTTGCGGGTAAAGTGGGCTACCAAATTGCGATTGGAGGTCACTGTGAACTCATAAATCGAATCACTTTCGACTTGCACATCATTTTCTGTCCAATTGACGAAATGATATCCAATGTTTGGAATAGCACTTAAGTTGCAGGTCTGGCCATACTCGTAACCACCAGCACCAGTAACCGTACCGCTTTCTTCAGGATCCACGGCGACAATAATGATATAGGGGTTAGCAGAGAAATTGGCCACCAAGTTGCGGTTGCCTATTACCGTAAACTCGTAAATGGCGTTGCTTGACACTTGCACACCATTTTCGGTCCAATTGATAAAGGTATAGCCCGTATTGGATTCAGCCGTCACCGTGCAGGTTTGACCAAACAGATAATTGCCACCGCCATCAACCGTACCACCGACAGTGGGATTAGCGGAAACGGACACCACATAACTATTTGTATAGAAATTGGCCACAAGGTTGCGATTGCCCGTCACAGTAAATTCATAAGTGGTTCCCGTCGAGACAATTTCTCCGTTCTCCGTCCAGTTGACAAAGGTATTACCAGCATTGGGCGTAGCAACCATGGTGCAGGTCTGGCCATAGACATAGGTGCCAGTGCCATACACAGTGCCGCTTTCTGTCGGATTAACCGTTGCTGAAATGACGAAATGCTGGATAGCGAATTGGGCCACCAGATTTCGGGGAGCTGTGACTGTGAAGCTATAAGTTACATCATCAGATACAATTTCATCGCCTTCTTTCCAGCAAACGAACTCGCAACCCGTTACAGGAGTGGCAATCAGGGTGCAGGTCTGACCATAGATATAGGTGCCGGTGCCACTCACCGTACCAGAATTTGCCGGGTTGACCGTAACGTTGATATCAAAAGATTGGATCTCGAAATGGGCCACAAGGTTGTGGTTGCCAGTCACAGTAAACTCATAAACGGCTTCCGTCGAGACAGGTTGTCCGTTCTCCGTCCAATTGACAAAGGTATAACCCAAAGTCGGAGTGGCAATCAAGGTGCATGTCTGACCATAGTTATAGGTGCCAGTGCCACTCACCGTACCAGAATTTGCCGGGTTGACCGTAACGTTGATATCAAAAGATTGAATCTCGAAATGGGCTACAAAGGTGTGGTTGCCTGTCACAGTAAACTCATAAACGGGTTCCGTCGAGACAGGTTGTCCGTTCTCCGTCCAGTTGACGAAAGTATAGCCCGGATTGGGAGTAGCTACCATAGTGCAGGTTTGACCATAAAAGTAGGTGCCGCCACCCGTTACCGAACCTCCAGTAGTGGGATTCATAGAGGCGGAAATCTCATAGCTTTCCAAGGTGAAGTTGGCCACAAGGTTGCAGTTGCCCGCCACAGTAAACGCATAAGTAGGTTCCGTCGAGACAATTTCTCCGTTCTCCGTCCAGTTGGCAAAGACATAACCCGTGTTGGGAGTAGCAACCAAGGTGCAAGTTTGTCCATAGGTGTAGACACCCGTACCAGCGATAGTGCCGCTTTCCTCAGGATTAACCGTTACAGAGACATCAAAGGACTTGGGAGCGAATTGGGCTACCAAATTGCGGGGAGCCGTGACAGTGAAACTATAGGTGGGATTATATGAAACCGGAACCCCGTTTTCTCTCCAACAAAGGAAATCGTGTCCCGTTGCAGGCGTGGCAACCAAGGTGCAAGGCTGGTTGAAAGCATAGGTACCTGCACCGCTCACCGAACCGGCATTGGTCGGGGTAATAGTGACAGAAATAACAACATTCTGTTCCGCAAAAATGGCAACCAAATCACGGTTTGCCGTCACTGTAAAGCTATAAGTGGGACTGCTTGACACATTAGCACCGTTTTCCATCCAGCATACAAAGACGTAACCGGGATTAGCCGTTGCCGTCAAGGTGCATGTCTGTAGGTATCCATAGGTTGCTGCGCCCACCACCGAACCGCCGATATACGGGTCGGCATAAGCCGAGATATTGTAGTACGACGCAACGAAGTTGGCCACCAAATCGCGGCTTTCAATCACCGTGAAACTATAAACGGGATCGCTCGTTTGTGGAACGCCGTTTTCAGTCCAGTTGGCAAAGGTGTAGCCTGGATTGGGTGTGGCAGTCAAAGTGCAGGTTTGACCATTTTCGTAATCACCCGCACCAGTTGTCGTTCCGCCAATTGTAGGGTTCGATGTCACACCAATGTAATAAGGTCCGTCTTCCTGCACCTTGTCTGTGACCATACTCATCACATTATTGGTGCTCAATTCATGGTTTTCAGCATGGGCATTGGCACATACTAGAGCCAAAATCATCCCAATGAATAAAAAAGTTTTACGCATATAAATTAAGTTTTAATTGATTTCACATGGTAAAATTACTATACACTTATTGCTTCACGAAGCGCTTGGCTGCCGTACCCAAATCGGTATCCAGCATCAGGATATAGGTTCCCGCTGGGTAATGACCAACCTCCAGCCTAATGGTCGATTGATTTCTCACTTCAACCATATCCATCAGCTGACCATACACATTGTACACTCTCACCCTATTGATGTCCTCCCCTTCAATCTGCACTGCATCGTATGCTGGGTTAGGATAAAGGGCAATCGTTGAAGACAATGACTCGCTCACGGCATCGTCAAAGTAGAAACTGGCAATAATGTGATTCTCTCCATAGACCACAAAGGTATAGCAAGAGTCTTCCACAATCAGCGTATCGTTCACAATCCAATGCTCAAAATAGTAATTCTCGAACGCATGAGCGCAAATGGTGACGGTGTCGCCATATTCATAGAAACCAATATCTCCAGTCACTTCACCTGCTCCCTCGGGATAAATCTCAGGATTCACGTTAAACATAGACTTGCTGAAGACCGCTGTCAAAGCATAGTCCTGATCCATCACAAACGTATATACTTCTTCCATTGAGAAAATATCGCCATTCCCATCAAGCCAATAATCAAAATGATAATACTCTTGGCTAGGTATAGCAGCGATGGTGCAGCTATCGCCACAATTGACAGTTATGAAGCAAGTATCGCAACTATAGTAAATCTCTCCGTCAATTTCAGCATAGCCTTCGCCCATAACAGTATCATTTACAGCAACGCTGAGTTGGTATTGGATGGCTTGGAAGTGAGCCATAATACTATGGCTTCCTTCTACGACAAAGCTGTATTCGGGTTCGGTTGAAACCAAAGCATCGTTTTCATACCAGCCCGCAAATGCATAACATTCATCAGGTATTGCCACAAGGTTACAGGTGTCACCATAATAGTACACGCCAGGACCCACAACTGACCCACCGGGCTCCACATCCACATCAATATCATATTCATTGTGGGTGAAGTTGGCTACCAAATTACGTTCAGATGTCACCGCAAATTCGTATGTCGAATTGATTGTCACTACTTCATCACCCTCAGTCCAACTCTCAAATGTATAGCCTATATTGGCCTCAGCGGTCACGGTGCACTGCTGTCCGTAAAAGTACTCATCGCCGCCATCAACAACTCCTCCAACTTCAGGGTTGGCAGAAACCGACACCGTGTAGATTTCGGAAGCGAAATTGGCAACCAAATTGCAAGGCCCTGAAACAGAGAAGCTATAATTGGGGCTATAAGAGACAATCTGGCCGTTTTCATCTGTCCAATTCTGGAAAGTATAGTGTGAGTTAGCGATTGCAGTCAAAGTGCATAGATGGCCATAGAGATATGTTCCAGCACCGTTAACCGAACCTCCAATCGTTGGATTGACGGTCACGGAAATCTGATAACTTGCCACAGTGAAGTTAGCCACAAGATTGCGGTTACCCGTCACCGAGAATTCGTAAGTGGGTTCGTTCGAAACGGGATAACCATCCTCAGTCCAACTGACAAAAGCATAGCCTTCGTTTGGCGTGGCAGTCAAAGTGCAAATTGACTCGAAAGCATAAGAGTCTGTACCCGTAACATAACCTGCCTCAGTGGGATTCACCGTAGCGGAAATGACATAAATCTTGCGAGTAAATTCGGCCACCAAATTACGAGGAGCGGTCACCGTAAAAGTATAAGAGGCATCATTTGATACAGGAACGCCATTTTCTGACCAATACATAAAATTGTATCCTGTTTCAGGAATCGCAGTCACAGTACAAGACTGGTTATAGGAATAAGTGCCTGCTCCACTCACAGTACCAGTATTGGTCGGATTGACCGCAGTGGAAATAACAAAAGTCTGTGCAACGAAAGTGGCCACCAAGTTACGGTCTGCAGTCACAGAGAAACTGTAAGTGGGATTGCTTGACACATTAGCACCGTTTTCAGTCCAGCAAACGAAGTTATAGCCTGGATTGGCCGTAGCCGTCAAAGTGCAGATTTGTTGATAGCCATAGGTTGCTGCACCTACCACCGTACCACCAATAAACGGGTCGGCATAGGCGGAAATCGTATAAGACGATGCAACAAAATTGGCCACTAAATTACGACTCTCTGTTACAGTGAAACTATAAACAGGATTGCTTGATTGCGGGTTACCGTCTTCAGTCCAATTGGCAAACGTGTAGCCAGGACTAGGCGTGGCTGTTAAGGTACAAGTCGCTCCGTTCTCATAGTTACCTGCTCCAGTAGTCGTTCCACCAATAGTGGGATTGGACGACACACCTATGTAATAGGTGACTTCGGGAGCAGCATTGGAAGCAACGCCACTTGCAATTAGTTCATCGCCTGTCTCATTGTTGTTACAGGCTACCGTGTTCGGATGAGCATTGGCACAAACAAAGGCCAAGAAAACTCCAAGTAAAATCCATTTTTTCATAAACATAAAGTATTTAGGTTAAGTATTTTGTGTGCAAAAGTAGTCTTTTTTCTTTTACAAAACCAAAAAAACAAATAAAATATGGGCATTGCGTAAAATTTAAAGCAATTTTACCAATGAAATGTCGTTTTTTGGCTTAATCCCACCCTTCAACAAGGATTTCGTAATTCTCAAAAACGATAATCTCCCCTGCGGTAATCTTCGCCCGCTTGCGGGTTTCCACCTCGCCGTTGCGGAGCACCATGCCTGCAGTGACAACCTCTTGTGCTTCGCTGCCAGAATACACCACGTCGCAAGCCTTGAGTAACGAAATGAGCGGAATAAAGTCTTCGCCCTCGCGGAGAGTGAATTCAATTCTATTAAGTTTTCGTGCCATAGCCATTTATTTTCCGCAAAAATAGCAAAAAGGAAACAAAAATTTGTTTTCCTCATCAGAAATTCGTACTTTTGCTTTTTAAAGCGTCCTCATCATGAACGAAAACAAAGAAAAACTCATCTTCCCGCAGAACTTTGACATCAAGGTCATCGTGGCGGCTGTCATCCCCATTGAGGAGAGCAAGGCCAACATCAGCCGCGTGTTCAGTGAATGTCGTGCGGTTCACAGTTTTGTGAGCGCCAGAGCCAGCGCCAAAGGCAGTTACATCACCTACACCTACAACATCGACATCGAAAGTCAGGAACAAATGAACGCTGTCTATGAAGCCTTGAAGCAAGTGCCAGAAATCAAGTTCGCCCTATGATAAAAGCCTACGACATAAGGATTTATGGTCGCGTATTCAATGTGGGTTTTCGGCGTTATGTACACCGCTACGGGCTGCAATGCAATGTGAAAGGCTATGTGGAGAATGATTACGCAGACGATTGCGTTCACATCGTGGCCGAAGGCGAGGAAACGGGCCTCGAACACTTTACCCTGCTCTGCGGCGAAGGCACACCTTATTCATATATTGTGGACATGAAGATTGAGGCGGTGGAGGCGACTGGGAAATATGATGATTTTCAGGAAATAAGATGATAAAAACTCATAATAATATACAAACTATGGCCTATGGCTGATGGCCTATGGCTCACTCCTGCCAAAAGCTCAGGAATTGCGCTTTGGGTTAAGCGAGCCATAGGCTATAGGCCATAAGCCATAGTAGCTAAACAACTGAATAACTAAACGACTGATAAACTATGATAGATTTCTCCAAAATCCTCTTCCTCGACATCGAGACCGTCTCGCAAGAGAAGACCTACAATCAACTCAACGAACGGATGCAAAAACTTTGGGACAAGAAGGCCGACCAGCTGAACCGCGACAACGACGACCTCTCCCCTGCCGACATCTACGACCGCGCAGGCATTTATGCCGAGTTCGGAAAGATTGTCTGCATCTCCGTGGGCTTCTTCAACGGTGAGCGTTTCCGCTTGAAGTCGTTCTACAGCCATGACGAGAAGACACTGCTTGCCGACTTCGCCGATATGCTGAACAGGCACTACGATTCCCCCTACGCCCAACTTTGCGCCCATAACGGCAAGGAATTTGACTTCCCTTACATTGCCCGTCGCATGATGATCAACGGCATACAAATCCCGCGTGTTTTGCAGGTGGCAGGCAAGAAACCTTGGGAGACCAATTTCATCGACACCATGGAGCTTTGGAAGTTCGGCGATTACAAAAGCTACACTTCGCTCGATTTGCTCTGCGCCATCCTCGACATCCCCACCCCGAAGGACGATATCAACGGCAGCGAAGTAGGTCGTGTGTATTGGCAAGAAAACGATCTTGAACGCATCAAAACCTACTGCCAGAAAGACGTGCTTGCCATTGCACAACTCATGCGCCGCTTCAACTACCTGCCACTCATCCCCGACGACTGTGTAGACTACACCAACTGAGCATGCACATCCTCTCCAAATCGACGTATATCAAGGGATTGCAGTGTGAGAAGGCACTGTATATGCAAAAGAAGCATCCCTATCTTCGCGACAAGCTCAGCATCGAGCAACGAGCCAAGTTCCAGCGCGGCACTGACGTCGGCGTTCTGGCACATGAGGTGTTTCCTGGCGGGATTGACATGTCGCCCAACTCACCTTCACAATTCCCGAAAAAGGTGGCAGAAACTTGGCAGAACCTCAGCAACCCCGACGTTAAAGTAATGTATGAGGCTGTTTTCCAATACAATGACACGCTCATTATGCTTGACATGCTTGTGCGCGACGGTGATAAGTGGTTGGCTGTGGAGGTGAAAAGTTCCATGAAACTCAGCGACACCTATTATAATGATGCCGCACTGCAATATTATGTGCTACACGGCTGCGGAGTGCCACTCAGCGACTTCCGCCTCATGTATCTCAATAGTGACTATGTAAAAAACGGTCCCATCGACTTGAATCAACTGTTCAAGATGGAGTCAGTGATGGAGTATGTGATTGAGCGAGAAGCCTTTGTCGCTCAGAACGTGGAACGACTGAAAGCGGTGGTAGCTTTGCCTCACTCCCCCATCGTCAACATTGGGACGCAATGCCACAATCCCTACCCTTGTGATTTTCAGGGACATTGCTGGAAGCTCATCCCTAAAAATAGTTTCCTGTTCACCACCGCAATGGACGATGGAGCGTTGTTCCAAAGCTATTTCAACGGCGTGAACACCAATGCCAAGATGCTACAGCAAGTTGAGCCAGATTCCGAGGAAGCCCACCAGATTGAAGCTTTGGAGACTAACTCGTATTATATTGACTATAAGACGCTTTACTCATTGGCACCGCAACCCAAGCCAAAGTCTGTCGCCTACCTCAACCTATTACTTAATCGTCCCGCCGTGCCGGAATTGGATGGCACGAAGCCTTACGAGGAGATGATTTTGGCTTTTGCCCTACATGGTGAACAAGAGCCAGAGGGATGTTTCGTTTGGGATTGTTTTGAGAATCATAGCCGTTGGAAAGAAGCCATCGACTTACTCATCGAAAAACTCTCTCATTATGAGCTTGTTGTGTGTTTTACGCCACAAAATCTGACCACTACCCTGCTGCGTCACGAAATCATCCAAAACCAGACGGTGGGCTATAAGGTCTTCAACCTCTTCGAGGTGCTTCAACAAGCCCAATTTTACCATCCGTCCATCAAGCGCGGGCTGACTCTACAGCACCTTGAAACAGCCCTTTTTGA
>LXOW01411458.1_pt2 | contig 10111 bp, 11 predicted proteins | sample 1368591 | NCBI WGS metagenome assembly LXOW01 (sample SAMN04884650, study PRJNA319009) | bovine gut metagenome | isolation source: Cow rumen | host: Bos taurus | place: Italy: Legnaro (PD) | collected 2014-07-09
GTAATATCCACGTTATTAAGCAAAGTGGGTTTTTAAAATTTGGAAAAACTTGTATATAACTTAAAGATTTTTTGTTGAGAATGTTTAGTTTATTTGGTTCATTTAAAAAATGTGGCATTTTTAGGTAAGACTCTTTTCCAAATNNTTTTATCTTTTTCAGAAGTGGTATTTTTTGTACGAAAAATTGTTGATGATATAATATAACCGAATTCTTTATATAGTTGATTTAAACTATTAGAATCACCTTTGGTTTCATAATGATGAAAACCAAAATCCCAATTTTGATTACTAATTATTGTATCCTCTAAACGATAATTAGAATAAAAATATTTTTCATTATCTTTTTTTATGTTATCTTCAAAAAAAGTAGAAGTTTTTATTGTTGAATATTTTAAACGATCTTTTATTTTATTTTCTATGTTATTAAGTTCTTTTTTCNNGCTTTACTTTCTATTTTTTTTATTGCTAATGGAGTTGTTATAAAACTTCTATTTTCAAAATCATCTGTAAAATCTTGTATTTCTTTTTGATATGTTCTTATACTTTTATTTTCTTTTTCTGTTGCATATAGTTCGAAGATAATAAGCAAAGCACATATTGGTATGATTGCAACGCTAAATATAGCTAGTTGAAGTTTGCTGGAAAGAGAATTGTTTATTAGAGATTTTTTATTTGACAGATTCCATAAAAAAATTGATACGAAAATAAAAATAGAGATTAGTAATAAATTAATTATAATATCTTTTTGTTCAGAATTTTCTTTTAATGTTGCTACTATTAATTTATAGTTTTGATCATAGAAATTAAAATCTTCGCTCAGATTCTCATTAATTATATAGTCTTTATTATTAGGCTTATTATTTATTATAATTGGTGGAAATTTGTTAATATAATTATCTGAATAATACCATTTTTCTTCTTTATCTGGTTTTATGGCTACAAAAGTGTTTGGTTCATAANNTTTTTCCATTTTTATTTTTACCATATAAAAAATCCCAATAAATATATTCATTTGATATTGGTTTTTGTTGGGTTATAGGAATTTCATTTCCCTTCGTTTGGTATATTTCTGCTATAAAGGCTTTNNAATTCATTTTTGTGAGAATTCTGCTGTATAGCAAGCAATTTTGATTCAAAATTATATTTATATTTTTTTTGATTATAGAAAATATAATATCTTTCTATTTTGTTGTTATTTACGAAATTGTTTATTTCTGGTATTAGGTCTTCTATTTTATTATTATTGTATAAGTGTGATTGTAAAGTAGCTATGCCTTTTCTACAAGTATATTCAAAATTTAATGCTTCTGATGTTTTGGTGCTTTTAATTTGGTCAAAAATAATATTATTTTGATTGGTTTGTTTGGATATTAAATAGTCTCTTTTTGTTTTATTTGCATAATAGTAGCAACTATATAGGAAAGTAGCTATTAATGCTATTATAAAAATATTAACTATATAACCAATTTTTGTAGATAGAAATCCTAAATCTGAGTTTGCATATATAGATTCGTGATTATAAGATTTTTTTCTAGCTTTAATAGACGTTGTTTTATCTGAATTATTAAATGTAGTAGGTGGTTTGTCTATAGTATATACATTTAAACTCTCATTGTTTATTGGTTTAAAAATATATTCGCTATTATCTAATTCTTGTTTTATGTGATCATCAATGATTAAAGGAAACGATGGATTGTTTATAGATAAAGCTTCTAGTTTTGCTGCTTTTTTTAATGGTTCGCCTAAAATAGCATAATCAATACGTGTTTCAAGGCTTCCTATAGCTCCAGAATAAAATGTGCCGTATTTTAAGCCTATTCCTATTCTATATGTGAATAGACCTTGTTTCTTTCTTTCGTTGTTGATTTCTGCTAATTTATTCAACATTAATGTTGCTGCGATTACAGAGCGTTTAGACGATGATTCTTTAAGATTACTATCTTCTGGAAAAACTGCCTCAATAGCATCGCCAATATATTTGTAAATTCTTCCTCCGTAATTTGAAATAATTGCGGTCATTTCGGCAAAGTGTTTATTTAGTAAATCTGTAATTAATTTGGGGTCGTTTGCTTCACATGTTCCTGTAAAGTTTCTTATGTCGGTTACAAGAGCAACGCCGCTAAAAGTTTCTGTTTCTAATGAACCAGATGAAGAGGATATAGCATACATGGCTTGGTCAGAAATTAATGTAGAAAGAACTTCTCGTTCTCTTAATCCTTTTGTCATATTGGAGAATTCATTGCATAATATGCTTAATTCATCTTTTCCAGTAGATATAATGCTCAGATTGTTGTTTCCTTTTTTTACTTTATCTAAGGTTAGTTTTAGTGTGTTAATTGGATTTAGAGTAATTTTAGAAGCTATGTAATTACAAATTAACACAATAGCAAAAGATAATAGTATTATTATCAATAAAACTATGTTTTTATTGAAGATTGTTTGGGATATAATCTCCATGTTGCATATACCAACAATAATATAGTTATTGAAAGTTCTTGCTGGATATGAAANNATTTTTTTATGTTGAAACGAACTATCTTGAGCAAGTTTTCTAGCTTTATCAATTATTTTGTTTGTTTGCTTTTTGTTTATATGAGGCAGTTTAATTTCTGTTTGACTTTTTATTTCTTCTAAACCATTTATATTATTTTTAAAAGCCATGAATGCATAATTAGGTTTTGTATATCCAAGTTTGTTTATAGTTNNCATCTATAATAATGTAATCAAAAATAACTATACTCTTTTTGCCATTGTCTGAATCAAATTCAATATAATCACCTTTTTGCTTTCTAATATTATCTATAACATCTATTTTTTTATCGTCTGTACTTTTTCTGAGTCTATCGATATAACTCTCGACGAATCCTTTTTTTAAAATACTTTCATACTTTTTATCGTCTTTTATTTTTGCTTTTGTGCGTCCAAGGCTTCTGCAAATAGTTTGAACAAATTCATTTATTGAAGTTTCATTATCTAATTCTTTTGATTGAATAGTTGATTTATTTGTTAAAAGCATGCAACCTATCGCATTTTGATCAACTAAGTAAACCTCATTAAATGGTAAATAATTNNTTTGCTCTGTTTTAAGAAGTTTTATTAATTCCTTGTTTTTGGCTTTTAATCTAAATAAGGACGCATTGTTTCTTGTAAACTGTTCATGGAACATGTCAAATTCGTCTATGCTTTTTTGTAATTCATCAAGCTGTTTTTGTATCCCAGTAGTCTTAGATTGTAATAAATAACTATAAAAAGTTATTCCTAATATGCTTAATGGGAATATAGCAGATAAAATAAAACACATTTTAAATCTATGTTTAAGACTTATAATAGGCCATATATTGAATATTAGTCCTCTAAGANNTATATAACCAGGTTGGAGTAATAAACTTATTGTTATAGGGAACCAGAATAAGTGAAAGATGAGTTTGTTCTTTTCCTAAATATGTATAAGCTTTATATTTTCCTACTTTTATTTCGTTTATATAACCTTTAATTTGGTAATTATAAATATCATTTATACTTTTAGGCAGTATTTTATCTATTTCTTTATTAAACAGTTTAGAAGTTGATATACTATCGTTTTGCCATTCTGAGTTTCCAAAAATATCTTTATAATTTTTAAAAAAAGGTATGTATGCTTTTATACAACCATATAGTGGATTATCAGGATTTATAGTCTCTTTTTTTGCATCATTTAGTATTATTTTTCTACTGTTTTCATTATATAAAGAAGTGTTCTTGCAAAAAATAAAATATCCATATATTTCATTTCTATTGTTAGTTACATAATTCCAAATAAATTTATGAGATTCCATATTATATAAGGAATATGTAAGTAGACCCTTTACATAGGCATAGAATTCAGGATCTATAGATGTGTGCATAAAACTTTTTATGAAAGTATTTTTTAATTTTGTTGTATTTTTTGAATCTATAGAAACGAGATAGTCAAAGGACATACATGCCTGTCGTTTGTGCTTTAATTCTTTATTGGTATATATAAGTTGACTAGAAGCTGTAGCGCATGGCATATAGAATACATAAAGGTCGTAATCAGGAAAAGGCGGTGCAAAAATTTTTTTTGCTTCTGTTGGTATTGTTTGTTCTAAAAAATTATTNNTACTTAGAAAATTGAAAATTAAATTCTGATGCAGAAGTCATTGAGCGAAGTTCAATGTTTACCGCTTCTTTTTGTTTTTCTTCTTTATGATAATGGTCAATTAAATTTATAAACCACAAGCCAGAGTTTAAAACTATTATAGGTATAAACCACAATAGCATTGGAAATAGCATANNATTCTAAATAATTAAATTTTAATTCCTCTTAATTGTTTATTGCAAGAATTTTTAGATTTTTAAGTTAAATTATAGACTTTCATAGCCAGTGATTTACCTTTTAATGATATTTCCCCGATAAATTGTCCTGTAAATTTATCTTTTGCAAAATTAAAGACGTCTTCAGATACAAGTTGTCGGTTGGTTGGTTGTTTCTCTGCATAAGAAGCAATTCTTGCGGATACATTTACAGGGTCTCCAATAATTGTGAAATCACGTTTTTCGCCAACTCCTAAGAACCCTGTTACGACTTGTCCATGACTAATTCCTATTGCTATGGGGAAAGGAAGTGTGCCATTTGATTCCAATTTTAATAATTTTTGGGCAGTATTACATGCTGAATTAATACATTCACTTAGTGATTTATTATCTGTATGGAATGCTATGAGTTGTTTTTCAGCCATTATTTTGTCAATTTCTCCACCTTCTTCTAAAACTGTTCTGGCTATATATGCAACATGCTGTCTTAATTCGTTTATAATATTAATTGGTGAAATTTCTTTAGAGTATTTTGCAAAGTCGACAACAGTAATATACATAATGACACATTCAGCTTTATAACTAGATGTGTTTTTGCTTAAAGTTATTTTTTGTNNTGCATAATATGCCTAATTCATCATTACGGTTTATGTTTATTTTATAGGAATAGTTTTCTTTGTTGGCTTCTTTCATACCGCATATTAACTGGTTTATCGGTTGCAAAATATCATTTGCTATATTGCTAGCCATAAAAAGTATAATAATCAATGATATAAATATAGTTAAATAAAACAACTTATCTTTTTTGAATTGAGAANNCATATTATAGATAGGTAATACCAAACATGGTAAAACCTGAAAACTTAAATGTCTTCCATTAATAATTTCTTCTTCATATATTGGAGAATTGTAATTTGCCGTATAGCTTGATAATATTTTTATTTTTTTATATAAATTTATGTCATGATAGNNTTATGACAGATATATATTCTTAATGTATAATCATTATCCATTTTTTTGTTATGATTAATATTATATTTATTGCCTATATTAGGAAATTCTCTTTCAAAATATAATGTCCATAATGTGGCATATTTTGAATTCTTTAAAGAAGGTATAACATCACAATACAAAGCTATTTGTGTATCTCCTATTCCTAAAAGGACAGGCTCACGCATAGAATGTGAAAGTTTTATATAAAAATCACTTCCTAAAGCCTTTCTAAGTATATTTAGCCCTTCTTCCATTATTGTTTGTTCTGCAAAATTGTTGTCCTTATTATTGGACACTTCTTGCTTTTTTTCAGGTGATATATTTGAAGCTGTTTTTGTTATTCCACTTAAAAGCTGCATGAATCTATCATTTTGTTTTAATGAATCACTTGCTATTAGGTCTTGATTATAAGATTTATATTTTTCTTTAAGCGTAATTGTTTTATCTGGTGAACTAATAATTAAGCTTCTAACTTTATAATGAGCCATATTGTATGGCATTTTTTTGTTTATTTGTTCTGAAAAGTATTTGGATAGTTTAATATTATCTTTCTCATTTTTATTTTCTTCAATTATTTGAATAGCTTTTTCAGATGAACTTATTTCATGTATTTTTTGCCAATGGTAAGGATAAGATGAATTGTTTCTTTGTCCAAAATTTTGTGAGAACTTTCTCATTTCAGATTGGAGACGATGGCTAAAAACTACACTAGAATCAAAACTATATAAGTGATATAAAATAATAGGTGTAACTATAGGTATAACAGCTATAATTAAAAGATTTATCCAAAGTTTTGATTTTAAAGATTCATTAACAAAGCTTTTTCTATATGTAATTTTGAATGATAATATATATATATATATTAAGGTTAAAGATATTATAATAGCAATTATTTTTAACTTTTTTTCAGTATTATTAGGAACTTGAGTCTCTATATTTAATTCATAAATGTTTTGTCCTAATTTAACTTTATTTATTATTAAATCATTAGTGCGANNTATTGTTTTGACGTAATTGGTTATAATTTTCTGAGTATATCCATTTACTGTTTTTGTCATCACATCTTTTTATTGAAATATACGTATTGGGTAAGTTTTTAGAATAGCTGTTTATAAATTGTTGCTCAGAAACAGGATTATTTATTTCTTTAGACAGCAGTATTATTCCGTAATAAACCAGCTTGTTTTGTTTTTTGCTCGATTCTTTATCTATTAAAAAATCCCAAAAGGCATATTCATCATCTATTTTTCTATCTTTTAAATTATCTCTAGTATGACATAATATTAGTTTTGAATATTCATTGTTGTGAACTTTGGTTACATGATTAAAGAATTCCTTTGAATTTTCGTCTAAATTATTGTCTTCTATGTTATTAAGATTCATTATATTATAGGATTCTAATTCTTTAAAAGTATTTTTTAATAACCATGATTCTTGTAAACCTGATAAAATATATTTGTTTTCAGTATTTAATTTAACTACATATTTTTTAATGTTATATATTTTACAATAATCATTTAATTTGTTTCTTAGTTCCTCAGAACTTGCTTTATTATCAAGCATATTTTCACATTCTGACACAATATCCCTATAAATATTTTCTAATGCGACTTCTGCGCTTTTTTCAGAAGTCATTTNNTTTTTCTGATTGTATGTATTCTTTACTTACACTAAAAACTCCATAAAGCAACCCTAAGGTTAATACAATAAAAGCAGACAAAAAGGTAAAACTATAGCTATTTTTAAATTTGGACGAGGCTAAAATATTTGTTATATTTTCTTTTCTGGATATATTTATTTTTTGTTTTTGTAATTCTTTTTGCTTTTCTTTTATTATATTATTTATGTAGTTGTCATCTGTAATTATGTATGCAGAATAATCGAAGTTATCTAGTTTTATAGGATTACAAATTTTGTTTTGTAAAAGCTCATTTTGTACATGTTCGTCTAAGACTAATGGAAAATCAGGTTGACGTATGGAGACTGCTTCTAATTTTGCTGCAATTTTTAATGGATCGCCAAGAATAGCATAGTCCAGCCTTGTGTCTATGCTTCCTAATGTTCCTGAATACATTTCTCCATATTTTAGTCCTATGCCTATTCTATATGTAAATAAATTATTTTTTTCTCTTTCTTTGTTTATTTGTTTTAATTTTGCAAGCATTTTTGTCCCAGCTTCAAAAGAACGTAAAGCAGCGGATTTTTGCGAATTCTCATCTTCTGGAAATACAGCTTCAATAGCATCTCCAATATATTTGTATATTCTTCCACCATGTTCTGAAATAATTGCGGTCATTTCTGCGAAGTGTTTATTTAGCAGTTCTGTAATGAATTGAGCGTCATATTTTTCGCAGGTTCCTGTAAAGTTTCTTATATCTGATACTAACGCTACGCCTTTAAATGTCTCAGTTTTTAATGAACCTTGACTTAAAGCATTCATAGCTTGGTCAGAAATTAAGGTTGAGAGTTTTTTGCGTTCTCTTAAACCATTAGTCATAGAGGAGAATTCTTTGCATAAAACTCCTAATTCGTCTTTGCTTTCGCTTACAATGTTTATATTTATATTTCCAGAGGAAACTAAATTTAATGCAGATGTTAAGGTTGATATAGGGTTTAAGATTATTTTTGTAGTTATATAACTGCATATCCAAACAGTTAGAATGGCTATTACCATTATTATTATTATAGTAGTTCTTTTTAAGTTTGTTTTAAGTAAAAGGTTAGATAAATCGCATGCTCCTACTAATACTATATTGTTTAGTTCTTTAGAAGGTTTTGCGAAAAAATATATATTATTTGTCTCTTTATTGGTTTCTATTTTATGCAAAATAGCATCTTCCGCAAGTTCTTTAGCTATTTGTTCTAAGTATACTGTTGATAGCTTATTATTGCTGGGAAACTGTATCTTTTCATCTGGATAAGTTTTTATTAGGCTTTCTATATTATTGGTAAATGAAATAATTGAAAAATCATCTTTTGTTAAATCTTGCTTTAATGAATCATTTGATAAAGAAATAATATTTTTTGTGTCTTTATAAGCNNTCGCTGTACCATACAATTAAAATAGCATATTGAGGACGTTTTTTTTCATTTAAAAACGGTAAATAATTAAAACATCTTATAATTTTTTTATTATCTCCATAATCAGAAAATATAAAATTTCCTCTTAGATTATAAGCTCCTCTATTATACTCATATCCTGAGACGATTTTAAAAGCTTTTTCTTCCGTAGAATATGGTACTTTTTTGCCTTCTTTGTCTATATAGTCGCTATCTATTTCTGGTTCTTTATCTAATTGGTCATGCCTAGACTCTGTTATTGGTCTTATTTGTATATACTTGTTTTCTTTATCTGTTTTTTTACGGAATTGGTCATACATAGACCTTGTTATTGGTCTTATTAGTGTATCTTCATTCTCTTTTGTAAAATCATGTGGTTTAAAATCACGTTTTAAATCGTATTTTCCATTTTGGTCATAACTTGCGCTTAACATTAAACCTGTTTCATAGTTATCCAAAAGGTAAACGTTAAGAATTGGCAAGCCTAAATCTTNNTCTTTATTATCCCAATTATGTTTTGGCTTTAATTTTTTTAGCAAATCAGTTATTCTTTTATCATTAATCGCTGCATTAACTGCAGTTTTATATTTATTTAGAAAATGTTTTTTTCTTATGTCAAATTGATTTATGTTATTTTGAAGTCTACTTTTTAGTATAAGCTTCTCAGCTTCTTCTGATTCGAGTATGTAGCCATAAGCTGTTGTAATAAGTAATCCTAAAGGCAGTATTGAAGCTAACGTAAAATTTAATAAAAATTTGAATTTTAACTTAAGTTGCGGCAATTTATTATAAACGGCATAATTAATTATAAGAAGTAAAAGTATGCTGCAATATATTATATTAATACTATATAGCCAAGGAGAAACTTTGTCTTTGTTATTTGGTATTATAAGTAAACTTAAATGGGTTTTATCAAGTCCTAAATAACTAAACCATTTGTAATTTTTTCCAAAATTTCCGCTTGATATATAATCCTTGAATTCTAATTCTCTAGCTTCTGTAGCATTTGTTATTTTTATTGAGTTTTTAAAATTTTTAAAATAACTATTATCTGCTATTTCTTTATTTTGCAAAATTACATCGCCATAGCCTTCAAATAAAGGAATAAAAGCTCTTGTAGCTTTTGACAGATAAGCATCATTTTTGGATTTTTCTTTAAGTTTTTTTATAGTTGATAGTTTGCTTTTTATTTCACTTGAAATATCGTATTTACTGAATATAAAAAAGCCAAAAATATCATTATTGCTTGTTGNNAGCTTATATATAGAATAAGTAACTTTTCCACGATGATTTAAAGCAAGTTCATCTATATTAACAGTAGAATTGAAAAAATTTCTTAGCATTTTTTCATCTTTTATGTTTGTTTTACCTGTGGAATTAACTTTATGCATATACTCAAAAGACNNCATTTATTACTGGAATTTTCTATTTGGTAAACATGAATTTCTATGTTAGGAAATTGTTTGTCGAAAATTTCTTCTATTCTTTTTTTTATATATTTTACTCTGTGTTCTTGGGGATATTGCTTTAATTCCGTTTTTAAGAAAGCGTTAAATGCTTTTGAACGTTGTAAAAGCTGAAAAGAAAAGTCAGAAGCATAAGCCATTGTTTGTAATTCTGAATTGGCGGCTTCTTTTATTTTATTGTTTTGTAGTTTTTGGTCTATATTAGTTATATATATATAACCAAGATTTAATGTTATTATAGGTAAAAACCACAGCAATATTTGAAAAATGTTTGAGCT
>LXOW01392453.1_pt1 | contig 10110 bp, 11 predicted proteins | sample 1368591 | NCBI WGS metagenome assembly LXOW01 (sample SAMN04884650, study PRJNA319009) | bovine gut metagenome | isolation source: Cow rumen | host: Bos taurus | place: Italy: Legnaro (PD) | collected 2014-07-09
GCTTCTATCCTTCGCCCTGGCTGATGGAAGAGGCCTGCAAAATGCACATCCCCGCCATCATCTCCGCCGACGCGCACCATTTCAGCGAAATCACTTTGGAGTTTGCCGCCGCTGAGGAAGCCTTAAGAAAAGCAGGGTATCGCAGTGTGGTGAATTTCAAGGAAGGGCAATGGGTTGAAGTGGCGCTATCTTGAAAAATCCACCCGCCATGGACGACAAGCGTTATCTTCAAAGTCTCATTCAGGAAGGCGAGCATCAGCAGCAGGACTTCAAGTACCGCGTTGATGATGCCTGCAAGCTGGCCCAGTCGGTCTCGGCTTTCGCCAACACCGACGGGGGACGACTGCTTATCGGTGTGCGCGACGACGGGCGTATTGCGGGTGTGCGTTCTGAAGAGGAGATTTATGTCATGCACAAGGCGGCATATAAGTTTTGCCAGCCCGAGGCCAGCATCCGGTTCGACACCTATCATGCCGATGGGAACGCCGTCGTCGTGGCCACAGTGCTGCCTTCCGACAAACGACCCATTTGTGCCCAAGACGAAAATGGCCAAATGCGGGCTTATATCCGCATCAAAGATGAGAACATCGTGGCTTCACCCGTCCTCTTCACGCTCTGGCGAGAGTCACAGAAGCCTCAAGGGGCCATGATCACATACGACGACGACATTCGTCGTCTGCTTGAGGTCATGCAAGGGCAGCAGACGTTGAATCAGATTGTCAAGCGTGCTCGTCTCCCCCGCCACAAAGTCATCACCCTCTTGGCCTGCCTCATCCGTTTCGGCACAGCGAAATGGGAATACGTCGGGCAGGAGTTCGTGTTTGAGTTGAAATAAGAAGTGCAGAAAAATATGCAAAATTTTGCATATTTTTTATAACTTCAAGTAATTCAGCACATTGTTTTCAATGCGCTTCACAAGGTCTTCCGAATCAGGAGCCTTCTCAAATTTGTGTCCCGTGACCTTCTCGTAAAGTTCGATGTAACGCTCCGAAACGCTGTTCACGTATTCGGGCGTCATTTCGGGCACTTGCTGGCCTTCCTTGCCTTGGAAGCCGTTGGCCATCAGCCACNNACGATTTGGTCGCCAATCTTGCCGAACTCGTATTTCGTATCAACGAGAATCAAGCCCTGCTTGGCCGCGATTTCGGTGCCGCGCTGGAAGAGTTTGCGGGTAATGTCCTCAATTTGGGCGTAATCTTCCTCGCTGATGAGGCCTTTGGCGATGATTTCCTCGCGTGAGATGTCCTCGTCGTGGCCTTCCTCGGCCTTGGTGGTCGGGGTGATGATGGGCTCGGCGAAGCGTTGGTGTTCCTTCATGCCGTCGGGGATCTGCACGCCGCAGATGGTGTGCTGTCCGCTCTTGTAGGTGCGCCACGAGCTGCCCGTGAGGTAGCCACGGATAATCATCTCAATCGGGAAAGGCTTGCACAGGCGGCCCACGGTGACCATCGGGTCGGGGGTGGCAAGTTTCCAGTTGGGGACGATGTCGGCGGTGGCATCGAGGAACATGGCGGCTATCTGGTTGAGCACCTGTCCTTTATAGGGAATGCCCTTGGGCAGGATGACATCGAAAGCCGAGATGCGGTCGGTGGCGACCATCACCATGTATTCGTCGTTGATGAAATAACAATCGCGGACCTTGCCGTGATAGACCTTGGTCTGGCCAGGGAATTGGTAATCTGTTCTGGTTAAAGCGTTCATTGTATTCTGTGGTTAGTTGTTCTGTTGTTCAGTTGGCAATTGTTCGGTAGGTTCGGCCTCATGGTGTTTCTTATAAGCATTAATAATATCCGTCACCAATTTGTGCCGCACCACATCCTTGTCGTCCAAATAGATGAATTCAATGCCTTTCACGTCTTTCAAAACCTCCATCGCCTGCGGCAGTCCCGAGGGTGTCTTGGGCGGCAGGTCGATTTGGGTGATGTCGCCGGTGACGATGAACTTGGCCGAGCGTCCCATGCGGGTGAGGAACATCTTCAGTTGGCTGCGCGTGGCGTTTTGGGCTTCATCCAAGATGACAAAAGCGTGGTCCAAGGTGCGCCCGCGCATGAAGGCCAAAGGCGCGATTTCAATCGTATGGTCTTCGAGATAACCCTCTAATTTTGTGGAAGGTATCATATCGCGCAAGGCGTCATAAAGTGGTTGCAGATATGGGTCGAGCTTGTCCTTGAGGTCGCCGGGGAGGAAACCGAGATGCTCGTCGGCTTCGACGGCGGGACGGGTCAAGATGATTCTCCTTACTTGCTTGGCTTTCAATGCCCTGACGGCCAAAGCCACGGCGGTGTAGGTCTTTCCCGTTCCGGCAGGGCCGATGGCGAAGACCAAGTCCTTCTGCTCCGAAGCCGTCACCATCCGTTTTTGGTTGGCGGTGATGGCTTTGACGGGTACACCGCTGCGCCCGAAGACCAGCACGTCGCTTTCCGACATCTTCTGTTGCAGTTCGGTGTCGGTGGCCGCCATCATCACGTCCTCGATGTTCTGGGCGGTGAGTTTGCCAAAACGCTCCAACTGCATCATCAGGGTCTCGTAACGGCTGATGAAATAATCAATCTCGTCCTCGTCGCCAATCACTTTCACGAAGTCGCCTCGCGCGATGATTTTCAGCTTGGGGAACATGCTTTTCACTAGGTCCAAACGCTTGTTGTTCGGTCCGTGAAGTTCCTTAGGATCAACGCTTTCTATCTGAAGAATTTGTTCTGCCATACATACGAAATAATGTGCAAAGATAGACTTTTTTCAATTGCCGCCACGAAGCGAATTGGGGACAAAAAAGTTTTTTTCCAAAATTTGCAGAAATACTATTGGCGTTTGCCGCAAATGCTTTACTTTTGCAAAATCAGACAACCCACCAAGGGAAACGATGGCAATTATCACATTAACAAGCGATTGGGGCAATTCCGACTACTACGTTGCAGCGGTCAAAGGGACGATTTTGTCACAAATTCCGAATGCGACCATCGTTGATATTAGCCACGAAATCACCCCTTTCAATGTGCGACAGGCCGGATTTGTGCTGAAAAACTGCTTCCGCGACTTTCCTCAAGGTACCATCCACATCATCGGAATCGATAGCATCGAATCGACAGAAAAGCCGCACGTTGTGGTCAAGGCGGACGGACATTATTTCATCGCTGCCGACAACGGTATTTTCGGACAAATTCTGACCGACTTCGACGAAGCTGTGACCATCGACGTGCCACAAGACACCGACTCTTTCAATTTCGCCACCCGCGACCGTTTCGTCAAAGTGGCCGCCATGATTGCCAACGGCGCGCCGCTTTCGGAAATCGGTGCACCGCACAAAAAACTGAATGGTGGTTTGTTCTGCGCCGTGGTGCGCGACAACAGCATTGAAGGCATCGTCATCCACATCGATTCCTACGAAAACCTGATTACCAACATCACCCAAGAGATGTTCGAGCGCGAGCGCTGCGGGCGCAAGTTCAAGATTTTAGTGAAAGGGAATCTCTATACCATCGACAAGATCTCCGACTCGTATTTGGATGTCGATAAGGCGGATTTGGTGGCCATTTTCGGCTCACACGGCAACCTCGAATTGGCCCTCAACAGCGCCAAATTGGCCTCGTTGTGCGGCATTGAGTTGGATTCCACCATCAGGGTCGTGTTTGGCGAGGAAGACACGCCTCCCACGAAAAACACATTATTCTGATTTCCAGACCTTTTTCTGGATGCTTTGGAACACTTTCCAAAGCACTATGCCGACCAAAGTGCCAAGAATGGCACCGCAAACGATGTCGCCCGGATAATGATAGCCAATGTAAATACGGCTGTAACTTGAAACGGAAGCCCAGAAAAACAGCAAGATAGCCGGCCAAGGGTGGAAGTTCCGCAAAGCGGGAGTCAAGAACGTTGCGATAGCGAAAGTGTTGGCTGCATGGGAAGAAGTGAAGCTGAACCGTCCACCCGCCAAACCTTTGGGAAGGTGTATCATGCCTTCAAATTCTTCATTGAAACACGGCCTAATCCGATGAAAATAAGGCTTTAACAAATGCGATGAGATTTGGTCGGAGCAAAGCACAACCACGCCGACAGCCAAAAACACCCACCAGCAACGCTTTCCGTACTGCTTCACCGTCCAATATATTAATAAGAGGTATAGTGGCATCCAGACCCACATGTCAGTGATGTAAGTCATGACAACATCCAACCAGTCGGTGTAAAGGCCGTTGAGGTAGAGGAAAAGGTCTCTGTCGATGGTTGAAAGGTTGTTCATAATCAATTGTTTACCAATCTTCCCCGTCGTCGGTCTTATTCAGCGTCAGCCAAATCAAGTCTTTCAGCTCGTCGATGCCCTTGCCGATGACAGAACTGATGAACACGTGCGGCACCTTCTTGGGCAAGTGCTTCTTGATTTCCTTGATGCGGTCGTCATCCACAAGGTCGCACTTCGTGATGGCCAAAATGCGGTCTTTGTCGAGCAGTTCGGGATTGTACTTTTTCAACTCATTGAGCAAGATGTCGTATTCTTTCTTCACGTCGTCGGTATTGGCGGGCACCATAAAGAGTAAGGTCGAGTTTCTCTCGATATGACGCAAAAACCTGATTCCCAAACCTTTGCCTTCCGCCGCACCCTCGATGATTCCAGGGATGTCGGCCATAACGAAACTACGATGCTCGCGGTAGCTGACGATGCCGAGATTGGGCACCAAAGTGGTGAAGGGATAATCCGCAATTTCGGGCTTGGCTGCCGAAACCACTGACAGCAGCGTCGATTTACCCGCATTGGGGAAGCCTACCAAACCCACATCAGCCAAGAGCTTCAATTCCAGCGTAATCCACTCCTCTTGGCAGGGTTCGCCGGGCTGGGCAAACTTGGGCGCTTGCAGAGTGGCCGTCTTGAAGAAGGCATTGCCCTTGCCGCCGCGACCGCCCTTGAGCAGCACGACTTCCTGCTTGTCCTCAGTGATTTCGGCCATTTGCGTGTGGTCTTCAGCGTGAAATGCCACCGTGCCGAGCGGCACATCAATATAAACATCGTTGCCCGCTGCGCCGGTCAGTTGGTTTCTGCCTCCCGGGACGCCGTCGCCGGCATAGACATGCTTGGTGTAGCGCAGGTGGAGCAAAGTCCAAAGTTGGGCGTTGCCGCGCATGATGACATTGCCGCCGCGACCGCCGTCGCCGCCGTCGGGGCCGCCTTTGGGGATGTATTTCTCACGGCGGAAATGCAGCGAACCCGCGCCACCCTTGCCCGAACGGCAAAATATCTTTACGTAATCAACGAAATTTGAGGTCATAAGGTCAGAAATTAAAACTCGTCAATAAACTCGATGGCTTCGTCGTCGTCATAACGGTTGCAGTCGAAGTTCAAATCGACGCCTGGGATGTTGGGTTTCGGGAAGTCGCCTTGGCTGATATTCAGGCTCTTGTCGTTGTAAACCTTTCTCATATAGCATGCCCAAATCGGCAAAGCCGTGTGAGAGCCTTGGCCCAATTGCGTCGAGCGGAAGTGCACACTGCGGTCCTCGGCACCCACCCAAACGCCTGTGGTCAGGTCGGGCGTGATGCCCATGAAATAACCGTCGCTCTGTTTTTGCGTGGTGCCGGTCTTGCCCGCGATGGGGTTATTGAACTTGTAGAGAGAACGCAGGCGGATGCCCGTGCCGCTTTGAACGACGCCCTTCATCAACTCCACCATCTTGTAAGCCGTCAGTTCGCTCATGGCCTCCGATTCCTCGTAACTGAAACGTTCAATGACGTTACCGTTCTTGTCTTCGATTCGGGTGATGAACATGGGCTTGATGTAAACACCTTGATTGGCGAAAGTGCTCATGGCACCCACCATCTCGATAAGCTTTAAATCGCAGACACCCAGACAGATAGCAGGAACAGCATCAATCGGCGACTCCACGCCCATGCGTCTCGCCATGCCAATCACTGCCTCGGGGCCGAAAATGTTCATCAAATAGGCCGAAATCCAGTTATTGGACTGCGCCAAGGCGGATTTCAGTGTGATTTCCTCGCCCACGTGACCGCCGGAATTGCCTGGCGACCAAAATTTTCCGTCGGGTAGCTGGATGTTATACTGGATATTAGGAATCTTTGTGCAAGGTGTGTATTCGCCTTCCTGCATGGCCAGAGAATAGAGGAACGGCTTGAAGGTGGAGCCCACCTGACGGCGTGCCTGCGTGACGTGGTCGTACTTGAAGAAACGGTAATCCAAACCACCCACGTATGCCTTCACATGGCCGGTGTGCGACTCGATGGAAATCAAGCTGGCTTGCAGGAACCATTTGTAATAACGGATGGAGTCCATCGGCGACATGACCGTATCGATGGGGCCGTTCCACGAAAAAACGGTCATCGGGACAGGACGGTCAAAGATGACTTTGATGGTATCCATCGGCACGCCAGCGTTCTTGAGCTCGCGATAACGGTCGCTCCGCTTCATCGAGGTCTCCAGGATGTGGTCGATTTCGTCGGCGGTCACATTGGAGAAAGGCGCGTTTTTCTGGCCTTTCCAATGCTTGTAGAACATCGGCTGCAACTCCTTGCCCATGAACTCCTTAACGGCTTCCTCGGCATATTGCTGCATCCGCGAGTCGATGGTGGTGTAAATGCGCAGGCCGTCGCGATAAATGTTGTAAGGCTTGCCGTCAGGACGAGTGGTGTTTTGCGCCCATTCGGTGAGTTGGCCTCTCAAAAACTCGCGGAAATAAGTGGCCTGGCCCGAGTTGTGGTCCATCACGCCAAAGTGCGACATGTCAATCGGGATCTGCGAGATGGAGTCGCATTCGGCTTGGGTGATATATCCGTTTTCGGCCATTTTTTTCAGGACGAGGTTGCGGCGACCCAACGAGCGTTCAGGATTACGCACCGGGCTGTATCGCGTCGGCGCATTGACCACCCCCGCCATCAAGGCGCATTCCTGGATGTTCATCTCTTTCGGGGTCTTGTCGAAAAACGTCTGGGCCGCCGAACGGATGCCAAAGGCGTTATGACCAAAAGCCACCGTATTCAAGTACATGGCCACGATTTCCTCCTTGGAATAGTTGTGTTCCAACTTCGTGGCCGTAATCCATTCCTGGAATTTTCGCAACACCAGTTGGGGCGTGCTCAAGTTCTCGCCACGCGGGAAAAGGTTTTTCGCCAATTGTTGCGTAATCGTACTGCCACCGCCTTTCTTGTGACCCGTCAAAACGCCGAAAGCCACGCGGAGCAAGGCCTTTTCGTCAATGCCGGAGTGTTCTGTAAAACGCTCATCCTCAATGCTTATCAAGGCCTCTGGCATATAGTGCGACAGCTCGCTGTAGCGCACATTGGAACGGTTTTCCACATAATAGGTGCCCAACACCTTGCCGTCGCAAGAGATGATCTCGGTGGCAAGGTTGGTCTGCGGGTTTTCCAACTCGTCGAAGGTCGGCATGGTACCGAAAATGCCTTTGGCGACACAAAAGAAGAACAGGACAACCAAAACCAGAAACCCTCCAAAAATAATCCAAAGGTTCCGGATGGCGTTCGATCGGGTTGCCACGGGCTTCTTTTTCTTTTTGTTATCAGCCATATCTTATTGTTTTTCAATGAATAATCCAATATCGGAAATGCCTTTCAGCACAGGTTCGCGCATGGCCTGCTCGATTTCGAAATGGTAATTGCCTTTCAAAGGGAAGCGCAAGTTCTCATTCAGCGGTACGCGCATATCTCTCATGCTGCCAGTGCTCTTCCCAATCCAGCGACCGTCGGGTGTGGCAAGGGTGCATTCAATGGTATCGTGCGTGAGGTTGCCGTTGGGCATCCGCGTGTGCAGAAACACAAAGAGGTTGCTGTAGCGGTAGTTCTCCAAGTGCCTGAATTCCAAACCAAAAACATAGCCGCTAATGGTGTCGTTGATATTGACATCAAAAGCCACACGGTCTTGCTGTGACCATTCGGCCTCGGGAATGACGGTACGCTCCTCGAAGGAGTCATTAGCGCAACTCGCCATCAACAGGGTCAATATCAGTATGTTAGCTAATCTTTTCATCAGTCACTCATCTTATTGAGGTCGGCCTCGCCGTAGCCTTCGTTGGTATTGGTGTGGGCTTCCATCGTAACTGCGTAATCCTCAAGTTTTTCAGGCTTCTGTCCCTTCTTGTTCAAGGCGATGATGTCCTTCACCTTATCGACAGGAATGGCCATGATGTTGCTCTTGTCGGAGGTGTAGGAATACCACATAATGCCTTTGAAGACGTCGTTTTTCTGGTGGATGGCGTCGCCGCTCTTGAAATGCAGCACGATGTTCGGATCGGAGAAGGCCTTCAAGGCATCCACGTAGGCCTCGTATTCATAGTTGAGGCAGCATTTCAGCTTGCCGCACTGTCCGGCGAGCTTTTGCGGGTTGGGCGAAAGCTGCTGCACACGCGCCACACCAGTCGTCACGGACTGGAAGTTGCTGATCCACGAAGCGCAGCACAACTCACNNACTCACGACCGCAGGAACCCAAACCACCCAGTTTGGCCGACTCCTGCCTCACACCGATCTGGCGCATCTCCACGCGCACATGAAATTCCTCGGCCAGTTTTTTGATCAGCTCACGGAAATCCACGCGACCATCGGCGGTATAATAGAAAATCGCTTTTGTTTTATCTCCCTGATACTCAACATCATTTAATTTCATTTCAAGGCCAAGGTTCTCGGCTATGGTGCGGGTGCGGGCAAGGGTGCCTTTCTCCAATTTGATGGCCGATAACCATTTTTCCACGTCGTTGGCGCGGGCGCGACGGTAAATCTTTTTCATCTCCTCGCGCGGCGTGCGGAAACGCTTGCGTTTCATCTGAAGCTCAACGGTTTCACCGAGCATAGTGACGATACCAATGTCGTGTCCGATGGCGGCTTCCACTGCCACCATCTCGCCGACCTCGAGGTCAAGGTCTTCGGGATAGACGAAATAGTCCTTGCGGTCGTTCTTGAAACGCACCTCAGCAAGGCGCACCTTTCCGTTCACTTCCTCGTTCTCGTAATCCTTCAGCCAATCGTAAAGATTCAGCTTGCAGCGACCACAACACAGCACTTTTTGGCCCGTCGTGTAGTCATTCCCGACTTTGGCACCACGATGAAACACGTTTTCATCCTGTGCCGTATCTTCATTTTTATATTGATTTTCAGTCATTTGGTTCATTACTATTTAGTTGTTCTTACAAAAGTGCAAAAGNNCCGAACGTTTAACTAAAAAAACTTATTGTCATGAAAAAAGGATTAATCGCTGTTTTAGTCATTGTTGCCATCGCTGGAATCTTTATCCTGTGGGGCGTAAAAGTTTACAACGGATTGGTTTCCAAGCAAGAAACCGTTGAAACCGCTGTCGGTAACGTGCAGACGGCTTACCAAAAGCGCGCCGACCTCATCCCGAACCTCGTTGCCACGGTGAAAAACTACGCCGAATACGAGGCCGCGACCCTCGAAGCCGTCGTGGAAGCCCGTGCCAAGGCCACTTCCACCACGCTGGATGCCAACAACTTGACTGAAGAAAACTTGAAGGCTTTCCAAGCCGCCCAAGACCAAATGTCGAGCGCATTGTCGCGCCTGTTGGTCACCGTTGAGAAATATCCCGACCTGAAAGCCAACCAGAACTACCTTGACCTGCAGTCGCAACTCGAAAGCTGCGAAAACACCATCGCCAACGCGAGAAGAGAGTTCAACGAAAAGGCGAAGGAGTACAACACCTATCTCCGCAAGTTCCCCAACAACCTCATCGCCGGAATGTTCAACTTCGACAAGAAACCTTACTTCGAGGCTTCCGAAGCTGCCCAAGAAGCGCCTAATGTCGGAGATTTGTTCGGAGAATAAAATTTATAGAATATGTGTGGAATTGTTGCATACGTAGGCCATCAAGAGGCCTATCCCATCCTGATTGAGGGATTGAAACGTCTTGAATACCGCGGCTACGACAGCGCTGGCGTCGCCTTGCTGAACGAAGCCGACGAACTAAATGTTTATAAATCAAAAGGCAAGGTCTCAGACTTGGAGGTCTTTGCCTCAACAAAGGACGTGAGCGGCCACATCGGCATCGCCCACACCCGCTGGGCCACCCACGGCGAGCCCAACCAAGTGAACGCCCACCCACACCGCTCGCAGTCGGGCAATATCGCGCTGATTCACAACGGCATCATCGA
>LXOW01367885.1_pt1 | contig 10109 bp, 10 predicted proteins | sample 1368591 | NCBI WGS metagenome assembly LXOW01 (sample SAMN04884650, study PRJNA319009) | bovine gut metagenome | isolation source: Cow rumen | host: Bos taurus | place: Italy: Legnaro (PD) | collected 2014-07-09
TCGGTGAACTTGTTGAACGGGGCGCTCTCGTGATAACCCTTTTGGTCGGGCACTTCGTAGATTTCTTCGTCGTCGGCGATGATGTAGTATTCCAGTTCGCCCATGGTCTCCATCTGCAAGCCTGTGGTCTTCTTGAACACTTCGTGAGCCTTGTGGAGGATGTGCTCAGGTGAACTCTCAAAAGGCTCGCCGTCGCGGTTGTAGAACGAGCAGAGGATGTCCAAGGTCGGCGTCTCGGTGAAGGGGTTGCGGAAGGCCGTCTTGTATTTCGGCACCACGTAGAGGTCGCTCTTGCCTGCCTCGATGAAGGGGAAGAGGCTGGAGCCATCCACGCGCTCACCAGCGGTGAGGATGTTCTCAAGGTGCTCCAAGCTGTGGATTACGAAGTTGAGGGTCTTTAGCTTACCGTCCCAGCCACAATAGTGGAAGTTGACGAATTCGATTTGGTTTTCCTCGCAATAACGAATGATGTCGGCGCGAGTGAATTCCGATGCAGGCTTTTGTAGGTACTGCACCAGACGATTGGGGTTCATGACAATTCTTTGGTCCATTACGATTTGTTATTAATTTGGGATTTCAGATTTCAAGATTTAATTATTCAACCGTCACAGATTTGGCAAGGTTACGGGGTTGGTCGACGTTGCAGCCGCGCATCACGGCGATGTGATAGGCCAAAATCTGCAAAGGAATGGTGGCCAACAATGGCGAATACAGGCACTCCGTCTCAGGGATTTCAATCACATAGTCGGCCATGCGGCGGGCGATGACATCCTTTTCGCTGATGATGGCGATGATTTTGCCGTTGCGCGCCTTCACCTCCTGGATGTTGCTGATCACTTTTTCGTATGTGCTGTGGTTAGTGGCGATAAAGACCACAGGCATATCCTTGTCAATCAAGGCAATGGGGCCATGTTTCATCTCAGCGGCGGGATAGCCTTCAGCGTGGATGTAGGAGATTTCCTTCAGTTTCAAGGCACCTTCCAGAGCGACGGGATAGTTCTGCAAACGGCCAAGGTATAGCATATTGCGAACATCCTTATATTTTGCCGCAATGTCCTTCACGTGACCGCTGTGGTCGAGGGTCCACTGCATCTTTTCCGGGATGCTGTTAAGCTCTTGGATAAAGGCGGCGCGTTCTTCGTCCTTCATCGAGCCTTTCAACTCTGCGAGGCGCAAGGCCAGCATCACCATCACAGTGACTTGCGAAGTGAAGGCTTTGGTGGAGGCCACACCGATTTCCGGACCGGCATGGGTGTAGATGCCTGCGTCAGTGGCACGTGAAATGGACGAGCCAATAACGTTGCAGATGCCCAACACGACGGCACCTTTTTCTTTCGCCAATTGGATAGCGGCCAAGGTGTCGGCAGTTTCACCCGACTGCGACACGGCAATCACCACATCATGGGGCGTAATGACAGGATTGCGGTAACGGAACTCGGAGGCATATTCCACCTTGACGGGGATCTTGGCCAGGTTCTCGATGAGGTAACTGCCCACCAGGCAGGCATGCCATGAGGTACCGCAAGCTACGAAGACGATATTGTCGGCATAAAGCAGTTGTTTCTCATAATTGACGATGCCACCCAGACGCACGGTGTTGGCTTCAGGGTGCAGACGGCCACGCATGGTGTCGCGCACGATAGTGGGCTGCTCGTAGATTTCCTTCATCATGAAGTGGTCGAAGCCAGCCTTCTCGATGCTATCGAGGTTCATCTTCAGCTCTTGGACGTAAGGAATAGCTTCCACATCGTGAATGGTCTTGATGTGCATTTCCTCACCCAACTTGATGCGCACCACTTGTTCGTCCTCAAGGTAGACTACCTTTTGGGTGCGGCCTACGATAGGCGTGGCGTCGGAGGCGATGAAATACTCGCCATCACCAATACCGATGACCATTGGGCTGCCTTTACGGGCGGCGATGAGTTGGTCGGGATGGCCCTTTTCCAAGATGACGATGGCGTAGGCACCCACCACGTGGTTCAAGGCGATACGGACAGCCTCAAACAGGTCGACATGTTCGCTTTGCTGCACATCTTCGATAAGGTTGGTCAGCACCTCAGTGTCGGTTGACGACAGGAAGGTGAAGCCACGTTTTTCAAGCTCTTTGCGCAGGCTCATGTAGTTCTCAATGATGCCGTTGTGGATCAGGGCGATGTTGCCCGATTGTGAGCGGTGTGGGTGGGCATTCACCGTGTTCGGCTCGCCGTGGGTTGCCCAACGGGTGTGGGCGATTCCGATATGTCCGCTGATGTCTTTCGTCGAAGCAAAAGCCTCTAAGTCAGAGACTTTTCCCTTAGACTTATAGATATTCAGTTCGTCTTTTTCATTCAATAAGGCTACGCCAGCGCTGTCGTAACCGCGATATTCCAGGCGTTTCAACCCTTCAATGAGGATAGGGTAGGCATCCTGTGGGCCAATGTAAGCTACTATTCCACACATGTTTTTATAGGTTTATTCAAACTTGCAAAGATAGCAATTAATTCTATCAACCCAATATTTTTCTTATTTTTGCGGCAAATAATCATTAAATCGACCAAAATGGCACTAAAAGAATGGATGATGGCCTTCAATGACGCCAAGGAGATGGAAGCCAACGGCGAGGAAGGCCCGAAACTGATAACAGCCTACCAGCGCGTGCTTGATAAGATGGGAGAAGGCCCTTTCACTGAAGCCGAAGAGCACGTCCGGGAGGAGGTTTTCCGGAACTTACATGAGTTGTATTCCCTTAATGGGGATGAAGTGTCTTACGCGGAAAAAAGTTGACACAAAGTCAACCAAAATCAGCAAATTACATTGACACGTGCTTGTTATTATAAAGTTACGTCAGAGTTATGCAAAAACTGATCAATAGAAAGCAAAAGGGGAGTAAAACCAATAGGATACAATAGGCTTGCTTTCAAGGCTTTATGATGGCGCCCGCTATGAGCCTATTTCTTCAGTATATTAAAATAAGTATCCAGCAATTTCTGTGCTCCAATGTAGGCGCTCATCCTTTGTCCGCGCACATCGCTTTCCACCAAAGGAAGCAAGTCGGCCACCAGTTGGTTTTGGTAGAAATCATTCTTCAAGGCGCTGTCCATCGAGTCGTACATCATCTGCACGTCTTGTTGGGCGCGTTTTTTATAAAGGTAGCCGTTGTCGCGAATGGCTTGAACGTGGTCAGCAACCATCTGCCACACCTCATCGATTTGGAAGCCTGTCAGAGCGGAGCAGGTCAGCACCTTGGTCTCCTGTCCCGACTCGGGTAAGGGGAAAAGGTGCAGGGCATTGCGGCATTCAGCGGCAGCTCGGTTGGCACGCATCACATTGTCACCATCGGCCTTGTTCACCGCGATGCCGTCGGCCATCTCCATGATGCCGCGCTTGATGCCTTGCAGTTCATCACCAGCACCGCTAATCAAGATTAATAGGAAGAAATCCACCATGGAATGCACAGCCACTTCTGATTGGCCCACGCCTACCGTCTCCACGAAAATGGTATCGTAGCCCGCTGCCTCGCAGAGGATGATGGTCTCTCTCGTTTTTCTTGCCACGCCACCCAAAGTGCCTGCCGAGGCCGAAGGACGGATGTAGGCGTTGGGATGCACCGAAAGGGTCTCCATGCGCGTCTTATCGCCCAAGATACTGCCCTTGGAACGTTGGCTCGAAGGGTCGATAGCCAACACCGCCAGTTTCTGACCTTTGTCGCAGAGATGCACGCCCAAGGCCTCGATGAAAGTGCTCTTGCCCGCACCTGGCACACCTGTAATGCCCAAACGCAAAGCTTTGCCCGCATGAGGCAGACAAGCCGCGATGATNNCACACGGTCGCTTTTGAGGATGCCGTCGACATACCATTCCAGCGGCATGAGCTGCTGCTGGTTGCGTTTCATGCGCTCCAAAGCGTTCGGGTTGACTTGGATGGGTCCGTCGACACCTTCGGTGACTTTGAGGTTTGACTCCCATTCATGTTCCTGATTTTCAAAGTGTTCGTATTCCATGGCGGGCTGCGGTTAATCTTCGATTTGATTTGGCAAAGGTAGGGTTTTTTATTTTTATTTGCGTTATTCCAAAAAAAATGCGTAATTTTGTAGTTTCTAAGCAACACTATACCCATGACTAGCAAGACAAGAGTACTATTCGTCCATCAGGAAATCGCCCCTTATCTGCCAGAAACACCTATGAGTCTCGTTGGGCGTTACCTGCCTCAGGCCACGCAAGAAAGTGGAAAGGAAATCAGGATATTCATGCCCCGCTATGGTGTCATCAATGAGCGTCGCAACCAACTCCATGAGGTGATTCGCCTTTCGGGCATGAACCTCATCATCAACGATACCGACCATCCTTTGATTATCAAGGTGGCCTCCATCCAAAAGGCAAGGATGCAGATTTATTTCATCGACAACGACGACTTTTTCACCAAGAAAAAATACTTGATGTATGACGAAAACGGTGTCTTTTGCGAGGACAACGACAGCCGTTGCGTCTTCTTCACCCGTGGCGTCATCGAGACGGTGAAGAAACTCAACTGGTCGCCCGACATCATCCACTGCCATGGCTGGATTTCGGCCCTGATGCCCGTCTATATCAAACGCGCCATGAACGTTCGCGATAACCCGCTCTTCAACGAGTCAAAGATCATCTATTCGATTTACGACGACGAATTTACCGAAGACTTCAGGGCAGGCTTCGACAAGAAGATGAAGCTGCCGGGCATGACGGCCAAGGACCTCAAGTATTTCAAGGAAGCCAACTACGTCAACCTGACCAAAGCCGCCATCGACTATTCCGACGGCATTGTGGTCAGCACCGAACGCCTTAATCCCGAGATTGAGGAGTATCTGAAGACAGTGAAGAAGCCGGTGTTGACGTACAAGGAACAGGTGCATTACGCCCAAGCCTGCAACGATTTCTACGATACCATCCTTGAAAAACAATAAAAACGGCGTTTTTGGGTTATCTCACCACGAATAACATCAAACGATAATTTCCGAACATAATGAAAACATATCATTCAATCGCTCGAAACTGCTTGGCGTTAATGATTGGCATGTTGCTGTTGGCTTTTGCGGCTTGCAGGAAGTCGCCTGAGACCATCGGTGACAACCTTATTTCCGACAGCGACTACATCGGCGTTTTCCATACCGACACGGTTGAAATCGTGTGCCATTCCTATTTTGATTCCGTCAGTACGAAGAATGTCAGCTATGCGCTGCTGGGCAGTATGAAAGACCCTGTCTTTGGCAACTCGGAGGCGGGCTTCTACACACAGCTCCGCCTGTCATTGGCTGGACAGAGCTTCGGCACAGCGCCCATTTTGGATTCGCTGGTGCTGCAGCTGAGCATCAACAACTATTATGGCGACACTAACGTCCTGCAAACCGTGCATGTGTACGAGCTGATGGATACCCTGTCGGGCAATTCTTCTTATTACAATCATTCCACTGTCGATTTCAACCCCATCGACCACGCCAATGGATATCAGTTCATGCCCCATCCCAAAACTGCGAAGCACCTTGTCGGCACCGACACTGTCGAGCATGCCATCATCCGTATCCCGCTTAGCACTGCCTTGGGTGAGTATCTGATGAACCTCGATTCGACGACTTACACCCAACCCGACTATTTCAAGAACGCCTTTAAGGGCCTTTATGTGACTTGCGACCCTGTCAGCCAACCGGGTGCCATCACCTCGATTACTCTGACAGACAACACATACACGTTGATGCAGCTCTACTATCACAATGCCGCCACGCCAGAAAAAGCGATGCGTTACGACTATTATGTGACCTCGTCGGATGTGTATTTCAACCATATCAACCATGATTATACGCAAGGTAGCCCCGAGTTCGTCGAACAGCTAATCAACGGCCATGCGGAATTGGGTCAGCAAACGGTGTATCTCCAGACCATGGGTGGTGTGAGGACACACATTCTGATGCCCAACATTGAGCATTGGGCCGACACGCTGGACGGCAGCTACATCGTCATCAACGAAGCCAAGCTGATTTTGCCTGCATCCGATATATTGACAGATTCGTTGTTCCGCTTGCCTTCCAACTTCATTCTGCTGGGCTTCAATGCTGATAGTACCACTTATCTCTTGCCTGATTATTACGAAGGCACCAGTTATTTCGGAGGCTCTTATAACTCGACAGAACAAGCGGTCATTTTCCGCATTTCCGAATACATGCAGGGCATTATTACAGGGAAGAGCGAAAACCACGGCCTGAGTTTTGGTATCAACGGCGCTGGCTATAACGCCCAACGTATCATCATCAACGGTCCGCAATCAATGGAAGAAAAGAAAATGCGCCTTGCGGTGACGTATTCGATTGTTAGTGAGTAGTTAGGAGTGAGTAGTTAGAAGTTTTTAGTTGATGTTTTGACATTTGAAATCTTGAAATCTTGAAATTTTGAAATTTTGAAATCATAAAATACAAAGGAATATGAAAAAACTGATTTTAGCCGCTTTGGTGTTGGTCGGATTGACCTGCCAAGCACAGAAACAAGAAGAAAAGGAAACCATCGTTGTCATCAAGACCAGCATGGGGACCATAAAAGCCAAGCTTTATAACGACACGCCGCAGCACCGCGACAACTTCATCAAGTTGGTGAACGAAGGCTGGTACAACGGCTCACCCTTCCACCGCGTCATCAAGGACTTCATGATTCAAGGTGGACAAAACAAAGACGGTCGCCTCGACCCGGGCTATAGAGTTCCTGCCGAAATCAAGGACAACCATTTCCACAAGAAAGGCGCTCTTGCCGCAGCACGTCAGCCTGACCAAGTGAACCCCCAGAAAGCTTCCAGTGGCTCGCAGTTCTACATCGTTCAAGGCAGGGTGTATGACGAAAAAACTCTGGATATGTTTGAAAGCCGCATGGGTAAGGTGTTCAGCGCCCGTCAGCGCCAAGCTTACCAGACCGTGGGTGGCACGCCTCATCTCGATGGCGACTACACCGTGTTTGGTGAAGTGACGGAAGGCTTGGATATTGTCGATAAGATTGCCGTCGTGAAGACAGGCCCTGGCGATGTCCCGGTAGAGGCTGTCACCATCCTCTCTGTCACCGTTGAGAAGGCTTGCTGTGGGAAAGCCTGTGAGAAAAAAGGCGAAACGAAAACAAAAAGCTGCTGCCAATAACCATTGTTTCCATGAAAGAAAGAATTGAAGAAATATTATCTCAGGTGCGCGACTTCCAGGCCGACAGCAAGGATGCCTTGGAGAATTTCCGCATCACCTATCTGAGCAAGAAGGGTATCATTCCCGCTTTGTTTTCCGACTTCAAGAACGTGGCTCCCGAGCTCCGCAAGGAGATGGGCATGAGGCTCAATGAGTTGAAGAACACCGTGCAAGACAAGGTGGAGGAACAACTTCAGAAGTTTGAGAGCCAGCACAGCAACGACGCCGGCTTCGACATGAGCATGCCCGCTGCCGACATGAAGGGTGCCCGTCACCCGCTGTCCATCGTGCGCCGCGACATCAACGAGATTTTCTCGCACCTCGGCTTCACCATCGCCGAAGGTCCCGAGATTGAGGACGACTACCACGTGTTCTCGGCCTTGAACTTCCCGCTCGACCATCCCGCCCGCGACATGCAGGACACCTTCTTCATCAGCAAGGAGCCCAATGTCAACAAGGCTTCGGATGTGCTGTTGCGCACCCACACGTCGAGCGTGCAGGTCCGCGTGATGGAGACCCATCAGCCGCCCATCCGTATTATCGCCCCTGGCCGCGTGTTCCGTAATGAGGCTATCTCGGCCCGTGCCCACTGCATCTTCCACCAGATCGAAGGTCTTTATATCGACGAAAACGTGTCGTTTGCTGACTTGAAACAGACNNCACACGGGCTGGGTTGAGATTTTGGGTTGTGGCATGTGCGACCCCAACATCCTCATCGCCAGCGGCATCGATCCGGAGAAATACACCGGCTTCGCCTTCGGTATGGGTGTGGAACGCATTGCTATGCTGAAATACGGTATTAACGACCTGCGCCTGTTCTTCGAGAATGATTTGAAGTTCTTGGAGCAGTTTGAGCTGGCGTAAATCTTTAAGAAATAGCAAATGGTTTGTAGAGACGGTGTGACACCGTCTCTACTTTTTTATGTGTTTTCCTCACTTGTCCTTTTTATACAATCGCCTCCCATGTTGTTGCTAAACAATATTTTTCTTGGATTTCGACAAAAATAATACAAATTATTTCTTGGATTTCGACAAAAATTTAGTAAATTATTTCTTATATTTCGACAAAATTTGTATTTTTGCATCACAGAATCAACGTCTTATCTTATGAAAGAATACATCACCAGAATTATCGATAATTACCTCCTTGAATGGAAGGACGATTCCACACACAAGCCACTTCTTTTGCGTGGGGCGCGTCAGGTGGGAAAATCATCGGCTGCCAGACATTTAGGGAAACAATTCAAATACTTTGCCGAAATCAACTTTGAGCGTCAAAAAGAGGCCAAGACTTTCTTTATGGGTGACCTTGATGTGAAATTGATTGCCAGCAAAATCGCCAATTACATCAATATTCCCATTGAACCAGGCAAGACCCTGTTGTTTTTGGATGAGATTCAGGAATGTCCAGAGGCCATTATGGCCTTGAGGTTTTTCAAGGAAGACTATCCCGATTTGCATGTCATCGCAGCAGGTTCGTTGCTTGAGTTTGCCCTTGAAAACCTGCCCACTTTTGGTGTCGGCAGGATTCATTCCCTGTTTATGTACCCCATGACTTTCGATGAGTTCCTTGATGCCACGGGCAATCACGGTCTTGCCGCGATGCGCGACATGGCCGATAGTCAGCATCCACTTGACCTTCCTTTCCACAATAAACTGGTCGAAATGTTCCGCATCTATCTTATGGTGGGTGGTATGCCCGAAGCCGTGGCTGCATGGATTGATACTAAGGATTTCCTGCGCTGTCAGAAAGTGCACAACGACATCATACTCACTTATGAGGACGACTTCAACAAATACAAGAAGAATGCGAATCCCGACCTGTTGCGTGTTGTCATGCGTGGCGTTTGCCATCAAATTGGCAAGCCCATCTCATTCACGGAAATTGCTCGGGATGTGAGGAGCATAAACATCAGGGCGGCATTGCGTCAATTGACTCAAGCTGGAATCTTGACCCCAGTGGTTTCAACTGCCGGCAACGGCATTCCTTTGGATGCTGAAGCCAAATTGAATCGGGCCAAATACCTCTTCCTTGATCCAGGCTTACTGCTCTCCGTTCTGCAACTCGATCAGGCTGAATCACGTCAACTGATGGAGCTTATCATGGTAGGTGCGCCCCATGACCTTGTCAACAAAGGCGCGATTACAGAGATGGTGGCCGGACTGGAAATGGTACGTCACAAAAACCCTATCCAAAAACAAAAACTGTTTTACTGGGAAAAGACAGGAAACAGTACGGCAGAAGTGGATTATCTGCAAATCAAGGATATGGCGGTGTTGCCTATTGAAGTGAAGGCAAGCACGCAAGGCGGGATGAAAAGTCTTTGGACATTCATGCGGGAGAAACAATTGCATCAGGCCGTTCGCTGCTCTCTCGAAAACTTCGGTACTTTCGACTATGCCGACCCTCAAGTTGATGGAGAAATTCGTCATGTGGACATCGTGCCGTTGTATGCGATGAATAAGGTGTTTTCAAAGTGATACGCTTGCTGGCAACAAGCACTTTTATGAGAAGAATTGGTTTATTAGTTTTTCTCCAAACGTGTATAAAAACGTATGGATTTGGACGAAAATCTATAAATTTTCCTCGCCCGTCCGTTTCCGGATATTTTCCAGAAATTCCGCTGTGTAATATTGGAAAAAATTGAAATTCATCGCGTTGGAGATTCTCAAAATCAAGTCGCTGTCGAGGGATACTAATACAAACATTGGTTTTTATTGTTGCAAAAATACAAATTTTTTCAAATCGTACTCATAATTAATTGATTATAAATATTTTAATCATCCAAAACGGATACGAAAACTGTATCCAAAATGAATAATTTAGGATGGAAATGGATGGAATGGATGGGGAAAGGAGGAAAGAATTAGGCGAGGCAGAGGTTGGAAAGAAGGGAAAGGATTTGGTGAAGACCTTGAATATGTAGGTCGATATGGTTTCACCAAT
>LXOW01234506.1_pt2 | contig 10108 bp, 10 predicted proteins | sample 1368591 | NCBI WGS metagenome assembly LXOW01 (sample SAMN04884650, study PRJNA319009) | bovine gut metagenome | isolation source: Cow rumen | host: Bos taurus | place: Italy: Legnaro (PD) | collected 2014-07-09
GGTTATCATGTCATCATGGCTTGCAGAGACCTGACGAAGGCCACCCCTGTGTATGAAGAACTGAAAAAAAACAACCCCGACATACAACTGATGCAACTTGACTTGGCTTCTTTTGAGTCCATTAAAAGTTTTGTTGGCCAAGTGCAACAACAATACCAGCATCTTGACATGCTGCTGAACAATGCAGGCACCCTTTGCCACAAAGCGGAGGAGACTGCCGAACATTACGAGAAGACCGTGGGGGTGAACTATCTGGGTCATTATGTGCTGACTCATCTGCTGCTTCCGCTGATGGGGAAAGGCACACGGGTGGTCAACATGGTCTCGCTGACCGTGCGCTACGGACATCTGAAACCCACCCTTTTCCAACCTGTCAGTCAGAAGGATTTCAACCGCTTTGTCACCTACTCCAACTCCAAAAAAGCATTTTTCTACTTTACCATGGATGCAGCGGAGAAATGGGCGGAATGCGGTATCACCGTCAACTGTGCCGACCCTGGAATTGTGAGCACCAACATCATCCGGCAGGGCAACGTCGTGGTGGACAAGCTCTGCGACTGGTTCTTCCGTCCCATCATCAAAACCCCTACCCAAGGAGCTTCCACCATGTTGAGGCTGGCTTTAGACCCAACACTGGAGGGTCAAACCGGCGGTCTTTATGTCAACAAGAAACAAAAGGCAGTAAAAGCAGAGGTACTCAACAGCCCCGAACGTACCATGCTGCGCGAATTAACCCAAGAAATAACCCGTCAACACGGTTTTAACTTTTAATCATGTCAACTCAAAACATACAACTTCCCCCTTTTTTGCAAAACGGCGACACCATAGGAATTGTGGCCCCCGCCCGCAAAGTGTCTGAAGAGGAAATGCAGCCCGCCATCCAATGGCTCACCAAAGAGGGTTTCCAGGTGCTGCTAGGCGAGCATCTTTTTGCCGACAACAACCAGTTTGCCGGCTACGACTCTGAGCGTGCCAAAGACTTCCAATCTATGCTAGACAACCCCGAGGTGAAAGCCATCCTCTGTGCCCGCGGCGGCTACGGTTCGGTGAGGATTATCGACCGGCTCAACTTCAGCAANNACTCCACCCTTGCCCTCAATATCCCACAAAACACACAGGCTGCCAACACCAGTTTCCTGAACGCCCTGCGTGGCAAAGAACTTACCTATAGCGGACCCTCACATCCGCTGGACCACCCTGGAGCGGCAACCGCCCCCATCATCGGTGGCAACTTGTCGATGCTCTATTCCCTGCTCGGTTCCAACTCTGACATCGACACCGAGGGAAAAATCCTGTTTATTGAAGACCTCGACGAATATCTCTACCATATCGACCGCATGATGATGAACCTCAAGCGCAACGGTAAGTTGGAAAACTTGGCCGGTTTGGTGGTGGGCGCTATGTCAGACATGCACGACAACACCATTCCCTTCGGCAAAACGGCGGAAGAGATTGTGGCAGAGCATTGTGCCGCTTACAGCTATCCCGTGGGCTTTGGCTTCCCAGCTGGCCACATTAAAGACAATCGCGCCATCGTGATGGGCAGCACCGTCAGACTCGAAGTGCACGACACCAACAGCGTGCTTTCCAACCGTCTTCAATAACCAAAACAAGCTTGCGCTATGAAAAGATTCTGTCACATCATGCTGAAACTCATGGGCTATAAGATTGACACCGTCAACATCGCCCCCGAAGCCAAGAAATGCGTGTTGGTGTTCGCCCCCCATACCAGCCTCAGCGATTTCCTAATCGGCTGGATGGCCCTCAAGGATATGGGTGTGAAAACCGCTTTCGTGATGAAGAAAGAGGCTTTCTTCTTTCCTGTGAAATATATCTTCAAGGCGATGGGTGCCGTTCCGGTGGACCGCCAACATGGAGCCCATTTCCCCGAATTTGCCGCCAACCTCATCAAGAACAGCGATGAGATTGCCTTCCTTATCTCGCCCGAAGGTACCCGCAAGCGGGTGGACAAGTGGAAAAAGGGCTTCTATAAAATCGCCCAGTTGGCCGAAGTGCCGCTGCTCTTGGGTCATCTCGACTACCGCAGCAAACGGGGCGGCGTGGGTCCCGTAATCTATCCCTCCGGCGACTATGAGAAAGACATGGAAATCATCCAGCCTTACTATTACGGCATGCACGGCCTCAAAAAGGGAAGGTTCAATCTGGAGGACAAGCCTTACGCCCATCCCGACTGGTTAGAGAAATAATCCGAAAAACTATTGATTATGTCAAATTTCGAGCCTGCCATTCTGCGTCAGTTAGCCGAACAATATTACCAAGTGCCCTGCTCCAAGATGGAAAAAATCCCCCAGTCGGGTTCCGTGCGCGTCTATTGCCGCCTGCATTTCGAGGGGAAACCTTCATTAATGGGCGCCTATAACGAGGACGTGGCCGAGAACCGCGTTTTTTTCGCCTACACGCGCTTTTTCGGACAACAGGGGGTCAATGTGCCCCAACTGCTCAAAATCCACTCTGACGGGCAGTATTACCTCTTGAGCGACCTCGGCGACGAAACCCTCTATTCCTTCCTGCTCCGCCATCGTGACGGGCCCGACCTGGCACCCGAAGTCATCGGCTTTTACCAGAAGGTAATCCGCCAGCTGCCGCTGATACAAATGAGCGGCAAGCGGGGAATCGACTTCTCGGTGGCCTACCCCCGCGCCGCTTTCGACCGCCAGTCCATGCAGTGGGATCTCAACTACTTCAAATACTACTTCGTCAAGCTGTCGGGAATCACTTTCGACGAGCAGAAGTTGGAAGATGATTTCCAAGCTTTGATGGACTACCTCCTGCAGTGCGACAGCGACTTTTTCCTCTATCGCGATTTCCAGTCGCGCAACATCATGATTCACGACGGTGAGGTCTTTTTCATCGACTACCAAGGGGGACGGAAAGGCTCGTATTTCTACGATATCGCCTCCCTGCTTTTCGACGGGAAGGCCGACCTGCCTTTCGAACTGAGGGAATCCTTGTTAGACCTATATCTTTCTGAACTACAAAAACACATAACCGTTGACACCGCTGGTTTCAGAAAGCGCTTCTACAGTTTTGCCCTCATCCGCATCATGCAGGCGATGGGTGCCTACGGCTATCGTGGCTATTTCGAGAAGAAGAGCCACTTCCTGCAGAGCATTCCTTACGCCATGGGCAATATCGGCTATCTATTGGAAGGCGACAAGTTGCCCGACAATATCGGCTACCTGAAACAGATTTTGCATCAGCTCACCCGTGTGGATTGGACCTTCTTCACCGGCGGGAAAGCGCCTGCCAAAGACGACAAGAAGTTGCACGTGCTGGTACAGAGTTTCTCGTTCAAGAAAGGTGTTCCGCAAGACCCCAGTGACAACGGTGGAGGTTTTGTGTTCGACTGCCGCTGCCTGCCCAACCCCGGGCGCGAGCCGCAATACCGCAGTTTCTCCGGCAAAGACGCCTGCGTGAAAGAATACTTGGAAAAATACGAAGAGGTTGACCGCTTCAAACAGCAGGTTTACGGCATCATCGACATGGCAGTGGACAACTACATCGAGCGCGAGTTCAACCACCTGATGGTCAGCTTTGGTTGCACCGGTGGCCAGCACCGCTCAGCCTATTTCGCTGAATCTGCCGCTGCCCATCTCCGTGCCCGCTACCCCGACATCCTCGTCGAGCTCCGCCACCGCGACTGCCCCTGCTAAAAACCGAAAAACATAAAAATAGGCCCCGCGTGCTTTCTCATGCACCAGGGTCTTTAGCTTATCTTTTTGTTAGGAGAGAACGTCCTCCCATTGTCGGTTGCCTCAATGATAAGTTAACGTTCCAATTATAGAGAAGTTGTTTATTTGCCGTGGAAATCTATTAATTTTTATACATTCCCACGATTTATCAAATATTTTTTGTATTTTTGCACTGCAAAAAGAGTCGAATAATACGACTAAATTTGCAGTAAAATATTTGTAATATAATGATTATCAATAGAGAACACTACATAAAAGAACTGCTCAGCAAGCGATGGAACGGAAAAGTGAAAATCATCACCGGCATCCGTCGCTGCGGCAAATCATTCCTGCTGTCAACACTCTACAAGGAATACCTCAAGGCTGAAGGAGTGGCCGACGACTGCTTCGTGGAGATAGCATTGGACAAGCGCGCCCATCTGAAATACCGCAACCCTAACATGCTGTACGACAACGTCCTCAGTCGTACCCAGGATATGGCGAAGCGCTACTACGTGTTCATCGACGAAATACAGCTGTCGTTCAAAATCAAGAACCCTGACATCGATGAAAGTCAGGTGCCCGAGGAAGACCAGGAGATGCTCTACATCACCTTCTACGACATCCTGAACGACCTGATGGGGCGCAGCAACCTCGACCTCTACGTCACCGGCTCCAACTCGAAGATGCTCTCGAAGGACATCGTCACCAACTTCCGCGACCGCGGGTCGGAAATCAAGGTCTATCCGCTCTCGTTCAAGGAGTACTATCCTGTCTCGGGTCTTGAAAAGGCCGATGCGCTGGAGGAATACCTCACCTATGGCGGCATGCCGCTAGCGGTGCTGGAAAAGGACGAGGCCGAGAAGCGCAAATACCTCAAGGGACTGCACAAGCGGGTCTATATCAAAGATATTGTGGAGCGCTACAAACTGAAGGACGACGAGGTGCTGGAGGCGCTGATCGACGCGTTGTCGTCCGCTGTGGGCTCGCTGACCAATCCCCACAATATGGCCAATGCGGCAGGTTCGCTGATGAAGCGCAGCACATCCGACCACACCATCAAAAACTATCTGGATTATGTGGAAGACGCCTACCTGTTCGCGAGCGCCAGACGCTACGACGTGAAAGGGAAGCGCTATTTCGAGAACATACAGAAATATTATGCGATGGACACCGGCTTGCGCAACGCCAAGCTGAACTTCCGCCAACAGGAGAAGTCGCACCTGATGGAGAACATGATTTTCATCGAGCTGCTGCGCAGGGGCTACAGCGTGGATGTGGGCGTGGTGGAGGTGACCATCGTGAAGGACGGCAAGAAGCAGCAGTCGCAGTACGAGATTGACTTCATCGTCAATACCGGGCGCGAGAAAGTCTATATCCAGTCGGCTCTGAATGTGGACACCGAGGCCAAACGCGACCAGGAGACCTTCTCATTGAAGAACTCCGGCGACTTCTTCCGCAAGATTGTGATTGTGGACGGCAACTCGAAGCCTTGGGTTGACGAAGACGGCATCACCTACGCGGGTGTCATCCCCTTCCTGCTTGACGAAACAGTTTTAAATATTTAGTTTCATAGTCTATTGGATGAGAGGCAACGGCCTGCCTTGCGACTGCGGGGACGCAGTCGCCTACATTGTAGTCATCTGCGTCTCGCAGATGAGTGTATGTGGGAGGAAGTATTGGAGCTGCTTTTGGATTTTGCGGCTGTGAGGATGCAGCCGGCTCCATGTGAGGACGCAGGCGGCTTCATGTGAGGATGCAGCTGCCCCCCCAAAAAAAGGCCCCGCGTGCTTTCTCATGCGCCAGGGACCTTTAGTTTATCTTTTCGTTAGGAACAACTGCTACTTTACTCTTGCGGCCTGCTCCTCGGGCTCCATGCGTGTATCCCAGAAGGCAGCGATGTATATAGTATCGTCCTCTACGTAATAGACCATCTTGTTCAAACCGTTCACTATGACACTGCGATAAGTCTTGGCGCGGTCTTCAAAAAGCGGGTCAATCTGTCCTATATTCGGGCTATTCAATAATTGTTTGGCAGCCTGGTCTACATCCTGTCTAAATTGCTTAACGCGCCTGATTCCAAACTCACGGCGGATGTATGCGGCAATCTGACTCTTAGCCTCCTTGGCCCTTGAATCCCACTTCAGTTTCATAACACCTCTGTCACTTCATATTCTTGCATACGCTTGCGATTCTCTTCGAGCTCTTCCTGTTCCCAACGGGAAATTTCCTCGTCCCACTCGCGCATCACTTCCTCATGTGAAATTCCCTTGCCAGCGGCAAAGTTGGCTTCTGCCTCATCCAGAATAGTGTTAATGTCCTCCCTTGTATAGCGCTTCATCGGAGTTGTTTTTACTTTAGGCTTCACGCTCTCTATAAGCATCGTCACCAGCTCCAACTTCTGGCTGTCGTCCATATCCTTCACCACGCTCCAGTAGTAGCTTATCGGATGCGCGGCCTGTCGCCCTCTTGCAGTTGTCGTTGCCATAATATTATTGAGTTTAATGTTAATCTGTGTGCAAAGATACACATTATTTCCCACATTATCACGATTTCATCTAAAAATTTTTTTCGGCACTCTTCTCGAGCCGGTGCATGCACCGGCTCTACATTGGCCTTCAGTTTTAGGCTAGGTTTTGGATGAGGGGCTTTGGCCTATTATCTCTCGAAGCGGCTGTTCACGCGCACACCGCTTTCGGCAACAGCGTCGCACAATGGTCAATGATAGCATTGGCCCTTTCGAAACCGGCATCACAGACTTTTTTCTCCCTGCTACCGTCGTAGCCCATAAACAGATGCATAGTCTCATAGCCTAGATTCAAGAACTTTAGCAACTTCCCATCCCTTTTCGCAACTGCATCACGGTACTTGTCAATGGATGGGCGTCCTTTGCCCTTGCGCAAATGAAAGACCGATTCGAGAGCAATGAGGCAACCGCACCATAGAATGTTGCCTGCCGTTCTGACGTACTTGCTGTCAGTATAAGATTTAGTTTCAAAGTCATAATTGGCTTTCTTAATGACTTCTTCGGCATTGGCCACATACCTCCGGGCTTCTTCAATGGAATAGGTATTTATAGTATCTTTCATCTTTTTTAGATTTGGTGTGTGATATAGAATCACGCTGCAAAAATACATTTTTTTCCAATATCTCCAACGGTAAAATTAAAATATTTTTTCAGAACATTATTTAACTATTAACCGATAATAGTAGTGGCGTGTCTTCGACACGCAGGGATAGAGGATAATGCGTGCGCACCCCACACTGACGTGTGGGGTTAATAAGATGGTGTGTCTTCGACACACGGGGCATCGTCAGGTGGTGCGTCGCCGGCATTCTTCTCGAGCCGGTGCATGCACCGGCTCTACATTGGCCCACCTATTTTGGGCGGGGTTTTGGATGAGGGGCATTGGCCATTCAAGCCATGAAGCCCCAGAAATGTAAATATGGTGTTTTTTTATCAAACACACAAATCATCTCATTTTTTATTTGTAATTTTGCAAAATAAAAAATAGATTATGTCAACGGAAAAGATAGTTGTAAAAGATAAGGATTATACCAAGCTCGTTTCAAAGGCTGTCAAGTTCTTCTGGAACACCAAGAAACGTCAACTGAAAGATAGCGGTGACGCATCGAATCGTGGTGCGGTAGTTGGTGGCAAGCAGATGGACGGTTTCATCGACTTGCTGAAGAAGGTTGCTACTGATGCAGGCGTACCTTCCCAATGTATTATCACAGACAAGAACTATCTGCCGGGATTCTTCCGTTCATCCAAAGATTGGGATATGCTGGTTATAGCCCCAACGGGTAAGTTGATTGCCGCCATTGAATTGAAATCGCAAGTCGGTTCCTACGGCAACAACTTCAACAATAGGACGGAAGAGGCGATTGGTTCTGCCGTTGACCTGTGGACAGCTTTCCGCGAGGGTCAGTTCCCCGACCAACAGGCTCCCTGGGTTGGATGGATGATGGTAGTTGGGCGTGATAAGGCTTCCGAGCGACCTGTTAAGAACTACGAACCACACTTCTCCGTTCGTCCTGAGTTCAACAATGCCAGTTATCTTGACCGATACCGCATACTCTGTCAGAAACTCATTCTCGAACGGCACTACACATCTGCTGCACTCCTGTGGACCAGCGATGCCAATACCTACGGCGACTTGGCAGCCGAAATCTCTGTTCAGAATTTTATCAAGTCTTTCTCAGGTTATCTTTATGGTGTGAAAGATGAGTTCAAGTAAATATCTATACGGAGAACGGAGCAACGGAAGACAACATGGCGACGTGTTTACCGCTCCCGTTGTGGTGGGCTATATGCTCGACAAGCTGGGCTATACACCCGACCGCAACTTGAGCCATACACGTATTCTTGAACCGTCATGTGGCGAAGGCGAATTTGTGGTAGAGATTGCCAACAGACTACTTCAGTCGGCATTGAAATACGGTTTCGATGCCAATGAGGCATTCTGCAATAACGTTAGGGCATACGACATTGATGTCGCGAAAATCGAGAAATGCAAGGCACGGATTGAGGCGATGAGCATCACGTTGTCTGAGGAATGCATCTGCGCAGCTGACTTTCTTAAAACGGGAATGGAGAAAACAGATATCGTGGTAGGCAATCCACCGTATATCCGCTATGAGAATATCCCATACGAGATGCTGGACTTCTGCAAATACACATTCTCCTCATTCCATTACCGTTGCGACCTTTATGTCCCGTTCTACGAGAAATCGCTTGCGATGCTGGCTGCAGGCGGGAAGCACTGCTTTATTTGCTCAAACCGTTGGTTGAAAAACGAATACGGAAAGAAACTGCGTCAGTTGGTAGCAAGGAAATATAATCTGAAGGAAATCCTGAATTTGGAAGAGGCTGATGCTTTCAAAGAAGAAGTGTTGGCTTATCCAGCCATAACATTGATTACAGCGGAGAAACCGTCTGAATCCTTTGAATATGCAGAATGCAACCAAGTGGAGGAATTGAACAATTTGATAACCCAAACGAAACCTATGCCAAAGGGAAACGACTGGACCGAAGTGTTTAACAACGTATCGGGCAATTCTGATTTCCAGACCATAGAACAGCAGGGGTTCAAGATTGGCATAGGTGTGGCTACAGGAGCAGACTCTGTGTTCATTTCAAGCGAACTGCCTGAAAAAGTTGAAGAGGAACTTATCATGCCGGGTATCAATGCCAGAGACCTCAGAGGCGACAGATTCCAATGGCAAGGCGAATATCTGCTGAACCCATACAAAAAGGACGGTTCTTTGGTGGATCTTAAGGATTATCCGCGTGCCAGTGCCTATCTGGAACAGCATAAGGAGAAACTGTCATCCAGGCATGTTGCCAAGAAGTCGCCTTCGCGCTGGTACAAGACAATAGACCGCATCAGTCCTGAACTGCTGTCGCAGCCAAAGATTCTTTTGCCAGACATGTCGGGGAATACATACGTTTTCGTGGATGAGGGGGAGTATTATCCTCTGCATAACATTTATTATATAGTAGGTGGCTCGTCCACACTGTTGCGGTTGTTGGCTGCCTTCCTGATGTCGGACTTTGTGCGCAATCAGTTGTCGGCAGTTACCAACAAGATGAACGGCGGCTTCCCCAGATGGCAGAGCCAGCATCTTCGCAAACTGCGACTTCCCAAACTCAATGCTATTCCTTCCGATGAGGTCGAACAACTATTGTCTCTTTATGACAAGCGGAATGTATCGAGCTTGAATGAAAGGATTAGCATGTATGTGTCATGATTTAGTTATTTTCCATCTTAGTATGCCTGCAGGCCTCACGGCCTGCTGTCACTGTGCCCCGCAGCACTCTTCTCGAGCCGGTGCATGCACCGGCTCTACATTAGCCCGCCCGTTTTAGGCAGGGGTTTGGACGAGAGGCATTGGCCTGCCTTGCGACTGCGGGGACGCAGGCGGCTCCATGTGGGGATGCAGCCGGCTCCATGTGAGGACGCAGGCGGCTTCATGTGAGGATGCAGCCGGCTCCGTTTGGTATGCGGCTGCCACCTCATAAAAAAGGCCCCGGCGCTTTCTCATGCACCAGAGCCTTTCGCTTATCTTTTCTCTCGGAGGGAGCACCCTCCTTAGGGAATGTTACGGCTCACACAGGGGCTTATTATTCATCCGCCAGCGTGAACACGATGCCGGTCAAAGGTTGGCCTTCGAAATCATAAGCGTTCGTCAGCAGATCTACCGATGTTGCATTGCCTTCCCATGTAACCTTTCCATTGTTCATCATAAATTGATTAAAATCTGAGGACCAGCCACTACCTAACTTACTTTCCATAACAGCACTATCCCAACCAAACGTCTCACCCGTCTGCATCTCAATCTTCGTGAATTTTCTCCGCCATAATGCATCTGATCTCGTCTTTTGTCAAACCAGTCAAATCGCAAATGGCGTC
>LXOW01297392.1_pt1 | contig 10107 bp, 9 predicted proteins | sample 1368591 | NCBI WGS metagenome assembly LXOW01 (sample SAMN04884650, study PRJNA319009) | bovine gut metagenome | isolation source: Cow rumen | host: Bos taurus | place: Italy: Legnaro (PD) | collected 2014-07-09
TGGCCGGCGAGGGCAACCTGGGGCTGGAGGTCCGCGAGCCGATCGTGAACCGGCCGGGGCTCGCGCTTACGGGTTTCTACGAGGATTTCGCGTGGGAGCGCGTCCAGCTCGTCGGCAACGCCGAGGCCGCGTACCTGCAGTCGCTGGACCCGGAGGAGCGCGACCGGCGCTTCCGCGGGCTCCTCGACCGCAAGGCGCGGCTCTTCGTGTACACGAGCGGGCACCTGCCGGACGCCTCGGCGGCCGCCATGGCCGAGGAGGCGGGCGCGGTGATCCTCGCGACGTCGCTGAAGACGCGGGTGTTTGCGAGGCTCGCGACCTTCGCGCTCGAGCAGCTCGGCGCCCCGCGCACCACGATCTACGGCACGATGATCGAGGTGTGCGGGCTGGGCGTCCTCTTCGAGGGCGACCCCGGGCTCGGCAAGAGCGAGACGGCGCTAGGCCTCATCAAGCGGGGGTCGGCGCTGGTGGCCGACGACCTTACGTGCGTCCGCAAGGACGTCGCGACCAACCTCCTCTTCGGGAGCGCGAGCGACTCCACGGCGGGCTACATGGAGATCAGGGGCATCGGCATCCTGCACGTGCCGAGCGTGTTCGGGATCAACGCGCTGCGCGGCGAGAAGCGCCTCCAGCTCGTGATCACGTTCAAGCGCCTGCAGGACATCCGCGGCGAGGTCGACCGCATCGGCCAGACCCGCCGCACCCGGACGATCCTCGGGGTCGACGTGCCGAACATAATCATACCGGTCTCGGAGGGCAGGGACCTCGTAAACCTCGTCGAGACCGCCGCCCAGCAGCAGAAGCTGGTCCTGGCGGGGTACAATCCGGTAGCGGAGCTTTCCGAGCGTCTGCGTCGCCGCGCGGACGAAAAGAACAAGAACAGAAGGAAGGGGAAACGCAATGGCTGAAAAAATCACCAGGGAGTTCAAGCTCCTGAACAAGTACGGAATGCACGTGCGTCCCGCCGGGCTGTTCGCGAAGGTCGCGAGCCGCTACGACGCCGACGTGGAGGTCGAGAAGGACGGCAACGTCGTCTCCGGCAAGTCCATCATGGCGCTCATGACGCTGGAGGCGACCTGCGGCACCGTGCTCAAGGTCACGGCCAGCGGACCGCAGGCGAAGGAAGTGCTCGACGAGCTTGAGGCGCTGATCGCGCGCAAGTTCGACATCCCCGATGAGCAGTAGCGCCTCGATGACCCTGGCCGGCCTCGCAACCGCGCGCGGATTCGCGTCCGGTCCCGTCTTCATTTACCGCGGAGACGGCGAGATCCCCATTCCGGAGTACGTGATCGACCCGTCGCGGGTCGACGACGAGCTGCGGCGGCTGCGCAACGCCTTTGCCGAGACCCAGCGCGACCTCAAGGGGCTCATCGAGGTGCTGAGGGAGCGGACGGGCCGCTCCGACGTGCGCATATTCGAATGCCATCTCATGATTCTCGAGGACGGCATGATGCGCAGCGAGACGGAGAAGAACATCACCGAGGGGCACCTCAACGCCGAGGCTGCGGTGAGGAAGACCGCCGACGGCGCGCGGGCGATGTTCGGCAAGATGAACGACCCGTACTTCCGCGAGCGCGTGCGCGACCTCGACGACGTGGAGCGGCGCATGCTCAAGGTGCTGGCCGGGTCCGACCGGCGGCCGTGCTTCGACCTGAGGTCGCCGGCGATCGTGGTGGCCGACGACCTGACGCCTTCCGAGACCGTGCAGCTTCCCCGCGAGTACGTGCTCGGATTCGCCACCAACGGCGGCTCGAACACGAGCCACGTCGCGCTGCTCGCCAGGGCGCTCGCGATCCCCGCGGTCTGCGGGCTCGGCGACATCACCTCCAAGGTCTCGGCCGGCGAGACCATGCTCCTGGACGGGACCAACGGCGCCGTGACCCTGCGGCCCGACGAGCCGACGCGCCGTCTCTTCGACGAGCTGATACGCCGCCAGCGCGAGCTCGTCGCCGAGGCCGCGAGCGGCGGGAGCGCCGGCGCGCTCAAGGGCGGCGGCGAGGTGCTCATCTACGCCAACATCCACCCCGGGGTGCCGGTCGCCGGGGTCCGCGAGTACGGCGCGCGCGGAATCGGGCTCTACCGCAGCGAATACCTCTGGCTCGACCGCGAGCTCGAGCCCACCGAGGAGGAGCAGTTCGAGGCCTACCGCAACGTCGCCCAGTTCGCGACCGGGCTCGCCGAGGGGGCGTCGGCCACCATCCGCGCCCTGGACATCGGCGGCGACAAGCTCGTGCGCGGCATCTCCACCAAGGAGGCCAACCCCTTCCTGGGCAACCGCTCGATACGCTACCTGCTCTCCCACCGGGGGGTGATGCGCAAGCAGCTGCGGGCCATGCTGCGCGCGTCGGCGTTCGGCAAGGTCCGCATCATGTACCCGATGGTCAGCTGCGTCGACGAGATGCGCGAGGCGGCGCAGGTCCTGGAGGAGGTGAAGCGCGGACTCGACGCCGACGGCATCGCCTACGACCGCGACGTGCCCGTCGGGGCGATGATCGAGGTCCCCGCCGCGGCGCTGAACGCGGACGCGATCGCCAAGTACGTGAAGTTCTTCTCGATCGGCACCAACGACCTCGTGCAGTACACCATGGCCGCCGACCGCGGCAACGAGTCGGTCGTGCACCTCTACCAGCCGCTCAACCCCGCGGTGATCAAGCTCATGCGCATGACGATCGCCGCCGCGCGTCGCAACGGGATATCCGTCGGCGTGTGCGGCGAATCCGCCGCGGACCCGATCGTCGGCATCTACTGGGCGGCGCTCGGGGTCGACGTGCTGTCGATGAGCGCGACGTACATTCCGGCCATCTCCAAGATCCTCTCCCGGCTCACCCGGGCGGACCTCGACGAGTACGCGAACGTGCCGGGCGGGATGCCCGAGGGCTCTACCGCCGGCGAGATATTCGAGGCGTGCCACCGCTGGATGGCGTCGAAGATCGACGACCTGGACTCCATCGTGCTCTAGGCAAAAATGAAGCGCGTTCTCGTCACAGGCAGCTCCCGCGGAATCGGCAAGGCGATCGCCGAGCGCCTCGCCGCGGACGGCTACTCGGTCGTCACCCATTCGGTGAGGTCCGGCGGGACCGACCTCGTCTTCGACATCGCGGACCGCGAGGCCGCGCGCGCGGCGCTCGAGGCGGACATCGCCGCGAACGGTCCCTACTTCGGCGTCGTCCTCAACGCGGGCGTGAGCCGCGACAGCGCCTTTCCGGCGATGGCCGACGCGGAGTGGGACGAGGTCCTCAGAACCGACCTCGACGGGTTCTACAACGTCCTCAAGCCCTGCGTGATGCCGATGGTCTCCGCCCGCATCCGGGGCCGCATCGTCGCGCTCTCGTCCGTGAGCGGCATCGTGGGCAACCGCGGGCAGGTGAACTACTCCGCCGCGAAGGCGGGCGTGATCGGCGCGGTGAAGGCGCTCGCGGTGGAGCTCGCCAAGCGCGGCATCACCGTGAACGCGGTCGCGCCGGGCGTGATCGAGACCGAGATGGTCTCGACGATGGAGCCCGAGGCCGTCGCCGAGGCGAAGCGGGCGATCCCGATGCGGCGCTTCGGCCGCCCCGAGGAGGTCGCCTCGCTCGTCTCCTACCTCCTTTCCGACGGCGCGGCGTATTTGACGCGCCAGGTCATATCCGTCAACGGCGGAATGTACTAGCCCGCCGCTTTTTGCTATAATCTCGCGTGATGGAAGACAGGGAGAGATTCGAGTCGGCGCTCCGCGCGACTGGCCGCGAAGGCGTCGAGAACGTCCTCGCCGAGCTCGCGCGGCTCGGCTTTTTCGAGGCCCCGGCGTCCACGCGGTTCCACCTGGCGGAGAAGGGCGGGCTTCTGCGGCATTCGCTCAACGTCTACGACCAGGCGCGCGTGCTGACGCAGGTCGAATGCCGGCTTCGCCCCGGGCTGGAGGAGCGGCTCCCGGAGGCGAGCGTCGCCGTCGCCTCGCTGCTCCACGACATCTGCAAGGCCGAGATCTACCGCGAGGAGGTCAAGCACCGCAAGGTGAACGGCAAGTGGGAGGACTACACCGGCTACGGCTTCGACTGCTCGGCGTTTCCGCTCGGCCACGGCGAGAAGAGCGTGATCCGGCTGCTGCGCTGGGGGATGCCCCTCACCGACGACGAGATGGTCGCGATCAGGTGGCACATGCACGCATGGGACCTCGCCGACAGCCCCGAGGCGAGGGGATGCTTCGGCAGCGCGTCCGAGCGCTGTCCGCTCCTGGCGATCCTGATCGCCGCGGACGGGCTTGCGTCGCACATCCAGGAGGCGAAATGAACGAGAACTGGGTGTTCGGCGCGGTCTGCAGCATCGCCATCCACGCGGTCGGGCTCGGCCTCATAGTCGGCTACGGCCGCTCGGGGCGCGACGCTTCCGCCGCCGCCGAGGAGCCGGAATCCCCGCCCGCGCCCGCCGCCGTCGCGGCGCCTGCGCCGTCCGAAGAGCGTCCCGCGGCATCGGCCGCCGCGTCCGCGACGCCGTCCGCGGCGCCCGAACCGCGTCCCGCGGCAGATCTGCCGCGGACTTCCGCGCCGTCCGAAGGCCCCGCCTTCTACGTGGTCAAGCCCGGCGACAACCTCACCCGCATCGCGCGCGAGAACGGCACGACCCCCGAGGCGCTCGCCGAGATCAACGGCAAGACCCTCAAGCAGATGAACCTGCTCTACGTCGGGCAGAAGGTCAAGCTCAGGTAGCGGGCCGGCACTGGAAATGGACGCCCAGGACATAATCCTCGGATCGCGCGTGGCGCACGTCCGCGAGCTGAAGGCCGAAGTCGAGCGGCTGAAGGGCGAGAACGCGCGGCTGCGCGCCGAGAACGCGTCGCTCCTGTCCCACCTCGATCTCGCGCTGCTGGCGGCGGAGGACCTGCGGACGCTTCCCGAAGGCGGCAGGCTCGTCATCGTGGACGGCTGGAACCTGATACTCGGGGCGGACCGGAAGGCCCGGAACCGCGAAGAGCTGGTCGCCTGGGCGAAGGCGCGCCTGGCGGAGCGTCCGCAGGACCTGGTGTGGATCGTCCTGGACGGGCCGAAGCCGGGAGTCTCCTTCGACGGGCGGGTGAGGGTGTCCTATACCGGCGGAACCGGGCAGCACCGCGCCGACAGGTTCGTCTGCGACTTCGTCCGCATGGCCGCCTTTCGCGCGGAGGCCTCGAAGATCGAGGTCGTCACCAACGACAAGGGCTTCCTCAGGGAAGTACGCAGGCTCCAGGGCTGACGGCGGCGCGGCGCGCGCGTATTTGGTATAATATTAGGGCCATGAAAAAAGTCATCATCACCGTGGTCGGCAAGGACACCGTCGGCATCCTCGCCAAGACCTGCACCTATCTCGCCCGGAACAACGTCAACATTCTCGACATCTCGCAGACCGTCGTCGGCGGGTACTTCAACATGATGATGATCGTCGACGGTGCGAAGTGCCGCAAGTCCTTCGACCGCGTCGGCGCCGAAATGGCCAAGCTGGGCAACGACATCGGCCTCAGGATCCGCTGCCAGAAGAGCGAGATCTTCGAGAAGATGCACAGGGTGTGAGAAAATGATCAACATTTCCGAAGTTCTCGAGACGAACCGGATGATCCTCGAGGAGAACCTCGACGTCCGGACGATCACGATGGGCATCTCGCTCCTCGACTGCGCCGAAAGCTCGGTCGACCGCACCTGCCGGAAGATCTACGACAAGGTTACCCGCCTCGCGAAGGACCTCGTGAAGACGGGCGACGACATCGGCCGCGAGTTCGGCGTGCCGATCGTCAACAAGCGCGTCTCCATCACGCCCGCCGCGATCGTCGGCGCGTCCTGCTGCCGCCGCCCCCGCGACTTCGTCAAGATCGCGAAGACCCTCGACCGCGCGGCGAAGACGCTCGGAATCAACTTCATCGGCGGCTACTCCGCCGTCGTCTCCAAGGGCATGACGCCCGCGGACGAGCTTCTCATCCGCTCCATCCCCGAGGCGATGGCGGCGACCGAGCGCGTCTGCTCGTCGGTCAACGTCGGCTCGACCAAGACCGGCATCGACATGGACGCCGTCCGCCTCATGGGCGAGATCGTCAAGGAGACCGCCGAGCGCACGAAGGACCGCGACTCGCTCGGCTGCGCCAAGCTCGTCGTCCTGTGCAACGCGCCGGACGACAACCCCTTCATGGCGGGCGCGTTCCACGGCGTGAGCGAGGGCGACGCGGTCATCAACGTCGGCGTGTCCGGCCCCGGCGTCGTCAACCACGTCCTCCGCAACACCTGCCGCGGCGTCGGCTTCGAGGTGCTCTGCGAGACGATCAAGAAGACCGCGTTCAAGATCACGCGCGTCGGGCAGCTCGTCGCGCAGGAGGCGTCGAAGCGCCTCGGCGTCCCGTTCGGCATCATCGACCTCTCGCTCGCGCCGACGCCGGCGGTCGGCGACTCGGTCGCCGACATCCTCAAGGAGATCGGCCTCGAGCATCCCGGCGCGCCCGGCACGACCGCCGCGCTCGCGCTCCTCAACGACCAGGTGAAGAAGGGCGGCGTGATGGCGAGCTCCTACGTCGGCGGGCTTTCCGGCGCGTTCATCCCGGTCTCGGAGGACCAGGGCATGATCGACGCCGTGAACGCCGGCGCGCTCACGATCGAGAAGCTCGAGGCGATGACGTGCGTCTGCTCGGTCGGGCTCGACATGATCGCCATCCCGGGCGACACCTCCGCCGCGACGATCTCCGGCATCATCGCCGACGAGGCGGCGATCGGCATGGTCAACCAGAAGACGACCGCCGTCCGCATCATCCCCGTCGCCGGCAAGAAGGTCNNCTTCTCGGCCACGCGCCGGTCATGAAGGTGTCGAAGTTCTCGTGCGAGAGGATGATCGCCCGCAAGGGTCGCATCCCCGCGCCGATCCACTCGTTCAAGAACTGAGCGCCGGCGCGGCCGGCGCCGTTCAGAACGTCACGACGACGGGAACGTCGTCCCTGGACACCTGGGCCCTGGCGTTCGCCCTGGGCTTGTAGTTGAAGCGCGGGCCGTTGGTGCCGATGCGGTAGCCCTGCGACTGCTCGAGTTCGAGCTTCTTGCGGGCGGACATCGGGAGTGTCGTGAAGAGCGGCCAGACGGGCCTGCCGTCCGCGCATTTTTCGTACTCCGCGCCCTGCTCCTCGATGCAGAGCAGTCCGCCGATCTGCCCGCCCGGCTTCTCCCCGCACACGATGTCGATCGCCACGCCCTTCCCCGGGGCGAAGTCGATCCAGTCGCCGGCGATCATCCTGCAGGCCGGCTGCGGGGCTGGGAAGCGGCTGGCCGCCGGGTCGGGCGACTTCCATCCGGACACCCGGGACGGCTTGGAGGGATCCATCGCCCAGTTGACGTCCAGGACGATCCTGCCGTCGATGGCGACGACCAGGCAGTCGTCGAAGTACCCGAAGAACCGGCAGCGGGACTTCTTGACCGGCACGAGCGTGCCGGAGTAGTGGGCGACCCAGTACTTCGGCTCCATCAACTCGGCCGCGCCGAACGCCTTGGGTCCGTTGTCCGCGCTCTGTGGCGGAATCCAGAGGCTCGACAGCGCCACGCGCATGGGCAGCCGGTACGCGTTCCTGCACGAGGCGTCGCTGAAGCGCCCCTTGACCATTTCGTTCACGCGCTCCCAGTAGTCGTCCGTCGCCTGCAGGCTGCCCAGCGAGGCGATCCGGTTCTCGCCGGCGGCATTGCGCTTGAGGTCGATGATCTCGCCGATCAGGGCGCCTTCGGGCACGCCGCCGCTTCCTCCACCGCCGCCGTCGCCGACCTGTACGCCGAATCCGTTGAGGTCGGGTCTGCCGAACTTCACGCCGCCGGGAAGCGGCATGGCCACCGGACTGGGCGAACGCTGGACGTTGACCTGCGTTGTCTCGCCCTGGGGGGAGGGCGGGGCGATGGTGGAGAGGTCCGGAGCCTTGATGTCGCTGGAGATGCTGATGTCCACATTGATGGTCTTGGCGGGGTCCACTTCCGGCGGAGTTTCGGGCTCGACCGGCAGCTCCACGACCTTCGGCGGGTCGTCGTCAAGCGGGGCGATCTCGATTTCCACGACCTTCTTCTTCATGGACGAGGTCGCCGTCACGACGACAAGCACGGCGAAGAAGACCCCGATCGTCACGACCGCCGCCAATGGCGCGATCATGCGCTGCAGCTCGACCCTCGCCTCCTTGTAGTCGCGGGAGGCGCGCGGCTTGCCAAGGCCCCTGCACATCGCGGCGAAGCGGGCGGGCAGGCTGCGGGTTTCATAGCGTTCGGCAATGGCCTCTAGGTCAATGCCCTCGTTTCTGTCGGTGTGTTCGGCGTTCATGGTGCGACCTCCTTCCAGACAATTAAACGGAGTTGGTGCCGGGCAGGTTCGCTTTTGCGAAACAGTTGTAAATGTGGTTCCTCTCTTACTGATTCCGGTCAAATCAGTTGTTTGACGCGGAATCGCCGATGTAGTATAATGAAAGGCAATGGCACGGGGAATCAGATTGAAACACCTGGCGACGCTTGTCGTCGTTGGCTGCATGGCGCTTGTTGCGACATGCGGCGAGCGTGTTTTCTGCCTCTGTTCCGACGACCCGGATGGATGCGGCAAGGCGTGCCATGTTTGCGATGACTCTGCAACGGACGGGCTGTCCGTCGCCGGTAGCTGCAACCACTTTTCCTTCGGCAATGTCGATTTCTGGGCAAATGATGGGTCGGTGAGGACTGCCGATGCGGCAGGTGCCTTGTGTGTACCCTGTCGGATGCAGATGGCGAATGAGGCGGTCTCGGCTGCTGCATCTTGCCGCGACAGGACGTGGTCGGCGACTGCGCCACCTGCCCGATGTTCGGATTCTGCTCTTTTCCGTGCGCGCAGGGTTCTCCTCCTGTCGTGAGCGACGACGTCCGTCCGCCACAGTCTTAGCGTGGCGATCGTCTTGTCGTCTTTAACCTCAAATCGTTCCCAAAAGGGGAATCCCATGTTTAGACTTCTTGTCGTTTCGCTGTTTGCCACCGCGCTCTTCGCCTCTGGATGCGCAACCGAGGATCAGGGGCTTCGCCATCGCGGGTGCCATCGGGTTGGCGCCAACCGCGCCGGGCGCAACAACGGTGTCGTTCACCATCATTACGCAAAGCCACAGGCGCGCGTTGAAGAAGAGGCAAAATGAGCCGTCTTCTCTTCGCGCTTCCCGTACTTCTTGCGGGATGTGTCGCGTATGAGCCGACGCCCATCGATTGGACGGAGGAAGCCGCCGCGCTCGAAGAGGCGCCGCGGCAGATTTCGCTTTCGGTCGAGGACGTCCGCGTGCGCACGGTCGCGTTCAGCCCCGCGCTGAACGCACTCCGCCAGTCGCACGCGGCGTCCGCGGCAAAGGCCGCCGCGTCCGGCTGGTGGGAGGACCCGACGCTCGGCGCAGACTTCCTGCGCGTTCTCAGCGCGCCGGAGAATCCGCTCGTCTACGGCGGATCCCTTGCGTTCACCATCCCGCTGAGCGGCATCCCCGCGCTCGAAAAGCGCGCGGCGGAGGCGTATGCCGAGGCGGACCGCTGGGCGCTCATCGCCGCCGAGCGCGACGCGGCCGGCGAAGCCGCCGTCGAGGCCGTGACCGCGCGCGAGACCGCCGCGTTCGCCGTGACGCTGGAGCGGACGCTCAACGGGACGAACTACGTGGGCGCCCTCGACGTGGCGCGCCGCCTCGCGGACGTCGGCGAGCTGCCGCGCGCCGACTACGAGCAGCTCGTCGCCGATTCGCGGGAATGGCGTCGCACCGCGTTCGAACTGGGGCACGAACGCGCCGCGGCCGAGGCCTCGCTGCGGGAAAAGATGATGCTGGCGCCGACATGCGAAATCACGTGGCGGGACGCCGGATGCGAGCCGCAGATGCCGACGAACGTCTACACGGCGCTCGACTTCACGAACGCGCCGTCCGTCCGGGCCGCCGTCGCGCGGCTCGCGGGCGGCGAACTCGAGCTCGACCGCGAGATCCGGCGGCAGTACCCGGAGCTTTCGGTCGGCCCCGCCTACACCCGCGAGGATGGCTACAACCGCCTCGGGCTCACGGGGGCGCTCACGCTTCCCCTCTGGAACCGCAACCGCGTGGGCATCGCCACCGCCACCGGTACGCGCGACGCGGCGCGCCTCGCGGCCGTGACGGCGTGGCAGGGCGCC
>LXOW01183667.1_pt1 | contig 10098 bp, 9 predicted proteins | sample 1368591 | NCBI WGS metagenome assembly LXOW01 (sample SAMN04884650, study PRJNA319009) | bovine gut metagenome | isolation source: Cow rumen | host: Bos taurus | place: Italy: Legnaro (PD) | collected 2014-07-09
TACCGTCGTCTTCTCTATCTCGGCATCAGCCATCTGAGAGGCAATGGTGCGTTTCCAGATGAGTTCGTAGAGACGGCGCTCCTGGGCAGTTCCCTCTATGGTCTGTTGGTCCATATAGGTGGGACGGATGGCCTCATGGGCTTCCTGGGCTCCCTTAGAATTGGTGTGATATTGGCGCACCTTGCCATATTCCTCGCCGTAGAGCTTGTTAATCTCCTCCTTCGAGGCATTGATGCAAAGGCCTGAGAGGTTGACAGAGTCAGTACGCATATAGGTAATCTGTCCGTGCTCATACAGGTGCTGTGCTACCATCATGGTCTGACTTACCGTAAAGCCCAGTTTGCGGGCAGCTTCCTGTTGCAGGGTCGACGTTGTGAAGGGCGGTGCCGGAGTGCGTTTCAATGGCTTCTTCGTTACAGACTCGACGGTAAATGTTGCATCCTTACATTGTTCCAGGAACTGCTCCACCTCTTCGTGGGTTTTCAGGCGCTGGGCCAGCAGAGCCTTCACTTCTGTCTGCGAACCGTCGGCATTTGTCAGGGCAAAGGTGCCGCTGATGCTAAAGTATGGCTCGCTGTTGAAAGCCTGTATCTCGCGCTCGCGTTCCACTATTAAACGAACGGCAACACTCTGTACGCGACCAGCCGACAAAGCGGGCTTCACTTTGCGCCACAGAACGGGCGACAGCTTGAAACCTACCAAACGGTCCAGTACGCGACGGGCCTGCTGGGCGTTTACCAAGTTCATGTCAATGTGGCGTGGTGTCTCAATAGCCTTCAGAATGGCAGGCTTCGTGATTTCATGGAACACGATGCGATTGGTCTTCTGCTCATCCAGACCCAGCACCTCGCACAGGTGCCACGAGATGGCTTCTCCCTCGCGGTCTTCATCGGATGCCAGCCAGACTTTCTCTGCCTTTTCTGCGTTAGACTTCAGTTCCATTACCAGTTTCTGCTTCTCGTCAGGAATCTCATATTCTGGTTCGAGCGAATCGGTATTGACGCTCATTTCTTTCTTTTTCAANNTCACTTTAAAGTCCTTGCCAAGAAACTTTTCAATGGTCTTTGCTTTGGCAGGAGACTCTACTATCACCAAATTTTTTTGCATATCTTTTCTGTTTTTGCTTCTTTTGGGCTGCAAAAGTAGACAAAACTTTTGGTTACACCTTATATATATAGGAGAATTTTAGTTTTCTTAACGATTTTACCCTCTTGCAGAAACAAATTCTTCCTCTTCCACGATTCAATATTCGCTTTTTTTTCGTACCTTTGTAGCCTAAAAACCTAATTAGCTTATGAAAAGAACATTACTTACTACTATTTGTCTTGCTATTGTTTCCGTTGTCCTACTGGCTCAGCCCAACGGCACAGGCACTTATTACCAGAAAGCCCACGGTAAGAAAGGCCGTGAACTAAAGACGGCTTTGTTCAATATTATCAAGAATCCTGCTGTCGTTCATTATGATTCTTTGTGGTATGCATATAACCTTACAGATCCGAGGAATATCGATGGACAGGATGTTATCTGGGATATGTATTCAGGCATCTCACGCTATCCGCTCTATACCTATCCTCATGGAACAGGTTCTGGTAATACGGAAGGCGTGAAAGGTATTCAGCGTGAGCACTCGATGGTGAAAAAGTGGTTTAATCCGACTGATGCACCAAAAAGTGGCTCGAAGAGTTACGATGATGTTCGGCCTATGTATTCTGACATTGTGCATGTGATTCCAACCGATGCCGTTTGTAACAACAACCGCAACGACTTGAGCTATGGTGAAGTTGCTGAAGGTAAGGCAGACTGGTCATCCGCTGGTGACTTCTGCAAAAAGAGCAAACAAGGGGAATGCTCTACGGAGGGATGGAAAGAACAAGTGGTTAATCCCACAAAGACGCGAGTCTTTGAACCCAATGACGAATACAAGGGTGACTTGGCGCGTATCTATTTCTATATGGCCACCTGCTATGAACCGAACTATTTCTCTTGGGTGCCTGTACGTGATGACGAAAAGAAAAAAACTGGCGAAATGGGGACTTTGTCCGGCAACCATTGTGGTACTTGGACGAGCGACATGTTCGACCAAACGAGCGAGGAGGCCTATCAGCCTTTTGCCGACTGGGCATTTAACATGCTGATGAAGTGGGCAAAGGCAGACCCCGTAAGCGATAAAGAGCGTGCCCGCAACGAAGTGATCTGGCAGTTGCAAGGCAACCGCAATCCCTTTGTAGACTATGAAGGACTGGAAGACTACATCTGGGGCGACAAGAAGGACGTGGCTTTTGACTATGGCGGAGAAGTGGAAGAGGAGCCTACTTCGGACAATTGTGAGGTGGCACTCAACAAAGGCATCCTGGGCGTAGACTGGAGTGATACGGAAAATTTGCGCAACTTCTGGACGCGTACACCTATTTCATTCGAGAAGAAAGGTATCACCTTCACATATAGCTATGGCATGGAAGGTAAGTACCTGTATGCTGACGACACAGAGCTCCGCCTCTACAATTACAATACGCTGACTCTGACTGCCCATAACAACGAAATCACCAAGGTGGAGTTCACCATTCCTGGCCAGAACCATGAGAACAAGACATTGGTATCCTCTGTTGGTACGATAGAGAATAACGTATGGACAGGATCAGCTAATGAGGTGATTTTTGCGTCCAATTATGTTAGTTCCACTAAAGCAGGAAGTGTGACAAAGCACTACTATTTGGAACTCTCTAATATCAACGTCACCGTGGCCAATCCTTCCGGTATCGAGCAGATTGTGGCTGAGCGCTTCTACGATGACAACATCTACACTCTGCAAGGTGTCCGCGTGGATGCCAATCAGCTGCGTCCTGGCATCTACATCAAGCACGGCCGCAAAGTTACGATTAAGTAAGAAACGGAAAGTACTGGTTTTTCCAGTACTTTTCCGTCAGTTTTCCTAAGCATTTCTGCAACTTTTCCTTAAGAAAACTTCAACTTTTCCTTAGGATTTCCATCGGTTTTCCTAAGGTTTTTTTGCACTATCTCCGCTGGTTTTAGTTCATTGCGAAGAAGAGTCCGTCGTTGGCGGCCATGCGCGCGTTGTAAATACCAGCCTCATTGAGGGTGAAGCTCTTCTGCTCACCATTGACGTTGGCTTGGATGGTGCCGTCGTTATTGAAACGGAAGATTTCCTTTGTGANNTTCCTTTGTGATGCCGTTTTGCTCCATAGACCAGGAGTTCTCCTTGCTGTTGTGGATGAAATGGGTGATTTCTCCGTTAGGAGCCTTCACTTCGTAACCATTTTTCAGGGTTGTCACGGCATAGATGCGACCGTCCTGACCCATCACCTGCTGTGTCTTACCGATATTAGCCTCTACGGGGTTATCGCCTGACCAGAACTCAATGGTGTTGAGGATCAGCACATCGACGAATCCGCAGATAGATCCTACGATAGGTACAAGGATGTAGCCGACGATGGCATTGACGAACTTGCTGTCAGTCATGTTGGTCTGCCACTTGATGTACTTGTTCCACAAACCATACTGGCCGATGAAACATGAACTGCACATGAAGCATGCTGCCAGAAGGCAAGCTGTGACTTTTAAATTGATTCTTTTCATTGTTTTTTTGTGTTTAATTGGTTAATAAAATGGTGAATTATAGAAAAAAAACAGATTCTGGTCCCATGTTGAACAAGAGGTCTAGGATGCTGAGATTGGATAGGAAACCATGTTTATGCTGGAAGACCTGCCAGTAAGGCTTGGGCAGGAAGTCAGGGTCGGGCTGCGGGTGCTTGGCGTGAATGACGTCGCGGAAGTCGGACCCAACCTCAAAACCTCCCTCACACGGAGAGGAGTAGATAGTAGAGTGCTCTACGTGCGGACGAATATCAATGAGTTCGCAGATGGTCTGTCGGATTTCTTCGTTGAAATCGATTAAAAAAGTGTATTTCTTTTCGAAGAACGGCCTGATGTCATCGGCATAATAGTCGAAAAAAGGACTTTCGTTGTAGGCACTTTGTAGGGCATTCCAGTGGACTCGCCGCCACTGGTTGTGATCGCTGATGCGAATGTCCTTTGTTTTTATGCTTTCATGTTTCGAGTCTACTGTTTCATGTTCCACAGGAACAGTTAGCGACTGTGTGCCATTGGCGGTGGCTATGATGCAGCGGTTGCGATAAGTCTGCTTCTGGTAAGAGTCGTACTGCTCAATGATACAGCGGTCGTAGCGGTTGAGCTTCTGATACCATTGAACCGGACCAAAATAGGTGGTTTGAAGCAGAACTGAGGTCATGGAAGCAGGGTGTTTTTGCGGTTGTATAGTACTGTAACAACGCGCCCGATGATGTCTTGCTCAGTAATCAGACCGAAAATGCGCGAGTCGGCAGGGTTGTTATGATTGATACTTTCCAACCAGTAGTGCTCTTTGTCAGCACAAGTCACTCGGCCTGGTACCAACATGATGCCGTTCTTGGTGTGTATGGTGTCGCCAGGTATGGCTGTGCAACGGGCAATGAATATCCCCGGGATGGAATCGCCAGGTACAGTAAAAGCCACGATGTCACCACGACTGACTGGTTGTCTCAATAGTCGGCAATAGGGTAATAGTCCGTTGCCGGCAATGCGCAATCCGTAACTACAGCGGTTGATGAGCAGCCGGTCGCCACTCTGATAGACGGGCTCTAATGCATTCCCCGTAACACTATGTACAGAAATGGCTAAAGTACGTACTGCCAACATTAACCCGAAGGCTAATGCAAATGCGATTACGTACTTTAGCCAATTAGACATACCTCTTACCTCTCACCTCTTACCTCTCACTTCTTACCTCTTACCTCTCACCTCTATTTAATATTGTCCACGAAGCGGAACAAGCGGTTCCAGCGGATGCCGGAGAAACCGTGGCGGTCTGGGTCGGAGCTCCACCAGATGAAGATGGGCTTGCCCACGATGTGGTCTTCAGGTACGAAGCCCCAATAGCGCGAGTCAAGCGAGTTATGGCGGTTGTCGCCCTGCATCCAGTAGTAGTCCAACTTAAAGGTATACTTCGTTGTCTCCTTGCCATTGATGAAGATTTTGCCGTCCTTCACCTCTAACTGATTACCCTCATAGGTCCGGATGGGACGCTCATAGATGGGCAGGTTCTTAAGAGTAAGTTCGATGGATTCGCCCTTTTTCGGAATCCAGATGGGGCCATAGTTGTCGCGAGTCCAATGCATATTGCCGTTCAGCGGATAGGTGTCCAGCTCTGAGGTGTCGCTGTTGAACTCGATGCTCTCCACCAGGTCAGGACGCTTCTTCAGTTCCTTGACGGCACGGTTGGTTAGCGGCATGTACCCCTGCGTGTTCAGGCTCATGAGGTCTTCCATGGTGATGCCGAGTTCCTTCATGGTGTCGTCGTCAAGACGCTGCTTCAGCTTGACGCGGTAGGAATACTGCACGTTGTCGGGCTCCTTGTTAACCTTGCCATCCAAGTAGATGATGTGATTCTTGATCTGCAGCGTCTGGCCAGGCAGTCCCACGCAACGCTTCACGTAGTTCTCGCGGCGGTCAGCAGGACGGGTGTCAATGAGGCCATACTCCTGAGGATTGGCAGCAATAGTCTGCTTGCCGGCCTGATAGATGGTGTTAAAATACAGGGGCAGTTGCTCTTGGGTCAGCGAGTCGGGATTGGGACGCTGGGGATAGGCCTGATAACCTATCTGGTAGCACATCTGGTAGTAGTCGTAGGCCTGATACTGGGGGGCAGAGCAGATGGTGTCGCCAGCAGGGAAGTTAAACACGACGATGTCGTTCAGTTCAACTTTACCTAAACCTTTCACGCGGCGATAGTCCCAATGAGGCCACTCGATGTACGATTTGCACTCGAACAGCGGTAGCGTATGCTGAGTCAGCGGCATGGTGAGCGGTGTCTCAGGAATACGCGGACCATAGCTAACCTTCGATACAAACAGGTAGTCGCCTGTCAGCAGCGACTTCTCCAAAGAACTCGATGGAATCACGTAGTTCTGGAAGAAGAACAGGTTGATGAAGTAGACGGCAACCAAGGCAAACACCAGCGCATCGACCCACGACATGACAAACTTGACGGGACCTTCAGACTCCTTCCACCATTGCCAATTGATTTTCTTGGTGATGTAGACATCGTAGATGAATGGTATGATTAAAAGTCCCCACCATGACTTCACCCAGTAAAGGAATAGTAAGTACAATACCAAGACGGCAATGAACTTCGCCCATTGTACTTTCATATTCAGCTTTTTCTTTTCTCTTTTCTCCATGATTATAATTACTTCACATAGATTGGATGCAACATTCTATGGATAAGTTGCATCTTATTCTTACTTTAACCTACGTTTTAGAATTTAAACATATCCGAAATAGTCAACAGACCATTGTGCTCCTTGGTATATTCGGCGGCCAGCACGGCACCGAGGGCAAAGCCCTGACGCGAGTGGGCATCGTGGGTAATCGTAATGATGTCGGCCTCCGAGTCATAGCGAACGGTATGGATGCCAGCCACTTCGCCGCGACGAATGTGGTCGATGCGCAGCAGTTTGGGGTCGGTGGTGTCCTCAGCCCAGGCCTCCTTGCGGTCGATGTTCTCAAGGATGCCCTCGGCTAATGTGATGGCTGTGCCAGAAGGATGGTCGAGCTTGTGTACATGGTGTGTCTCCTCCATCTCCACATCATACTGTGGAAACTGGTTCATAATCTTGGCCAGATACTTGTTGACGGCAGAGAAGATGGCTACGCCGATGGAGAAATTTGAGGCCCAGAACAGGGTCTTGCCTTCATTGCATGCCTGACGTACTGCATCGCCATGCCCTTTCATCCAACCCGTAGAGCCGCTGACCACCTTCACACCAGCTGCCCAAGCCTTCAGATAGTTGCCGTATGCAGCCTGCGGAGCCGTAAATTCTATCGCGACATCAGCACTCTTGAAAGCCTCCGACTCAAAGTCCTGCTGGTTGTCAATGTCGATAATACTCACAATTTCATGACCACGGTTCAGGGCTATCTGCTCAATCATCTTACCCATCTTACCGTAGCCGATTAAAGCTATTTTCATAATAATAATGTATTAATACGCCGCAAAGGTACAAAATAAAGTGAAAAGTGAAGAGCGAAAAGTGAAAAATTTGCTTCCTTAGCAAAAAATCTCTTGTCTCTTATCTCCTTTCTTTTATCTTTTTACTACTTTTGTGGCATGATAATCAATGAAAAGACTTGGGAATTCATTTGGGAGCATGCCAATGATGATGTGCGGAAGTTGGCCTTGAAAGGCACGAAGGACAAGGAAGTCGACTTGCCGATGGCCTTACAGCAGATAGCTGGCCGTCAGACGGCCAGCCGCAAACTGCCGTCGTGGGCTGCTATCGACAAGATAATTTATCCGCCCCACCTGAACATGGAACAATGTTCGTCTGAACTGACGGCCCGCTATAAGGCACAATTGGTGAAAGATGGTGGATGTTCAAAGACGACTTTCGTAGACTTGACGGGCGGTTTCGGAGTTGACTTCTACTGGATGTCGCAAGGCTTCTCCCAACGTTTCTATGTGGAGCAAAACGCAGAGCTTTGCGCCATTTCATCGGAAAACTTCCGCAGCCTTGGCTTAGCCTGTTCCGTGTGTTGCTGTAATACAGCAACATACCTAACGGAGATGCCCCATGCAGACGTCATCTACCTTGACCCTGCTCGCCGCGATAACCACGGTGCCCGCACCTATAGCATAAACGACTGTACCCCCAACGTCCTGGAACTGCTGCCCCAACTGTTACAGAAATCCAATTGCATAATTGTAAAACTCTCGCCTATGCTTGACTGGCGTAAGGCTATTGGCGATTTTGGTGGTGTCAGCGCGGTGCATATTATAAGTGTTGATAACGAATGCAAAGAGCTTCTGTTAGTGGTGAAAAGCGGAAAAATGCTGACAAGTGACTACCAAGTGCATTGTATTAACTTGCAAACCAACGGAGAAATACAGTTTTTTTGTTTTACGCCAAACACGCAAACCCTCTCACCTCTCACTTCTCACCCCTCACTTCTCACTTCTTATATGAACCCAATGCCAGCCTGATGAAAGCTGGATGCTTTCTGGAATTGGCAGAGAGTTACCACATCCAGCAGCTGGCTCCGAATTCACATCTTTTCCTTTCTTGTGAAAGAATCATGGATTTCCCTGGAAGAGAATTCCAGGTTTTAGCTATTTCATCAGTGAACCAGAAGGACCTAAAGAGGGTGTTAAGTGAAAGAGCAGGAATAGATGGTCAAACGCCATCCTCGATGGAATCGGCAAATATTGCTGTCAGGAACTTTCCCTTATCAGCTGACCAGCTTCGAAAAAAACTGAAATTGAAGGACGGCGGCGATTGCTATATCTTTGCCACGACATTAGCAGACGGCCAGCATAAGCTCTTCATTTGCCGTAAAATTGGTTAAATGTTTTGGTGGTATCATGCTTTTTATTTATCTTTGCAGAATAAAATTTGTATCAAATGGCATCAATAGAAATTAAGAAAGTCACTTCCCGCAAGGAACTTGACGCATTTATCCAGTTGCATTATGACCTGTATCGTGGCAATGAATATGACGCGCCGAACCTTTATTCTGATGAGGTTCATACGCTGAGTAAGGATAAGAATGCTGCCTTTGAGTTTTGCGAGGCAGAATATTTTCTGGCTTATCGCGACGGAAAGGTCGTCGGACGCATTGCCGGCATCATCAACCATAGAGCCAATGAAACGTGGAAAAATCAGAATGTTCGTTTCGGATGGATTGATTTCATCGATGACATCGAGGTATCGAAGGCGCTTTTTACCGCCGTCGAGGAGTGGGGGCGCTCCAAGGGCATGACGCAAATTGTCGGTCCGTTGGGTTTTACGGATATGGATCCTGAAGGCATGCTTATCGAGGGCTTCGACCAGTTGGGCACGATGGCCACTATCTATAACTATCCCTACTATCCGAAACATATCGAACAGCTTGGTGGCTGGGAGAAGGACAACGACTATGTAGAGTACAAGCTCATTGTGCCCAAGGAAGGAATGCCTGAGAAGTTCCGTAAGGTCGCCGAATTAGTGATGAAACGCTATAACCTGCATCCCATGCACCCCAAGCGCAGTCAGGTGTTCGGTAAGGAACAGTATGGTCGGAAGGTGCTCGACGTCGTGAACAAGACCTTCGGCCATCTCTATGGTTATTCGCAGATGACTGAGCGCCAGATTGACGAATACTTGAAGATGTATTTCCCCATGCTTGACATGGATATGCTTTGTCTCATAGAAGACTGGAACACGCCTAACCATGAGATTATCGGCGTAGGTATCAGTATTACCAATATGACGCGAGCCTTGCAGAAATGCAAAAACGGCCGTCTGTGGCCTTTCGGCTGGTGGCATTGTATGAAGGCGTTGAAATTCCACAAGGCGGAATGCCTGGACCTTATGCTTATCGGCATCCTGCCTGAATATCAGCAGAAAGGTGCCAATGCCCTGTTGTTCTACGACCTCATCCCTATCTATCAGAAATACGGCTTCAAGTGGGGTGAAACCAATGTCGAGATGGAGACCAATGAAAAGGTACAAAGCCAGTGGCAGTACCTGGAACACATACAGCATAAGAGAAGAAGATGTTTTAAGAAAAGCTTATGAACGAAGAGATTATCGAACAAGACCTGCAAACCGTCGACTATGATGACGACAACATAAAAACTCTGACAGGCACGGAGCATATCCGCCTGCGCCCTGGTATGTATATTGGCCGCCTGGGTGACGGTTCATTGCCTGAAGACGGCATCTACGTGTTGCTGAAAGAAGTCATTGACAACTCGATAGACGAGTTTAAGATGAAAGCTGGTGACCGCATAGAGATTAATATCGACGAAAACCTGCGTGTCTCGGTGCGTGACTATGGCCGCGGCATTCCCCAGGGTAAGATGATTGAGGCTGTCAGCGTGCTGAACACCGGTGGTAAGTACGACTCGAAGGCATTTAAGAAAAGCATCGGTTTGAATGGTGTCGGTGTGAAGGCTGTCAATGCGCTGTCGACCCATTTCGAGGTGCGTTCCTTCCGTGACGGCAAGGTGCGCAAGGCTACCTTTGAGCGGGGCAAGCTTATGAC
>LXOW01043698.1_pt1 | contig 10096 bp, 9 predicted proteins | sample 1368591 | NCBI WGS metagenome assembly LXOW01 (sample SAMN04884650, study PRJNA319009) | bovine gut metagenome | isolation source: Cow rumen | host: Bos taurus | place: Italy: Legnaro (PD) | collected 2014-07-09
CTGGCCCACGAGGCGGCGCAGGCACTGCTCCCAGCCGTGGGCGGCACTGCCCCAGGAGTTGAGGCCGAGGTGGTCGCAGTAGGTGTTGGCAGTGCAGATATACTCGCCAGTGGTGCGGCGCGGGCTGAACCACTCGACGGGGAAGATACGTAGGTCTTTGTATTGCTGCTCCTGCCCGTCGGTGCGCAGGCCGTGGGCTTTCATGGCCTCGGTGAGGCGACAGACGTTGGTGGTGAGGTCGGGGGTGCCGTCGGGCCGCAGGAAGGGAAGGCCGTCGTAGAGGCCAAGCATCTCGCCGACCCAAGCGCCACCCGGGCGGCTGGCCAGCACACAGGTGCCCACGGGGAGGTGCTTGCTGCCCTCGAAACCGGCAAAGGCATCGAGGTCCGTCAGCGGTGCCAGTGACTGCAACACCCGCACGTCGGTATCGAGGTATACGCCCCCCTCGCGTTGCAACGCCCAGAGACGTACATAGTCGCTCACAAAGGCGTATTTGCCAGCGGCATAGGCCTCGCGGGTGTAGGCGGTGCCGGCAATGTCAAACGACGCTTCGTCCCATAGGCGGTATTCCCAGTCGGGCATGTGCCGGTGCCAAGAGGCGATGCACTCTTCCGCCAGGGGCGGCAGGGGTGCAGAGCCAAACCAGCAGTAGTGTATGATGCGCGGTATCATGGAGTTGGGGAATGATGATGTGGGGTGTTATTGTGAGGCGCGAGCCAGGCGCAGGAGTATCTGCTTGGCACGGGAGCCGGCCTTGAGCAGCGCCATCCGCAAGCGCGCCAGCCACAGGGGCATACGGTAGAGACGACGCATACGGGCTGGTTGCCGCGACCAGTCGACTTTGTCCAGCTCCTGTCGCGCGGCAAGGTGGTAGGTGCTTGACAGATAATAGGGCAACAGGTTGTAGGTGCGCATGTTGTCAAGCAACAGCTTGAGGGCGGGGTTTTGCTGCTCGGCGTCGGCAAGGATGCCGAGGTGCCAGAGGTAATGTGTGGCAGGGTCGTGAAGCCGTCCGATGGCACGCTGGCGGGCATTGAGGTCCTGGTAATAGTACGCCAGCGGACGGTTGAGGAACGCCACGGGATGCTTGAGCGCGAGGCGGACCCACAGGTCGAAGTCCTCGCCCAGCGTGATGCCGGTGCGAAAACCGCCCTCAGCGTCAAAGAGTTCGCGACGCAACACCACGGTGTCGGAGGTCAGGGGCATGCAGAGGGTGCGGCTGTAGACAGCGAGGTAGTCAATCAGCCCCTCGGTGAAGGTGGCGACGACCCCGACAGGGGCCACACGGGGTTGTCCGTTCTTGACGATATAATAGCCTGACCCAAAGATGCCCGCGTCGGGATGGCGCAGGACGAGAGCATTCATCTCTTCCAGGAAGGTGGGTGCCCACCAGTCGTCGCAGTCAAGGAAGGCGACATATTGGCCGCAGGAGACTTCCACGCCGTGGTTGCGGGCGGCGGAGACGCCGGAATTGGGTTGCCGGAGAAGCCTGTGGGCAGGAAGGGAGGGGTGGCTAGAAAAGTATTGTTCAACGCATTGTGCCGAGAGGTCGGAAGAGCCGTCGTCGACAACAATCATCTCAAAGTCGCGGTAAGACTGCCCCGCCACGCTCTCCAAGGCGCGGACAACAAAGGACTCTTTGTTGTAGAGGGGCATGATGACAGAGAAACGCGGCATCGGGACTATCGGAGGTGTAGCATCGTGCGAAAGAGGGAAGGTGAGAGGCGTAAAGCGGAGTAGTAGAGACGGTGGCGCGCCTTGGTGCGGGAGGCGCGACGGTAGACCTGCCAGTCGACCAAGGAAAGCAGTTGGCGGTCCTCGGATGGAGTGCTTTCAGCAAAGGCCACCTGGTAGAGCTGCGTCAGGTAGCGGTAGAGGACGGTGGGGTCCTTGCCTGCGATGGCCTCAAAGCGCCGGCCCAGGCTGTTGGCGATGGTGATGAGGTCTTGCCTGTGCTTGAGGCTGCGAGACCCCATGATGCTGCCGGGACGTACACGATAGGTGTAAAGCACGTCGGGGATGACGGAGACCTTGGCGGCATGGAGACATGCCAGCGGGGTGAAGAGGTTGTCTTCGTGATAGATACCTGGCTGGAAACGCAGACCGGCATCAAGGAGGTATTGGCGCCGATAGCACCGCAACACGACACAGACGAAGGCAAAAGCGCGCGCCTCGAGGGCATGGCGACAATAATAATCCCACCCGCTGACAGGACCTTCAGAATCCATGGGCTGGGAAGGCTCCAGGCGCTGGCTCTCCTCGAAGAGACGTTGCCCGTTGAAGCATAGGAGGTCTTCGCCGAGGAGGTTGATATCCAGGCGCTCGAGGGCGTTGGTCGTGAGCATGTCGTCACTGTCAACGAAGAGGATATACTCGCCCGTGGCATGGTCGAGGGCGGTGTTGCGGGCACCGCTGAGGCCTTGGTTTTCCTGATGGATGACGGTGTAGGGTATCTCCTGTTGGCTGAAAGCCATGCGGTGGCGTTCAAGGATTTCCCCACTGCTGTCGGTGGAGCCATCGTCGACGGCGACGACCTCGAAGTCGGTGAATGTCTGCGAGATGACACTGCGCAGACACTCTTCGAGATAGGCCTCGACATTATAGACGGGGATGAGGATGGAGAAACGCGGCATGGGCTATCGGGCGTGGTAGGAACGGTAGTATTTCCAAAGGCGCAGGGCCAACTTGCGACGGTGGAAGAAAGGATGCAGGAGGTTGGCCGCGGCCATATAGAGGAACAGTCGCGCAAGACGACAGCGCGAGAGTTGGGGGAGGGCAAGGAAGTCAGCCTCAAGGGAGTGCGAGGCCTTGGGGTAGGCGGCACGGAAGTAGCGTTGGCGCGTCTCCCGCTCCTTGGGCGAGGTGCGCGAGGTGTCGGCTGTGGCCTGTCCTTCGCGGATGCGATAACGATAAAGCGGTTCGGGGAGGTTGACCATCCGAAGCCCCGCCACGAGGGCGCGGGTCCAGAGGTCGTAGTCCTCGGCAGGTACCGTGGCTTGGTCAAAACGGAGGCCGTGACGCTCGAAAGAGTCACACCGCCAGAGGCTTGAGGCGTGGAGCACAGGCGAGAAGAAGAGGGCGGAGATGCGCACCTTGTCGGGGTCGGCATCACGCACCCAAAGGCCGTCGCGCGCGCCGAAGAGCTCCATGGCACAGGAGCAGAGGTCTATATCGGGATGCCCCTCAAGGTATTCCACCTGACGCAAGAGCCTGTCGGGCAAGGAGATGTCGTCGCTGTCCATACGTGCGATATACTTGCCTCTGGCCATCTCCATGCCTTTGTTGAGGACGTTGGCGAGGCCCACGTTATTCTCGCCACGGTAACGCACAATGCGGGGGTCATGGCAGCCGTCGAGAATGTCTTGGGCGTTGTCGGGAGAACAGTCGTCGAGGACGATAAGCTCGAAATCGGCAAAGGTCTGAGACAACATGCTGTCGAGGGCTTCCTGAAGGTAGGAAGCCGTGCGGTAGACAGGCATGAGGACGGAGACTAACGGGCGGTCGGGCATGTCACACTTGATTGAGGTATTGCACGATACGTTCCTGAAGGCGGCGGTAGCGGGTAAGCCGTTGGGCTTGGTCTATCAGGAGTGCCACGCCCAGGGCTATCAGCAGTAACCAGAGGAAGATGAGCGGCGTGAAGCGTGTGAAGTATATGACGGAAGGTATCAGTATCAGGAAGAGGCTGTGGGTGAAATACATGGTGCCGGAATGCTTGCCGAGGAACGTCATGACGGGGAAGGCATAATGGTTGCGCAGGCAGCGGATGACGATGGCGATGGAGAAGGCCAGCCCCATGAGGGAGAAGGTCTGCGGGAGCAAGAGACTCTTCTGCAAGCCAAGCCAGGCAAAGAACACGCCCATCAGCAAGGCCAGGGGAAGGACGATGCCTGTCTTCATCTGCCGGGCCGGAAGGGTGCTGCATACCATCCCAAGGAAGAAGGGGCCGAGACCCCCCTCGTCGATGAATATGACGCCCACCTGCGGCAGGAAAAGTGTGGCTACGGCGCCACAGAGGGAGAAGAGGGCAATGCCGCGACGGCACAGCAGGAGGTAGAGCAAGGGGAAGAGCAGGTAGAGTTGGACAATCATCCGCATGTACCACCATTCAGGCAGGTAGGAATTGTAGCCTGTCATGCCGAGGCAGTCCAGCAAGAGGCACTTATAAGGATTGAGGTGGTCGGGGTAAGCCTCGTGGAATGAGTAGCCGGAGAGTGTCCCCACGAGCATGACGACAATCAGGCATGGCCAGAAGGCAAAGTATAATTTGACCAAACGAACCAGCAGGAAACGGAATGTCTCATGCAAGGATTTGCGGGATGTCTGCCGGTATTGCACCGAGAGACCATAGCCACTCAGGAAAAGAAAGAGGCTGACACAGACTTTGCCGAGGATGCCGACGGCTTGGGAGACAGCCCCGTAGTCGGCGGTATTCCAGAAGAGGTGATGCCACAGCATCAGGCAGATGGCAACGCCTTTGATAGCCTGGGTGTCTTTGACGGTCATGTCCACGATACCTCTTCTTTGATGACCCTGGCGGGGACGCCCGCCGCNNCCGCCGCAAGGCAGCGGGGTGGAATGTCGCGCGTGACTACCGCGCCGGCGGCAATCACGGCACCGTCGCCGATGGTGACGCCCTTGAGGATGGTGACATTCATGCCAATCCACACATGGTCGCCGATGACGATGGGCTGGGTTTGGGGCTGCGAAGCACAGGAAAGGGTGTGGTCGTCACTGTCGCGCAGAGTTACATTCTCGCTGATGACCACATGGTTGCCTATCTTGATATGCTGGAAGCAACTGAGGTTGAGATTGTGGTTGATGTAGCCGCTGCCCAACTCCAGGCAGGCCCCGCGGTTGATGTAGACCTTGGCGCCGCTGTAGATGTCGAAAGCTCCGGAAACAGCCAGGCGCGCCCCGTCGCCCATGAAGAGCAACGAAGGGAACGGGTCGCACGAAGTCCATTTGCGGTTGAAGGTGAAACGCCCCTCACCTGTGTTGATTGTGGCATCGTGGGCGATCTGGGTTTTCCCGCCTTTCCATACGGCGACACGACAACGACGGTTGCGGCGCAGACGGAGGGTGTCGCAGATGGAGAGTTGGCGCCAATGGCGCAGAAGGAAGAAGTCGAAGGACATGGGGAGGGATGCTAAGAGAAGATTTTTTTCAATCCGGGAGTGTAAAGCATGATGACGGCCAGGAGGATGGTCAACGCATAGCGCCACAGGTACATGGCCGTCCCCGAGAAATCCAACCCGAGCATCACACGCAGGTGGTTGCCCATGTGGGTGGTGGTCTCGAAGTCGTGCATGCACATGATGGCCAACGAGGCAATGCCCAGCCAGGCAAAGACCTTGCCCACGGCAGGCAGGTGCTTGGCACAGAGGCGACTGAAGATGTACAACAGCCAGGTCCCGCCACAGGCGCCGAGAAGGCTCAAGGGGTAGATGCCCCACTCGTAGCCAAACATGTCAAGCCGCGAGAAGAACAAGGAGGCCACCCAGGCAGCCACCATCAGACAGATGGCCCAGACGGGCAGTTGGAAATGGCGCCATTCGTAGCCCAGTGTCACCAACGGCAACGCCGTCAGGCTGAGCATCAAGCACCACGGGGTATGCGGCATAGAAGCGTGGAAACCCAAGGCCACAATGGCCAAAAGGATGGAGACCACCAGACGCCAACGCCGCCAGCGGCTCAGGAAAAGGAACAGCGTCTTGGCCCAGAAGAGGGTCAGCAAGAACCAGGTGATGCCCAGGTGGAGGTTGCCCCACGGGGTCACCCAGTCGGTGGTGTCGCTATAGAGGTAGGAAAGCCCCATGAAGATGGCAGGGGTCCAATCGTGCTGCATGACACTCAGGAGGAGCATCCATCCGATGTTCATCGCCGCCACAAGGAAGAAGGGCGGCAGCAGTCGGCGGGCATAGCCACGGACGGCGGTGCGCCAATTGGGGACTTCATCGTAAGCCTTGGAGAAATAGCCCGCCACGATGAAAAACATCGGCATGTGGAAGGTGTAGACGAATTGTCTGACAGACTGCCATTCATATACATGTCCCACCAGCACCATCAGGATGCCAATGCCTTTCATGATGTCGAAAGTGACATCGCGAGTTACTTTCGCAGGAGCTTGCGTTTGAGCCATTTCTTTCCCTTGCAGTATTGTTTATAGAGGGGGAGTAGTCCTATCTTGTCGAAAAAGAATCCGACCCGTTGCTGACGACTCCAGTTCTCCTGTTCCCAGGTCGAGGCGTTGTGGTGGTAGGAGACGACAAAGCCATTGTCGGCACCATAGGCATGGCCAAAGATGCCGGTAGGATAGACAACCATATTGTCGCCGAACTGTTGTTGCCGGTTGAGGTATCGGAAGCCCCGCGCAGCAGCATAACGGGCCACGAGGCGGTCGTTGTTGACATGCTGGCGGTAGTTGAAGGCATAGTCGTAGGAGGCAGGCAGGGAGTTGTAGTAGTCGCGCAGCTGCACCACCATTTCCTGTCCCGGACAGCAGCCCATGGTCGAGGTCAGCATTTCCATATGCGGCACATCCTGCGTGGGGTCTTTGGCGGTACCGTCGGGATTGAGGTAACGCTCGGCAATATGTTCATTCTCAAACTCATTGTACAGCTCGATGGCTGAGAAGAAGTTGCAGTCGAGGTACTTGTCTAATCGCTGGAAGAGTTCGACGTCGGTGTCGAGGTAGATGCCGCCATACTCGGCCAGCACGTTGTAGCGGCACACGTCGGAGGCCAGGGCGTAGCGTTTGGCGTCGCAGGCACACTGAGCCAGAGGGTGTTGGCTGAGGTCGAAGGTACTCTCGTCCCACCGCATGATACGGTAGTCGGGCATCAGGCGCTGCCAGCCCTTGATGCAGTTCTTCTGAGACTGGGGCATCAACCCTTTGCCGAACCAACAGTAATGGATAATCTTGGGTATCATGATCTTTTCTGCATATCCACCAGCCACGGCTGACGGACGACGGAACATTTGAGAGAATTGGTCTCGTTGAAAGCGTTTCCGAAGGGGTTCTCGTCGGCGATAACATTGATGGTGAGCGCCGTATTGGGGTTGGCGAAGTTCTTCAGATCAATGTCGGCCACATCAAACACCACCTTGTATTCCCCTGTCGCCAGCGTGTAGGCGGGGATACGGAAGGTGAGGTCGTAGGTGCCAGGTTCGAGGGTCTGGACCAGACTCTTGTCGTTGTAGTCGGCACGTGCCAGAGGGTAGCCGTAAGAGCTGTAGATATTGAACCCGACGGCCAGGCGGTGGACATGGGCGCGGACATCGACAACCATGTGCAAGGTAAGGGTTGACGAGGGATAGATGGCATAAATGTCTGACGATGTGACATCTGCCTGCAACAACTGCAGGATGTTGTTGTCGGGCTCAGCGATGTGCTGCGTGCGGTGGTTGTCGTCCTGGAGGTAGAGACGGATAGTCTCGCCGATGCTGCCGCTGAAGGCCACACGGCCCTTGTCGAGGAGGATGCCTGTCTTGCAGAGTTGCTGGATGCTGGCCATGTTGTGGCTGACGAAGAGAACGGTACGTCCCTCACCTTTGCTGACGTCCTGCATCTTGCCGATGGCTTTCTTCTGGAACTCGGCATCGCCGACGGCCAGCACCTCGTCGACCACGAGGATCTCGGGGTCGAGGTGGGCAGCCACGGCAAAGCCAAGGCGCACCATCATGCCACTGCTGTATCGTTTGACGGGGGTGTCGATGTAGCGCTCGCAGCCGCTGAAGTCGACAATCTCGTCCAGTTTGCGGGTGATCTCGGCCTTGGTCATGCCCAGGATGGCGCCGTTGAGGTAGATATTCTCGCGGCCAGTCATCTCGGGATGGAAGCCCGTGCCCACCTCCAGCAGGGCGCCGATGCGACCTCGGGCGCGAATCTCGCCTGTGGTGGGACCCGTCACGCGCGAGAGGAGTTTCAGCAGGGTGCTCTTGCCGGCGCCGTTCTTGCCGATGATGCCCACCACGTCGCCCTGTTCCACCTTGAAGTTGATGTCCTTCAAGGCCCAGACATAATCGCTCTGACCACGTGAAGAGCGGTCGTTGGCCTCACCGATGCGCAAGTAGGGATCCTCGCGGTTGAGGATGGCCGTCTGCCACCAACGGTTGAGGTCGTGAGTCAGGGTGCGGGTGCTCACCACACCCAGACGGTACTGTTTGCCGATGTTTTCAAATTCAATAGCCGTCATACCGTGTCCATGAATGATTTTTGCACTTTGTTGAAGATGACGATGCCTACGGCAAGAAGGACAACCATGAAGCCAAAGTCGTAGGCCAGCAGCCCCCAGTCAAATTCGCCCTCGCCGAGGATGCCGTATTTGAAGGCCTCGATGATGCCCGTCACGGGGTTCAGACTCATGACCATACGCATATCGTTCTTGCCGATGAGGCTGAGGGGGTATACTATGGGGGTGGCGTACATCCAGAGGGTGACCATGAAACTGAGCAACATCTGGAGGTCGCGGTATTTCGTCGTCAAGGCCGAGAAAAGAAGTCCAAAGCCCAAAGCCAGCCCCGCTGTCATGGCTATCAGCACCGGAAGCAGGAGCACATACCAGTTGGTGTGTATCTGACCCGGGATGATAAAGCACTGGTAGATGAGGTAGACTATCAGGAAGAGGCCGAATTGTATCGCCAGACGCACCAGGTTGCTGATGACGTTGGAGATAGGGGTTATCATGCGTGGGAAAAAGACTTTGCCGTAGAGGGTGGCATTGTCCACGAAGGTGTTGCTCGTCTTGGTGATGCAGTCGGAGAAATACTGCCAAAGGCAGATGCCCGCAAGATAGAAGAGCGGCTGCGGCAACCCGTCGGTGGGGATCTGTGCGATGTTGCCGAAGATAACCATATAGGTGACCATCGTCAACAGGGGTTGGATGATGAACCAAAGGGGGCCGAGGATGGTCTGCTTGTACTGGGTGGTGATGTTGCGCTTGACGAAAAGGAAGCATAGGTCGCGGTAGTGCCACAGCTCGGCGAAGTCAACAGAGAGCAGACGGTCTTTGGGTTTGATGATTGTAGTCCAGTTGCTATCGTTGTCCATACTAATGGGATTGTTTGTTACGTAGAAAGATATTGTGCATGATGCCCCAGAAATAATGCCAGTCGGTGCGCAGGGGGTGATGCAGGTAGGCCTCGATATAACGGCGTTCCGACTCTTGTATCTCCTCAAGGGTGTGGGGCGGTTCTTTTTCGTAGTAGAATGGTGGCAGCAGGCCTGGCTTGGTGAGTGTGCGCAGTAGCTGCATCTCAGGGGTGTAGAGGCTGAAATAGTGGTGCGACAGAGGGCGCACGCCGACAAGTTTCATCTCGCCCTTCAGGATGTTGATAATCATCGGCAGTTCGTCGAGCCATGTGCGCCGCAGGAAGGCACCTAAGGTGTTGATGCGATAGTCTTTGGCAAACTTGCCCTCATCGTCCAACTGCTGCGTGGCGTAGATGTAGGGCTGCAGATACTCACTGTAGGAGTACATGGTGCGGAACTTGTAGACCGTGATCTCCTTGCCGCCTTTGCCGACGCGTTTCAGCTTGGCGATGGGTGAGGTGCTGGGGGTGTCGCCCGTGATGGGTTCTTTCACCTTGCACAAGATGGCCCGGTATTCCACTCCCGCACTCTCGTCGACGACCTCGAAGCCCGCGCGGTACATGCGTCCCAGCACTTCCACACGGTGCAGCGTCCTGTTGCGGCCCTTGGTGACGGCGAAGTATATCGGATTCGTCAGTTTCAACTTGGGGAACGCCCTGTGCCAGACGTAATGCGAATAGTAATAAATCCGTGCGACAGGCTTGGGGTAGCGGTTGTAGATGACCTGTTTCTTGACAGAGGAGGTGCGGCAGTTGATGTAGATATAGCCTCCCGTAGCCAGGCGGGTGCTTGCCTCGTGCAGGAAGTGGTCGAGGTGGTATATCGTGTTCAGCGGGCGCTTGACAAAGATCAGCTGGTAGGGTTCACCGTTCTCACGTTGGGGGATGGGTGTGTCGCCATTGTCTGTGAGGCTGACGACGTATGTCGAGTCAGACAAATCATCGGCATGGTCGGCAATCCAACGCAGGTCCTCCTTAAGCGACTTGCCCAGCATTGCGGTGT
>LXOW01090933.1_pt2 | contig 10096 bp, 9 predicted proteins | sample 1368591 | NCBI WGS metagenome assembly LXOW01 (sample SAMN04884650, study PRJNA319009) | bovine gut metagenome | isolation source: Cow rumen | host: Bos taurus | place: Italy: Legnaro (PD) | collected 2014-07-09
GTCCACTTGAACAAGCAATATATAAAATATCGTATCCATCTTTTAACCATTTTCTTGATTTTTCTAAATATTCTTCAGAAACGACTTGATTGGTTTTCATCTTGTTGCCTTCTCTCATCCAATCATATAGTTGCTTGAAACTATATTCATCGAAATCAAGAGTAGCGGTTTTAGTGGTTGTGCCATTTAAAATGACGCCCATTCTATAGTNNGAATCACTTGCAATAATGAATTTTGACATAATTTTTCTCCTTCTATAATCAAACGATTTCAAGTATATCATAAAGATTTAATAATAAAACTTTATTGATAAAATATAGTTACATTTGTAACATAGTGTTACATTAACAAATACTTATATTGAATTTATTCAATATCTATTTTCTAAAAAAGACTGTAAACAAATAATTAAGTTTTTGTTATTATTGACTTATGAGCAAAGTTAATAAGATTCTAACGGTTATATATTTACCCGCTGGTATTACATACTTTGTTTTTTTCATTATTTTTCAAAATAACGGCTTTCCAACATGGTATAGCGAAAGCAATTTCGACATTACCTTAATAATCGCTAATCTTGCCGTAGCTGTATTGTTGTTTATTTTAAATTTTATAAGTAAGAATCTTATTAACAACCTTATTAGTGTCGCCGCTCTTGGAATGACTCTTTTAGCGGATTTCTGCTTAGTTATCAAAGGTTCTTATCTACTTGGAGTAATATTCTTTATTGCTGCTCAACTTGTGTATTTTTTAAGAATGATATTTGTTAACAAATATGGACCATTTAGATTAATTAGANNAAGAAACAAAACATTCAACGCTGTATCTTTAATCTCCTTCTTACTATTTATTGGTTGTGATATCTGCGTTGGATTAATGAATATAGGCGTACCAAATGTCACTGGTTATCTTATTTGGATATTCTATATACCAAGCCAAATTGGCTTAGTCTTATCAATGTTTATTCTTAATATCAAAAAATAGGACTCATGTCCTATTATTTTGTTTGTTCAGCTTGAAGATCTTTTAATATCAGATCNNCATCAGTTCTTTTAAATGGTGCGTTTTTCTTAATATCTTTTGTATGATGAAGCACTGCTATCGCAATATCACACTCAGCATAATACGCGACCTTAAATGTTCCAGCGTGGAACGGGAGTAATAACTCATCAGTTTTATTTCTTGTACCTTCTGGACAAATACATATNNGTCAAAGTTAGAAATATGATTTGTTATTAACATGTATCCTTTATTCTTAGGAAGAAGATCTTTATTAATAAAATTAATCTTCACATTGGCGAACTTACATACAACAATATCTGTCTGCCTAAGAATGTGATAATAAAACTTATTTACTTTTCCTTCTTTTTTAAGGTTTAGCATCTTTCCCCAAATGATAATTACAATGAGATATAAAGCAAATAAAAGAATATATAACACTGGTTGAAAAGGAATCGCTAAAAGAAGAAACCAATAAGAAGTGTTATAAGATATNNTTAAAACAAAACCTAAGTGTTACATATAAATAAATATGTAAACATTATCTTAATTATTGATAATATGTAAAAAAGTAATATATTTTTAATTATGGACAATAAAGAAGTCGAGCAAAAGCTATCCTGTATTCTAGGTTCAAACGGGTTTGAACTTATTAAAAAACTTAATGGCGGAATGATGAATGAATCATATTTATTTTCATATCAAGGAAATAAATATATNNTAGTGGATCGTAATCTTGAAAAAGCTAACCAAGAAATTGTCTCTTCTTTAGGTATTGGACCAAAGAATTATTATTTTGACACTAAATCAGGTATTAAAATCAACACATTTATTGAAGGCGATTCTTTAAACTTAGTTGATGAATATGACATTAATAAAGTCGCTACATTATTTAAAGCATTGCATCATTCAAAAACCCTATCAGAAATCCACTATTCTCCTTTTGTTAGATTTGTTGATTATGAAAATAATAGAAAACAAGTTGCTGAAGACACAAAAGAATATTTAGAATTAAGGGATTACCTTTTTTCTAAGGAAAAATTCTTAAAAGAAAACGAAGTTTTAGTGCTTTCTCATAACGACGCTCAAAAATCTAACATTATAAAAACAAACGATGAATATAAACTCATTGATTTTGAATTTATGGCGAACAATGATGAGATATATGATATTGCAGCGTTTGGTAATGGAAGTGTTATGGAAGGATATAGGCTTTTAGAAGCCTATTACTCAACTTATCAAGAAATAAGCGAAATAGTTAAACAAAAATATTTCTTATGGAGATTATTTATTTCTCTTCAATGGTATAATGTTGCGATTTCAAAGCATTATAACGGAGAAGGAAAGATTCATGGATATAATTTCTTAGATGTNNGTGTTATAGAAGAATTAAGCATTATGACAACAAAGTTGATATTAAAAGAAAAATAGTAAACATTCCATTTTTAGGGTATAAAACTCACTGTGAGATTTATGGAGATATTTATAAATCCACTCCACTTATTATTCTTCATGGTGGCCCAGGTGGATGTATCGAAAAATATGAATCCCTTATCGAACTATCAAGATATGGTGTCCCACTTATCATGTATGATCAATTTGGATGTGGATATTCTAAGATTAAAGATGATAAGTCTTTATATAAAGTAGAAACATATATTGATGAATTAAATAACCTTATATCTTATCTAAAAATAGATAAATACAACATATTAGGCCATTCCTGGGGAGGAATGCTTTTACTTGAAGCAATTACTCAAAAAAAGTTAAAAGGCTTGAATAAAGTTATATTATTCTCCACTCTCCCAAGCACTAAAATATGGAACGATGAGCATCTTGAAATGGTAAAAGATTATGATGCTGATCAAAAAGAAGCGTTACTTAATGAATTAAATAACCTTCCTTATAATAAAAAGGCTCATAAGNNTGCCCAAAAATAAATAAACATATCTATGAATATATGTGGGGGCCAAGTGAATTATTCGGTACTGGAACATTAAAAGATTATGATGTCACTAATAGATTAGAATCTATTAATTACGATACTCTTATCATTCATGGAAGATTAGACGAATCCACTACTAAGATGAATCTTCTTATGCATGAAAGAATTAAGAACTCTAAATACATAAGATTAGAATCATCACATCATGGTGGTTATAATGAAGAACCACTATATCTAATTGAAATATTATTAGATTATCTAAAATAATATAAAAATCTCTTAGCCGTTTGACTAAGAGACTTTTAATTTATCTAGCAATTATAGACCGAATTTTTTGATCTTTTCCCATCTATCTTTTGCAAGTTCTTGGCTTCTTGTTAATAATTCTTCTGCTTTAGCAGGATTTACAACTGGAAGCATTGCATATCTAGTTTCACCCATGACGAAGTCTCTAAATTTAGAGAAGTCTGGTTCTGGGCAATCTAAGGTTAATGGGGCTTCGCCTTTAAGTGCTTTACGTGGATCATATCTAAATAATGTGAAGTATCCACATTCAACAGCGCGTTTTTCAACCGCCATAGAATTGCTTAATCCACCTTTAATACCGTGGTTTGCACAAGGTGCATAACAGATAATAAGTGATGGTCCATTGTAGCTTTCAGCTTCTTTTAAAGCTTTAATAGCTTTCATTGGGTTAGCACCTAAAGCGATTTGAGCAACATAGACGTGTCCATAGCTCATTGCGATAAGAGCAAGATTCTTCTTAGCACCTTCTTTACCACTTGCGGTAAATTTAGCAATAGAACCAGTTTGAGATGATTTAGATGATTGACCACCAGTATTGGAATATACTTCGGTATCAAGGACTAAAATATTAACGTCAGCTTTTCCATCTGCTAAGACATGGTCAAGACCACCATAGCCAATATCATAGCTCCATCCGTCACCACCAACAATCCATACGGATTTATCAAGAAGATCTCTTTCATAGACGAGAAGTTCTTTGACAGCTTCGTTTTTGCTTTCTTTGACTAATTTTACAAGTGTTGGAATTAAGGTTCTTGCTACTTCTCTATTCTTGACGTTTTCAAGATATTTCTTAGCAACTTCTTTTAATTCTTCACTAACTTCTTCACTTGCAATAGCGGCTTCTAAGATTCTTACGATTTGAATCATCTTATAATCGCTTGCGATTCTCATACCATAACCGAATTCAGCGTTATCTTCGAATAAGGAGTTAGCCCAAGCAACACCTTCACCATTTTTATCAGTGCAGAATGGAGTTAATGGAGTAGAACCACTATAGATGGATGAACAACCAGTTGCATTAGCAACTAACATATCTTTACCAAATAATTGAGAGACTAAGCGGTAATATGGAGTTTCACCACATCCAGCACAAGCGCCAGAGATTTCCATATAAGGCATTAAGAATCCAACACCTTTAACGGTTGTGAGTGGGAATTTATCACCTTTATATTCGACGTGTTTATATAAGTAGTCTGCTCCTTCTTCTTGTTCGAATTGGGATTTGGCTTCTTCCATTGTAATAGCGTATTCGTGTTTATGTGCTGCTCTTACTTCTTTTTCTTTAGCCGCTAAGAGTTTTTTCTTTTCGGCCGGATCTTCAACTGTAAGAGTTTCTGCATAAGCAGCTACTTCTGCTTTAATCTTCTTGTCGACATTCTTGTTTACTGTACATTCAACTGAACAGAGGGAACATCCGACACAGTTTTTAGGTGAAACTTGAATTCTATATTTAAGTCCTTTAACTGTTGGTCCAAGAGCATCTTTGACTCCTTCACGAACAATTTTTGGAGCTTTTTCAAGTTCTTCATCGTTTAGTAAGAATGGTCTAATTGTCGCGTGTGGACAGACGAACGCACATTGGTTACATTGAATACAGTTTTCTTTATGCCATAATGGAACAACGTCAGCAATTGAGCGTTTTTCTCTAAAGGTGATGTTGTTTTCCATTGTACCATCTGCTAATTCAAATTCATTAAATTTGCTTGTTGGTAATAAATCACCATCAAGGGATCCAATTACGTTAACATATGTATCAAAGTAATCATCGCCTGTCTTTTCTAAGACTCTGTGGATTGGTAAGTTGGCCCATTCTGGATCGACTTTGATTTCTCTAAGTCCTTTTGTACCGTTATCGATAGCTGTCCAGTTGAGTTCAACAACTTCTTGTCCTTTCTTAGCGTATGTTTTTTCAGCAAATTTCTTCATCCATTTTTCTGCTTCATCATAAGGCATAATGCTTTGATTTAAATAGAAGAATGAAGCTTGAAGAATTGTATTTGTGTGTCTTCCCATACCAATTGCTTTAGCAATTTCGTTAGCGTTGATGACATACATCTTAGCGTGTTTCTTTGCTAAGAGATGTTTCATACGATTTGGCATGGATTTCACTAATTGTTCATCACTCATATCAGTGTTGAGTAAGAATGTTCCACCTTCTTTAAGGTTCTTAATCATATCAAATTTGAAGATATATGTATCAAGTGAACAGGAAATGAAGTCAGCGTTTTGTACATAATATGTTGATCTAATTGGAGTTTTACCAAATCTTAAGTGTGAACTTGTAACACCACCAGCTTTTCTTGAGTCGTATGCGAAGTAAGCTTGAGCGTATTGATGAGTTGCATCACCAATAATCTTAACGCATGATTTATTAGCGGAAACAGTTCCGTCACTTCCTAAACCATAGAATAAGCATGATGTGTAATCTTCTTTAACATGGAATTTTTCATCAACTGGGATTGATAAATGTGTAACATCATCTTCAATACCAACTGTAAAGTTATGCCATGGTTTGTCCTTTAAGAAATCATAAACTGATTTAACATGTTTTGGTTGAGTATCTTTACTTGATAAACCATAACGACCACCAACAACTTGGATAGCTCTTCCTTCTTGATTAAGAGCAGCAACAACATCAAGATATAATGGTTCTCCTGTTGCTCCCATTTCTTTTGTTCTATCAAGGACAGCAATCTTTTTAACACTTGCTGGAAGGACTTTGACTAAGTGTTTAGCAGAGAATGGACGATATAAGTGGACTTTGACTAAACCAACTTTTTCTCCTTTTGCCACTAAATCTTCAACAACTTCAAGTGAAGTTTCAGTAACACTACCCATAGCAACGATGACATATTCAGCATCTTTTGCACCATAATATGTAAATGGAGCGTATTCTCTACCAGTTAATCTAGTAGCTTCTTTGAAGTATTTTTCAGCAACTTCAACGACTTTATCATAGTGAGCGTTTTGAGCTTCTCTACCTTGGAAGTAGATATCATCATTTTCAGCACCACCACGTGTAACTGGGTGAGTGTGTGGGTTTAAAGCACTCTTTCTGAAGTCTTCAACCTTATCCATAGGAAGTAATTTCTTGTATTCTTCATCATCAACAAATTCAACGTTTTGAATTTCGTGAGATGTTCTAAATCCATCAAAGAAATGAATTACTGGAACGCTTGATTCAATTGCTATTAAGTGAGCGATTGGAGCTAAGTCAGCAATTTCTTGGACGCTATGTGAACAAATCATTGTCGCACCTGTTTGTCTACATGCATAAATGTCTTGGTGATCACCAAAGATTGATAAGCTACTTGTTGCTAAGTGATCTAGCAGAAACATGAAGAACTGCTGGAAGAAGTTCACCACACCATTTATAGATGTTTGGAATCATTAATAATAAGCCTTGTGAGGCTGTATAAGTTGTTGCTAAAGCACCAGCTTGAAGAGCACCGTGGACTGCACCAGAAGCACCAGCTTCAGATTGCATTTCAACAACTTTTACTTTGCTGCCGAAGAAATTTTTTTTGCCTTGTGAGGCATAAACATCAACAAGTTCCGCCATTGGGGAGCTTGGTGTAATTGGGTAGATAGCTGCGACTTCTGTAAAATTATAGCTCGCTAATCCTGCAGCAGTGTTACCATCAACCGATAAGAACGATTTTTTAATTTCGTCTGCCATTTTTTTCTCCTTTATATAAAAGATACCGCTATTATTATAAATAATATAAGTGTGTATTTTCAATAAAAATAATAAATAGATGACAATTAGTTGTCATTTTAAGAAAAAAGCCATCGTTATTTCGATGACTTATTTTGCTTTTTTATTCTTCTTATTNNCGTGATCTGTTAATGTTGCGGATCTATCAATAATTCCACCAAAAGTAAGTTTTTTATAAATAAAATCTTGAATTGATGAATATTCTTTTAATTCTTTTTGTTTGATTACTTCTTTTTGTTTAAAGGCTTCTTTGTTCTTGTTAGATTCCTCTTCAATATATNNTTGATAAATGAGATGAAATAACTTCAGGATAAATACCAACTCTACGAGAAAGCTTTTCGACAGTTAAATGTTTGTCTTTTGCTTTTTTAATTTCAGAAGCGTATTTTCTAAATGTTCCAAGTGTTACTTTTTCCATGATTACCTTAACTATATCATATTATGATCTTTAATCAAAATCTCTATAAGAAATGCCTTATTTTTTATCATCGTTAAATGGACCATCGAAAAAAGCTTGGATGTTTTTAACACTTAACGCTGCTTTTCNNAATCTTCCATCACTCTACTAAGGCCATCAAAATCAAAGACATATTTTTGTCCTCTCATTGATTCTGGGTATTTGCATCTAGATATTCTTCCTATAAAAGATTTAAAGTCATCATATTCATTTTTTAAATCAGAAACCCATTCGTCTTTGACNNATTGATAATCATAATATACATCATCCGTCATTTTATTAATTGCACGAATACATTCATTGTAATAGTCGGTTATTGCGTGATTTAATTCATTTACGGTGTACTTGTCTACAAGATAATAATCACCATGAACGATGTCGCTTCCTTCGCCATCAAATAGATCTCTACTACGAATAATTGATAAAACAATGAATACGCCATGAACTGCAACGGTTAAAACAATATGAATAATTATTCTAACTGTTGAACTGATTAAGAATGGTTCTCCATCTAAGAACACAAGAACTAAAATAAGTCCAATTACAACTGCTGCGGCCGCAAAAAACTTAAACATGCTAAACGCATCAAATCTATCAAACTCGTCGTCGAGCGGATTATATTCCCAAAAAGAAAAATGGAATAAAGTTGCTACAGCGCCTAACCAAATAGTAAATCCACATTTATAACCAATGAAAACATATGATAATACGACTAAAGCAAGGTGAAATGTAACTTCTATTGCTCCGAATACAATTGCAGGGATTTTACGTCTAAACAAACCTCTTATAAATATAANNGCGGCAATACTATATTGAGCGTACGAAGTTTGCCACATATCGTAATCTAAGAAAGATAAGAGATATTTCTTAACTAGATAAATAATCGCACAAACAATAATTGGAAGCGCTAAAGTAGAAATACCTAGTATAAGGCTCATTGGTGATGTTCTTACTCTTTTTCCCATAGTTGTTATTATTATCTCATATATTCTATATGATTATCAAAGAAAAAAGTCCCATGCTAGATGAGACGATTTCTAATTGTTGGTACACCATACAGGGATCGAACCTGTGACCCACTGATTAAGAGTCAGTTGCTCTACCAGCTGAGCTAATGGNNACCTTTATGTGTTTTTCTTTTAGAAATTAAATTCCACCACGTAAGTAACGTTCGGATTCACTCTTTTCAAATTGATAACGTTTGATGTTATCAAGAACACAATAACCAACGCATGCTAATCCAGTAAGGATAATCATTGCAAGAACAAGATATGTTCCAAAGTTATATGTTAATTGATAATCCATAACCGCTCTAAATGGACGGACTGGATATCCCCAATCGCTATCTGTAACTTGGTTGAATAAGAAGATTGAAGCAAGGGTTGAACCAATAAGTCCAAGACCTGCTCCAACAATTCTAACGATTCTATTATCGACCGCCATCATAACGACTGCGACTAATAATACTAATAATCCAAGTCCTAAGAAGACATTGAATGGGATAAAGAATGATATATTAGCGGATGTTACGCCTTGTGGATGACCTGTAATAGGTACACTATCAATTCTTCCACCTAAGATTTCAAATACACTATATTCAAGGGTTTGTTCGCTAGCCAATGATATTGGGTAAGAAGCTCCTTCATATGTGTAATTGTAATTCATAGATTTGAGCACTACTGTTGCACCAGGCAACATGAATAGTACAATTGTAACGATAAAGAGAAGAATAACTACGAATGCAAGGTAATTTCTACGAAAATATCTTTTCATCTAGTTAAATCCTCCTTTATGCAACTGCAGAAATGCTAGCGCCAGTTAAGATTGATAATACTGGTCTACCGTTTAAGAAGTCAACTGTTGCACCATTGACATCAATCATATCATCAACAGCTAATAAATTTAATTTGTTTGTAATAGCGGTGATTTCACTTGAAGCAATATATTTATTATATTTAACAGTGATTTCAACTAAACGTTCGCTATTATCTGGATCAACAGCGTATAATGTTGCATTAACATATGCACTTGAACTTGGCTTTTTATCTAAGAAATCTTGTGTAACTTTTAAGTTATGTAAGTTAACTAATCTAGCACTATTAGCCTTCATAGTAACGATATTTTGCCAATCATTGAGAGTAGATTCAAATGTAACAGGAGCAGCTACCTGAGCTTGTTCAGCTGAAGTACAAACTTTAATATCTGTTACAGGTGAAATTTCACTTAATCCACCATTATATCTAGTATACAAACCGGTAACTTTGACATAAGTTCCAACTGTCATTGAATTCTTTAATAAGTTACCAGCCTTATAAACCATTGTTGAGTGAGTGCCATCGGATAATAAGAATCCGTTTGTAGCAGGTGTTGAATAAAGATATGTAATCTTTCCTTTTACTCTAACATAGTTATTTTGATCAATTGATGTTGGAGTACCAACTGTATCTAAATCAGCAATAGTACATTCGTGAACTTCGTCAGATTTAATTTTGAATTTATATTCGCATTTAGCAGTTGCTGATTTATATTTTGCAGTAAGTGTCATTGTAGCTTCATACGCTCTTCCATCATCATAGAAGGTAGGAGTTAATTTAACTCTGTCTTCTGGATCTGGATAGTCAATAATACCTTCTTCCCACAAATCCTTTGTTTCAGCATCAAATTCAAA
>LXOW01110000.1_pt1 | contig 10096 bp, 6 predicted proteins | sample 1368591 | NCBI WGS metagenome assembly LXOW01 (sample SAMN04884650, study PRJNA319009) | bovine gut metagenome | isolation source: Cow rumen | host: Bos taurus | place: Italy: Legnaro (PD) | collected 2014-07-09
CCATTGGAAAAAAATTTTCTAGTCATTGGAAAACTTTTCCCCGCTCCCGTCCCCCCTCTCCTCCGGGCTCCATCCCCGCGTGCCGAAAAAAACCTTGCCCCCGCCCCCCGCCTGCGCCATTCTCCGCCGCGGAAGAAACGTACAGGAGGCCACCGCCATGAAATCCACCATCCGCAACGCCGCCCTCGCGATCGCCGCCGCTTTCGCGATCGCCATCCCCGCCATCGCCGGCGACGCACCCGCGCCCGCCGCATTCGCCCGGATCGAGATCCGCGGCCTCGACGCCTTCTTCTCCGCCGCCGACCGCATCGCCGCCCCCTACGTCCCCGCCGGCCAGGCCAAGGGGATGTTCATCGGCGCCTGCAACGCCCGCGGCCTCAATCCGTTCGAGGTCGTCGACGGCGGGGGGACCGTGCGCTTCATGGCCTGCGGAACGCTGGACGAGAACTGCTTCCTGCTGGACCTCCCCGCCGCCGGCGGCGATACCGCCGCCTGCCTGGACAAGTGGACCGAAGCCCTGGGCACCATCGACGCCCCCGAAGGCTTCGACATGCCGGAAGGGGGACGCTTCCTCCGCGCCGGCCCCGCCACGGGCGCCGGAGCCCTCCTCTTCCCCCGCGGCGAACGCATCGTGGTCATCGACTACGCCCAACCCAATCCGGTTTCCCCGGCGCAGGCCGTCGCTCTCCTCGACGCCGCGCCCGCCGTTCCCGCCGGAGGCGTGCTGGCCGCCGCCATCGACTTCGAGGCCATGCTTCCCCTCCTCGCCAAGTCCGGGGCGGGTACCAGCGGCGCGCGGCTGCACGGAATCCTGGCGGATTCCTCTTTCCCCTTCCGCGCCCTCGCCCTCGGGATCGGTCTCGACGAGGCCAACCGCTTCCGCACCGATTGGTCGGTCGCGTACGTCCCCGACTCCCCGCAGGCGCGCCACGGCTCGGGCATCGGGGCCCCCGTCTCGCCGCTCGCGAACGCCATCCTCTTCCCCGACGCCGTGGCGGCGGGCACCTACCACTGGGAGTTGTCCGGCATCTCCGACGACGAACTCCGCGCTTTCCTGACCGGCGAAAACGGCTTGGCCTCCATCGTCGGGGACGACGACCCGCAGACCGCCGCCGTGCGCGACGCCCTGGCCGCCGCCTACATCCCGTTCATCCGCCTGCTCGGCGACGAAGGCACCGCCGCCCTCCTCCCCGCGGACGAAGGGGACGGCTCCGCCAGCGCCGCCCTCCTCGCCTTCCCCGCCGACCCGCAGGCCGCCCTCGACGGATTGCCCGCCTGCATCAACGGGGTGATCGACGCCTTCGCCGACGCCATCCGCTCCGCCGCCGACGGTGACATCGACGATGAGGACGACGATGACATCCCCGACATGGCCGACGCCGTCTCCCGCCTCCGCATCGAGCCCGCCGGCGAACGGACCGTGCAGGAGACGCCCGTGCGCCGCTACGTCCTGCGCATGGAGGTAGACGACGAGATCCCCGCGCGCGATTTCGCGGCCTTCGACGCCGCGGCCGCCGGTCCCGCCCTGTACCTCGGCACGCTCCCCGACGGCCGCCTCGGCGACGTCCTCGCCGACCTCGCCGCCGGCCAGACCGCGAAGGTCCCGGTCGCCGCCATGTCCCCCTTCGCCGGCGCCTACGGCGACGCCCCCGACGGCGCCGCCTGCGGCTATGTCCGCCTGCGTCCCCTGCTCTCCAGCGTGCTGCCGGCACTGCGCAACCTGATGCAGACCATGGGCGCCGACGACATCGGGCTCGAAGACCTCTTCCCCCTGGCGCCGTTCGCGCTCTCCCGGGATGGAGATTCCACCCTCCCCGATATCACCCTGGCCTCCACCCAGCGCTGGATTCCAGACGCCTCCCGTCTTGAAACCACCGTCTCCCTCACCCTCTCCGACCTCCACTCCGCCATCGACGGCATCACCCAAGCCGCGCTCGCCCTCCGCACCGAAGCCTCCCGCCACGTCCATCCCGATTCCACCGACGTCGACGAAGAAGAGGATTCCGACGACGACGACTGGTAACCCCTCCCGCTGTTCGCCATCGAAATCGCTCCGCGGACTGGCCGGACCGCGGCCTCGCCGCACGGGGCGGCTTCCGAACATTTCCGGCAGGAGGTGACTCAATCGGCTTGCAAGGGAGCGGGGGGACGGGCATGATGCGGAACGGTCCCGAGGATGAAACCGATGAACGCAAAATCTCCTGCCCCCTGCAAGACGGACGCCTCCCCCATGCCCGATACGCTCGGGCCGTTCCGCATGGGGGTCGTCGGCATCCAGTTCCTGTTCGTGGCGTTCGGCGGGACGGTGCTGATGCCGCTGCTGGTCGGGCTCGAACCGTCCACGGCGCTCTTCACGGCGGGGGTGGGCACGTTGCTGTTCCACGCGGTCACGAAGGGGCAGGTGCCGGTGTTCCTGGGCAGCAGCTTCGCCTTCATCGCGCCCGTCCTGGCGGTCTCGGGAAAATGGGGGCTGGATGCGGCGACGGGGGGCTTCCTGGGCGTGGCCGCGGCGTACATCGCGGCGGCGGCGCTGGTGCGGTGGCGGGGGACGGACTTCCTCGACCGGGTGTTCCCGCCCGTCATCGTGGGCCCCACCATCCTGCTGATCGGCCTCTCGCTGGCCGGGGGCGCCGTCTCGATGGCAAAGGAGGACTGGCTGTTGGCGCTCGTCTCGCTGTCGGCGGCCATCGCGGTGATGACGTGGGGGCGCGGGCTGCCGCGGCTGCTGCCGGTGGTCGTCGGCGTGGGGGCGGGATACGCCGCGGCGGCGGCGCTGGGACGGGTGGATGTCTCGGGCATCGCGGCCACGCCGTGGTTCGCCCTGCCGCCGAATCTCGCCCATCCGCACCTGCCGCGCCTGGCGTGGCAGCCGACCGCGTGCCTGGCGCCGATCGCACTGGCCTGCATCCTCGAACACGTCGGCGACATCTACGTCGTCGGGCAGGTCGCGGGGAAGGATTTCGTGCGCGACCCGGGTCTCCACCGGACGATGCTCGGCGACGGGCTGGCCGTGCTCTTCGCCGCGCTGCTGGGCGGGCCGCCGGTGACGACGTACAGCGAGGTGACGGGGGCCGTGCAGATCACGCGGGTGACCGATCCGTCGGTGCTGCGGATCACGGCGGCGGCGGCGATCGTGCTGTCGGTCTTCGGCAAGCTCGCGGCGGTGCTGCGGAGCATCCCGGAGCCGGTGCTGGGAGGGATCATGCTGCTGCTCTTCGGGAGCATCGCCTCGGTCGGCATCCAGGGGATGGTCCGCAAGAAGGTCGATTTCTCCGAGACGCGCAACATCATCATCGCCGGCGTGATGCTCACCCTCGGCGTGGGCGGCGCCGCCGTGCAGTGGGGCAGCTTTGCCATCGGCGGCATCGGCCTCTCCGCCCTGGTCGGAATCGCCCTCAACACCATCCTGCCCCGCAACGCCCCGGACGCTTGAGGCGCGACAAGACAATGCAGTATGCACAATGGGCTAGAACAAGCTGCCGGAAGTGAAGGCATCACAGGGGGACAAAGCACGGGGATACTCTCCCTTTGTATCTTCTTTTTGTCCTTTGTGGCCAATACTCCCCCACCCCCTCCGCGGCTCCGCGCCTCCGCGTGAGCTTCCCGCCCCCCGTTTCCGGCTTGGAATGGCGGGGGGCGTGGGGTAAGGTGCGGGGGAACAGAGAGAAGCCTTTTCCACCAGAAAGCCCACGGACATGTCCAGCACCATTCCCTTCGTCCATCTGCACGTGCACAGCGAGTACAGCCTCCTCGACGGGCTTTGCCCGCTCGACCGCGGCAAGGACCACAAGAGTCCGCTCATGGAGCGCGTGCTGGACGTCGGACAGAAGGCGATCGCGCTGACGGACCACGGGAATTTGTACGGGGCGGTGCATTTCTACCAGGGGGCGGAGAAGCACGGGGTCAAGCCGATCATGGGCTGCGAGGTGTACATCACGCCGGACGGGCACACGTCGCGGGTCCGGGTGAACGGGAAGGTGCGGAACAACCATCTGGTGCTTCTCGCGGAGAACGAGACGGGGTGGTTCAAGCTGATGAAGGTGGCCTGGCGTACCTCTTCGGCGAATACTAAACCGTCCCCTGCTCGCGGAGCATCACGAGGGGCTGATTGCGTTCGCGGCATGGCTGAAGGGCGAGGTGGCGAAAGCCTTCGGGGAAGCGCTCGCCGCGTGACGGAGGGCTACAAGTGCCTCGCCATCTCCAACCCTGGCGGGTTTTACACAATCTGTTAACTCAATGGGGAAACACAGGGTTTCCAACGGATGGAAAACTTGCGTCATTTTTTCAAATTATAAAAAATAATTCTTTGAAATAATACAAAATTATAGAGTCTACATGAACTGTCCCCCATTTCCCCTAATTCTATTCGAAGTCATCCCCCCATTCCGATTATCCTTCCCGAAGTGTTCCAGCCCAACGTGCAATACCCAAGCCATCACGAGACTTGTCCCCATCACCGTCCAAGCATAACCGCTTCCTAGCCATCTAGGCCACCAATGGTAAAATTCATTCATTACCCACATGTGAACAAGATACAACTCGTAGGAAATCGTGCCCATCCACACCAGCACTCGATTTCCCAATTGCCATTTCATCCCCAGCGCCACAATGCCCAAAAACCAAAACATGTTCATGAAAAAGTATGAATCAGATCGCACTCCTTCGAATGCCCATCGATGCATGCCATCAGATAGATGAAACATCACAATCACACAAAGGATGGATATGAGTGTCCGCCAATGCTCCCGCAGCAAACAACATCCTTTTTCATGATAAGCGCCCAGCACGAGGCCAGCAATAAACGCCCCGTTGCTGACAAAATGGTGCCATCCCCAATTGACCCACGAGGCCAATACTGTCACTAATAGCACTCCTGCGATGGTCAACGTTACCTTTGAGCCAACGTTTTGCTCCTTTTGCTGTGTTGCCAACCAAAACACAAGATAAAAGGCCATCAAAACAGTCCAAAACCATCCACCGTCAACAGGGCCGAATTGAGTTTTCAGACGCTCGCACATTGAAAAATCCCCACGGAGCCATTGCGCGCAAGACAATAGCATAACCACACAATATGGCGGCCACAGTACATGGAACCGTTTTCCCCAAAAGCCATCCAAATAATTGCTTCGATTCCGGCATTGCCACATGAGGCCATAGCCGGACAAGCCGAAAAACACGGACACGGCAAGGGGACCCCAATACATACACCGAGAAGCCAGTATTCCATTTTCATTCAAGGCAAAGCCGCTAATGTGTTTCATGACTACAACGATCGAAAACACTCCTCTCAACGCCAGCCCTTGTCCACGATTTAGCGGATCATTGAAAAACTTACCTTTAGGTGCCTTGCGGATTCCACACAAAGTTATAAGGAACAACAACAACACAATTCCGTCTGCCAAGCTGAATTTTGAGCCAAGTTTCTGAATCAAATCAACGAATTCCATTGTCTTCCTCATCCATTTCTGTGCGCATACTCAATTTTGAAAAAATTGCGAAATCCGAGTGTTTCTTGTGGCTGTGCTGTTGTATTCTCCATCCTCATGGGCTCATAGTTCATCCGTCTCGCGGCCACACGGAAAACGAAAAGTGTGTTCCCGAATCCATGCCCCCCTCGATGCTAGTTTCATGTTCCTTTCTGATATGCATAGGAAAACGCGCTAGAAGAATACTCTACCTCATGGCATCAGATATGACCGATGTTGCAGACCTGTTAAGTGAACAGCGTTGGAAGGTGTGAAACATTTTCCAAAGAGGCGTTCGTTTAACAATTCACTAAGAGCTTTTGTCAGGTTGGTTATCCGCAGGTTGTAGCAGTTCTCCGCGGGTGGGAACAAAATACGTTATTGCGTGTTTTAATGATGTTACTTTGCCATACTCCCTCCACATCGACAAGCCGCAATTCCATCCCAGAGCAAATTCTCTCATTGTTCCACCAGCAAGATTTTTCATTTTCTATCCAAGCTCCTATCGGCAAGTTCGCTCGGATGGTTCCGTAGCACCGTTTCCTGCTTGGAATGGCGGGGGGCGTGGGGTAAGGTGCTGGGGAACAGAGAGAAGCCTTTTCCACCAGAAAGCCCACGGACATGTCCAGCACCATTCCCTTCGTCCATCTGCACGTGCACAGCGAGTACAGCCTCCTCGACGGGCTCTGCCCGCTCGACCGCGGCAAGGACCACAAGAGTCCGCTCATGGAGCGGGTGCTGGACGTCGGGCAGAAGGCGATTGCCCTGACGGACCACGGGAACCTCTACGGGGCGGTGCACTTCTACCAGGGGGCGGAGAAGCACGGGGTCAAGCCGATCATGGGCTGCGAGGTGTACATCACGCCGGACGGGCACACGTCGCGGGTGAGGGTCAACGGCAAGGTGCGGAACAACCACCTGGTCCTGCTCGCGGAGAACGAGACGGGGTGGTTCAACCTGATGCGGCTGGTGAGCACGGCGCACCTTTACGGCGAATACTACAAGCCGCGCATCGACCGTCCGCTGCTCGCGCAGTACCACGAGGGGCTGATCGCGCTCTCGGCGTGCCTGAAGGGGGAGGTGGCGGAGGCGTTCGTGGAGGGCCGCGACGCGGAGGCGAAGGCGCTGGCGGCCGAGTATTCGGACATCATGGGGCCGGGGAATTTCTATCTGGAGCTGCAGGACCACGGTCTCCCGGAGCAGGCGCCGCTGAACCGCAAGCTGGTGGCGCTCTCGAAGGAGCTCTCCCTGCCGCTCGTGGCGACGAACGACGTCCACTATCTCCGCCAGGACCAGGCGGAATCGCACGAAATGCTCCTCTGCCTCCAGACGCAGGACAAGTGGTCGAACCCGGACCGCATGAAGTACGGCGCCCCCGAGTTCTACCTCAAGACGGGCGAGGAGATGGCGCGCCTCTTCGGCGAACTCCCGGAGGCGCTGGAGAACACGGTGCGCATCGCGGAGCGCTGCGACGTGAAGCTCAAGCTGGCCGGCCAGAAGAACCCGCACTTCCCCACCTACCAGTGTCCCGGCGGCATCTCCCACAAGGAGTACCTCACGCAGCTCGGCTACGAAGGCATCCGCCGCCTCTACGGCGTGGCCGACCCCGAACACCCGGTGAACGACCATGACAAGCTGGTCATGGACCGCTTCTGGCACGAGATGGGCGTCATCGAAAAGACGGGCTTCCTCAACTACTACCTCGTCGTCTGGGACTTCATCCACGCGGCGAAGAAAATGGGCGTCCCGGTCGGCCCCGGCCGCGGCTCGGGCGCGGGCAGCCTGGTGGCGTACGTCATCGGCATCACGGGCATCGACCCGCTGCGCTACAACCTGATTTTCGAGCGCTTCCTGAACCCGGAGCGCGTCTCGCCGCCGGACTTCGACGTCGACTTCTGCCAGACGCGCCGCGGCGAAGTCATCGAGTACGTCCGCCAAAAGTACGGCGCCGACTGCGTCGCCCAGATCATCACCTACGGCACCCTCGGCGCCAAGACCCTCGTCCGCGACATCGGCCGCGCCCTGGAAATCCCCCTCGCCGACTGCGACAAGCTCGCCAAGCTCATCCCCGACGACCCCGGCACCACCCTCGCCAGCGCCAAGCGCGACAGCGAGGAGTTCGCCCGCGCCTGCGCCACCGAGGAGTACGCGAAGCAGATCATGCACTTCGCCCCCGACCTCGAAAACTCGCCCCGCCAGACCGGCATCCACGCCGCCGGCGTCGTCATCGGCGAAAAGCCGCTCATCGAGTTCATCCCCCTCACCCGCGACAAGGACGGCGAAGTCATCGCCCAGTGGGAAGCCGTCCCCATCGAGCGCGCCGGCATGCTCAAGATGGACTTCCTGGGCCTCAAGACCCTCACCGTCGTCCGCGAAGCCTGCGACAACGTCAAGAAGACGCGCGGCATCGACCTCGACATCGACAACCTCCCCCTCGACGACCCGGCCACCTACGCGCTGCTCGCGCGCGGCGAAACCGTCGGCGTCTTCCAGATCGAATCCGAGGGCATGCGCAAGCTCCTCCGCGACCTGCAGATCGACAAGATCGAGGAACTCATCGCCATGATCGCCCTCTACCGGCCGGGCCCCATGCGCAACATCCCGTCCTTCACCGCGCGCAAGCTCGGCAAGGAACCCATCACCTACGACCATCCCCTCCTCGAGCCCATCCTCAAGGAAACCTACGGCATCATGGTCTACCAGGAGCAGGTCCAGCAGGCCGCCGGCGCCCTCGCCGGCTTCAGCATGGGCCAGGGCGACATCCTCCGCCGCGCCATGGGCAAGAAAAACCCCGTCGAGATGGCCAAGCAGCGCCAGGGCTTCGTCGACGGCTGCGTCGGCAAGGGCACCTGCGACGCCAAGAAGGCCGGCGAAATCTTCGACACCATCACCGAATTCGCCCAGTACGGCTTCAACAAATCCCACTCCGCCGCCTACGGCATCGTCACCTACCAGACCGCCTACCTCAAAGCCAATTACGCCCCCGAGTTCATGGCCGCCATGCTCTCGAGCGAAATGGGCAACACCGACAAACTCCCCGTCCTCGTCGCCGAATGCCAGCGCATGGGCATCGCCGTCCTGCCCCCCGACGTCAACGAATCCGGCCTCCGCTTCACCCCCGTCGGCGGCGGCATCCGCTACGGCCTCGCCGGCATCAAGGGCGTCGGCGCCGCCGCCGTCGAAGCCATCATCGCCGAGCGCGAAAAGAACGGCCCCTACAAAGGCTTCGTCGACTTCTGCGAACGCACCTCCGTCGCCGCCGGCGTCAACAAAAAAGCCATCGAATCCCTCATCAAGGCCGGCGCCTTCGACTTCACCGGACTCTCCCGCGGACGCCTCTTCGCCGGCATCGAGCCCGCCGCCTCCTACGCCGCCAGCGTCAAGCGCGACCGCGCCGCCGGGCAGACCTCCCTCTTCGACATGCTCGCCCCCGACGACGCCAAGGCCTCCGGCCTCGGCATGACCGACTCCGACCTCCCCGACGCCCCCCCCTGGTCCACCAAGGACATGCTGTCCTTCGAGAAAGAGCTCATCGGCTTCTACATCTCCGGCCACCCCCTCCAGGACCACCAGGAAACCCTCTCCATCTACTCCCAGTGCACCGCCGCCGACTTCCAGACCCTCGACGAACGCACCCGCGTCCGCGTCGGCGGCCTCCTCACCCAGGAGCGCCTCGTCCGCACCAAACCCAAGGAAGGCTCCGACGAAAAACCCAAGCCCATGCTCTTCTTCCAGATCGAGACCCCCGACGGCACCATTCCCGCCGCCGCCTACACCAAAGCCTACGAAGAATGGTCCTCCACCCTCCAGCCCGAGACCGTCCTCGTCTTCTGCGGCTCCGTCCGCCTCGACCGCACCGGCGCCGGCAAAATGCTCTCCGTCGACGAAGTCTACCCCATCGAGACCGCCCCCGCCAAATTCACCCAGTCCGTCCTCCTCGACGTCCGCGCCGCCACCTGGACCGAAGAACGCCTGGCGGGCCTCGCCGACGTCCTCCGCCGCCATCCCGGCCGCACCCTCGTCACCCTGCGCCTGCGCATGGAAGGCGGAGCCGACGTCTACCTCCGGCCCGGCGGCTCCTTCACCGTCACCGTCTCCGACGCCTTCCTGCGCGACTGCCGCGCCTGGGCCGACGCCGTGCACGTCACCCCCTCCGCCCAACCCGGCCTGCGGGCCGCCGAAGAACCCCGCTGGAGAAAAAACGCATGAGCGAATCCCGGCTCCGCGTCAACCGCCTCCAGCTGGCGACCATCCTCGGCTGCCTCCCCGAAGAGCGCACCGCGCCGCGCCCCGTCCTCGTCGACCTCTCCGTCAAAACCGACATCTCCCGTGCCGCCGCCACCGACGACATCGCCGACGCCCTCGACCTCCGCCGCCTCCACGACATCGCCACCGCCGCCGCCCGAACCAACCCCCGCCTCATCGAAACCCTCGCCACCACCATCGCCACCCGCATCCTCGACCTTCCCGGCGTCCAATCCGTCACCGTCCACGTCGAAAAACCCGCCAGCCTCCCCCACACCCAATCCACCTCCATCGAACTCACCCTCCCGTGACCCCTTCTGAAATTTCAAATTTCAAATCCCTCCTCCCCCCCTCCCCTGCCTGGGAGGTGCGGCTTCCAGCCGCGC
>LXOW01250513.1_pt1 | contig 10095 bp, 10 predicted proteins | sample 1368591 | NCBI WGS metagenome assembly LXOW01 (sample SAMN04884650, study PRJNA319009) | bovine gut metagenome | isolation source: Cow rumen | host: Bos taurus | place: Italy: Legnaro (PD) | collected 2014-07-09
GGTGCTCGCCGCCACCATTGTTTGCGGCACAAGTATGTTGACAGCATGTAAAGAGGCTCATGCACAGGAAGACAATCCCGTCCAGCAAGTGACGAGTGAAGAACTGATTCGCACCTCGCAGAGTTGGGACGGCGTGGAATTGCCCGACTACTTCCAGGGCCGACCTGAGCTGGTTGCCGTGAAGTATGTGTTCCCCGCCGGACAGAAGCTGGGCTGGCATCACCACCCCGTGATGAACTATGGCATCCTGGTGCAGGGAGAGCTGACCATCATCGGCCAGGACGGTAAGGAGAAGACCGTGCATGAAGGCGAAGCCGTTGTCGAGATGGTGAACACCATCCACCACGGCGAGAATCGCGGCTCGAAGCCCGTCATCCTCTACATGTTCTACCTCTCGCAGAAGGACCTGCCCCTCGCCGTGCAGCATCCGGAGATTCCGCTGGAGTAACCCAACAGCCTGTCTGAATATGAATGCTAATACAGTAAACCTCCAGGAATGGGAGCCCTTCGGCGGTGGAGGGTTCGGAACGTCTTATTACAACAAGACGGACGACTCGGTGATGCTCAAACTCAACAAGCCCAGTGTCTCTGAAGATACTGCCAGGCAAGAATTCCTGCGCTCCAAGGCCGTCTACGAGATGGGCATCCCTTCTGCCAAACCCCTTGAATATGTCACCGACGGACAGCGCTATGGGATGATAGTGGAACGGATTCAGGGGAAGGAGTCTTTTGGACGAATCATTGCCGACCATCCTGAGCGGCTTGAGGAGCTTGCCTGCATGACCGCCGACTATGCCAAAGCTCTCCACGGGATTCCCTGTGACACGGAGGTCTTTGACAGTGTTCCCATACGCATACGGAAATTGATAGCTGCCAGCAAAGACATTCCTGACAATATAAAAACCAGGCTTCTTGGCTACATAGACGACCTTGAACCCGTCACCACCTGCCTGCATGGGGACATCAATCCATGTAACATAATCATTGCTCAGGGCAAGGTGTATTGGATTGATCTGGGAGAATTCGGCTACGGAGATCCTTTGCTGGACTTTTGTATTCTTGCCCACATGCACCATTTAGGACCCAATCCACTCCTCCGAAACCTTTTCCACATGGACAGGAAATCATTGAAACTCTTCTATGAAACCATGGGGAAGCAGTATTTCGGTACGCGCTGGAGCACGCCTGAACTCAGAGAGAAGATGGATCGTATCTCCCAGATTATGGCAGGTAAGGCCATCTGTATCTGGCCGTCGGCTTATCATACCAATCTTCCCTTTCTCCAGGGAAAGAAAATGAAAACAGCGATAAGCCTGTTTATTGGCGATCGAATCAAATTTAAAATGTAACTACTATGAATACCTACGAAACCATTGATCTGAACGACTATGTTCAGACAGGCGAGGGCGGGACGGCCCTTACGTATAACCACAAGGACGGTAAGACACTGGCCAAGCTCTTCATGCCCAGCGTGACAGCCGACAACGCCATTCGCGAGTTCAGCATCAATCAAGTGGTCTATGAACTTGGACTGCCCACACCGAAGCCCATCCGTCTGATTACCGACGGTACGCGCTACGGGGCAGAGTATGAACTGATACAGCCCAAGCGCTCCTTCACCCGTATCATCTCGCAGGAACCCGACCAGCTGGTGCCGCTGTCTGAGCGATTCGCCGTGCTGGCCAAGCAGATACACCAGACCCCTGCCGACACTAAGCGGCTGCCGGACATGAAGGAGCTTGTGATGCCATGGATTGATAAGATTTCCAATCTTCCAGACGATCTCAGGGCGCGTATCAATCGTTTTATGGATAGCATTCCTTCTACGCCCACCTGTCTGCATGGAGACCTCCACATCGGCAACATCATCACCGACGGACAGCGCGACCTCTGGATTGACGTGGGCGACTTTGCTTATGGCGTGCCCGAATGGGACCTGGGCATGATGTATTATGCGGCAAACTTCTTGAGTGCAGAGCGTGCCGACAACATCTTCCATTTGGACAATGATACGCTGAAGGCTCACTGGACTGCTTTTGCAAAGGCATATTACGGCACCGACTCCCAGGAAGTGTTGAATGCTGAGGTGCAGAAACTGCAGCCTTTCATCTTTATCAAGATGACATTCTTTGTGAGCAAACTCTGTGATGGCAAGCGGCCTCTTAGTGAGTTCATTATACAGTATTTGGACAAAGCCTTACCAAAATGATGACAAAGCCATCCTATATTCTATTCATAGTCATGTTGTTCTTCTCCGCACAAGTAGCCCACTCACAACGAGCCATCGCCTTTGAAGGCGTAGAGAATGCCCGCGACATGGGCAGTCTCGCCATGCAGAATGGGCAGACTGTCCGCACGGGTATGCTCGTGCGCAGCGGAAACCTCACGAAGGCTACCGACAGCGACGTGGCTGTGCTGAAGGAGAAGTATCATCTGACTGACGTGTTCGACTTCCGATTTGAGGCTGAGGCCAATGCTGCCCCCGACCGTATCATAGACGGGGTAAGCTACACCCACCTCTCAACTTTGCCCAAGGCATTCATCCAGGGATTCTCCTCCAGTCGTGCCGACACGACCAAGATGGACACGCGGGACATGCTGGCCGTGCTGATGAAATACGCCTTCGAACCCAAGGCGCAGACGATGGCCCGCCAGCTCTATCCTGCCATTGTGACCGATTCTGCGGCGCAACACTACTACGGTGTGTTCCTCCGTGGTGTCCTCCGTGCCGAGGGTGGTGTGCTATGGCATTGCTCACAGGGCAAGGACCGTGCCGGATGGGCATCGGCTTTCCTCCTGGCTGCCCTTGGTGCCAGCCGCGAGACCATCGTCGAGGACTTCGACCTCTCTAACCAGAGTTACGCTCGTCAGGTGGAAGCATTGACAGCCAAGGTCCAGGAGAAAGAGGGCGGCAAGGAGGCCGTTGCCTTCGTTCGCGCCATGGTCGGCGTGAGCCGCGAGAACTTCGTGACAACCCTCGACCTGATCGACCAGAAGTATGGCTCGCTGTCTGCTTACATAGAGAACCAACTGGGTTTCTCGAAGAAAGAGCAGCAGCAGTTGAAGGAGAAATACTTGACAAAGAAATGGTAGTCAAAAAAGTGATAGTAGCAAATTGAATTTTGTCATGGAAGAAGTACAGAGAATCAAGCGACAGGGCAGCGAGAGCCGCCAAGCTTGCCTGGATGGCCGAGTCGCGATGGAGCTCGACAAAGTCAATCTGAACGACTACACCCAGATTGGTGAGGGTGGCAACGGGAAGACATACGTCAGCTCGGCTGCTCCGGACGAAATCCTCAAGGTGAACAATGCCCGCTTGAGCACATGGGAAGCCGTCAAGCACGAATACGATGTCTCCAAGGCCGTGGCCAGCCTCGGAATCCCTGTCCCTGCGATGTATCGCATCGTGCAGGTCGGAGATGCCTATGCTACCATTTCGCAGCGCATCAAGGGCAAGAAATCTCTCTCGCGCATCTGTCACGACGAACCCGAGCGTACCGAAGAGATGGCCCGCCTCTTGTGCCGCAAAGGGAAGGAACTATTCGCTACGCCTTGCAACACCGAATTCTTCCCCAGCAGGAAGGCACAGGCGCTACTGGCCGTAGAGAGAGCCACTTTTGTGAGTAGGAAGAACAGGGAGAAAATCCGNNAACATCATCCAGGCCGGAGCGGATTACTATTGGATTGACCTGGATCGCTTTGGGTATGGCGACCCCATGTTCGACATCGGCCACCTCTTCCTCATCTGCCACATCTATGCTCCCATGAAGCGGGTGCAGGACATCTTCCACATGACCCTGGAGCAGTTCCACCGCTTCTGGGATGCCTTCGCCAAAGAATACACCGGACAGGATGACCACGCTGCTTTCGATGCCCAGGCGGGCCGCTTCGCCGCCCTTGACGTCGTCCTCCGCACCGTCTTCCAGAAGCCCAACTTTGTCGAGAAGCTTTTCTTCGGCATCTATATACATAAACTGATGAAACAATATTATTCGTAATAACTTATGGCAAACAAACCCTTAGACACCACACTGCTGGACCGCGCCATCGTGTTCGCCGTCCGCGCCCATGCCGGGACAGAACGTCGCGGCAAAGGTTTTCCTTATATCGTTCACCCGATGGAGGCTGTGGAAATCGTGGCCACGATGACACCCGACCAGGAACTGCTGGCCGCCGCAGCCCTGCACGACACCGTGGAGGACACCGACGTCACGGTAGAACAGATCCGTACCGAGTTCGGCGATCGCATCGCCTCGCTCGTGGCCTCGGAGAGCGACATCGTGCTCGGCGATTTACCCGCCGAGGAATCTTGGCACGCTCGCAAGCAGGCCGCCATCGACCGTCTGGCTCGTGCCTCGCACGATGCCAAGATTGTAGCCCTGGGCGACAAACTNNGCCAAGGATCCCAAGGACCACGAGTGGCACTACCGGGGGCTGGCCGCATCCCTCAGCGAACTCCGCGACACCTTTGCCTACAAGGAGTTTGAAAATCTCATCAATCAAGTGTTTGCGGGCCGAAGCCCTGAATAATAAACAAATAATAAATAACAAATGAACAAGAAATCTCTGCTATTATTATTATTTATTCATTTTTATTTATTCATTAGCCACGCAGTGGCGCAGGACGAGACCATCGTGTTCACCCCCCAGTGGACGGCACAGGCTCAGTTCGCAGGCTACTACGTGGCCGAGACAAAGGGTTTTTATCGCGAGGCGGGGGTGAAGGTGCGCATAGAGCATCCGTCGGCCACTCAGCCAGCCATGAGCCGACTGCGTAAGAACGAATGTCAGGCCACAACACTGCAGCTGTGTCAGGCGTTGGAGATTGCAGATGGTGGCATTCCCCTGGTGAACATCCTACAAACATCGATGAACAATGCAATGGTTATTGTGTCGGCACGTGGAAAAGACCCGCTAACGCAGAAGGGCGCACGCGTGGGCATCTGGAGCGTGGGCTTCGGTCAGTTGGCCTTCTGCATGAGCATCAAGGACCATCTGGACTACGAGTGGGTGCGTTTTGCACAGAACGTCAACCTCTTTGTGGCCGGTGCCCTAGACGCCACGCTGGCCATGAGTTACAACGAGTACTACCAGTTGGTGCAGGCGGGCATCAAGATGACCGACAAGAACGTGTATCGCTTCTGCGACCACGGCTACAACGTGCAGGAGGACGGTGTTTATATGACCCGCGACTATTATGTCCAACATAAGGAGCAGGCACGTCGCTTTGCCCAGGCCAGCCGTAAGGGCTGGGAGTGGGCAGCCCAACATCCCGACGAGACACTGGACATCGTGATGCAGTATGTCGACAAGAACCACATTGCCACCAACCGCGTGATGCAACGGCTGATGCTCAAGGAGGTGTTGCGCCTGCAGGTGGACCGCGAATCGAAGAAACGCGAGTTCCGCTTGCGTCCCGACATGGTGCGGCAGGCCAGCCGCCTGATGGTGGAGAACCAGATGCTGGGCCGCGAAGTGACGTACGATGAATTAATTGACAATTGACAATGATGAAGAAAATCTTAGCATATATACGTCGCAAACTATCCGTCAGGGTCAGCCTGTGGGTGGTGTTCTTCGCCGCCATCATCTTCAACGTCGCTCTCGGCTTCCTGTTCTATCAATCGCGCGAGGCCGTGCGCCAAGAAGCTATCAGCCGCGCTACAACGATTCTGGATAAGACTTCGCTGCGTGTAGAGGGTATTCTCAACCGTGTGGAGGTGGCATCGAACATGACCAAGTGGCTGGTGCAGCGCCATCCCGACAAGGCCGACTCGATGTTTGTCTATAGCCGAAGTATGCTGCAGAACAATCCAGACTTCTACAACTGCTCCATTGCCTTCGAACCTTACTACTTCAAGGACAAGGGGCGCTACTTCTCTGCCTACACCAAGCACATCGGCGACTCGCTACGAACCATACAGGGGGGCAGTGACCACTACCAGTATTTCTTTGCCGACTGGTATCTCATGTCTCAACTGCTTGGAAAGCCATGTTGGACAGAACCTTATATGGATCTTGACGTAGCCACGAACACCAGCGAGATGGTGACCAGCTACTGTCAGGCCATCCAGGACAAACAAGGACAGGTGATTGGCGTCATCAATACCAGTCTTTCCATTAACTGGCTCTCGCACACCATCTCGGCGGTCAAACCATATCCTAACTCATACAGCATCATGATAGGCCGTGGAGGTACATACTTTGTACATCCCGACACAACGAAGATTACCCGTCAGACCATTTTCACACAGACGCTCGAGCAGCCCGACACGGCCTTGACAGCCTTGGGCTATGCGATGCAGCATGGCGAGGAGGGCATGAAACATATGAACATCGATGGCAAGGACAGCTATGTGTTTTACAAGCCCCTCGGACAGACGGGCTGCTCGATGGCCATCGTCTGCCCCGAGAGCGACATCTTCAGCGGCTTCGACCGCCTGCGGCGCACAATTATGGCCATCGTCACCGTGGGTCTGCTGCTGATGCTCTACCTGTTTATCCGCATCATCACCCGCGAGTTGAAACCCCTACGACGATTGGCTAAGGAGGCAGAGACTATCGCCTCAGGACAGTTCGACACCGTGTTGCCCGACTTACAGCGTGTCGACGAGATTGGTCAGCTGAGCAACTCATTCGCAGGCATGCAGCAGTCGCTGGTGAAATATATCGAAGAACTAAAGAACACCACTGCCCAGAAAGCCTCGATAGAGAGCGACCTCCGCATTGCCAGCGGCATACAGATGGGTATGCTGCCTGAGAAGTTCCCCACGCGGGAGGACCGCGACGACGTACAGCTCTATGCCTCGCTGACCCCGGCCAAGGAGGTGGGCGGCGACCTGTTCGACTTCTACTTCCGCGACGAAAAACTCTTCTTCTGCATTGGCGATGTATCGGGTAAGGGCGTGCCGGCCTCGCTCTTCATGGCCGTCACCCGTTCTACTTTCCGCACCGTTTCGGCCCACGAGTCGATGCCAGACCGTATTGTGACGACCATGAACAAGACGATTGCCGACATGAACAAGACCCACATGTTTGTGACCCTCTTCGTCGGTGTGCTCGACCTGCCCACAGGCCGCTTACACTATTGCAATGCCGGCCATGATGCCCCGTTGCTCGTCGGTGCCGGCGTGGGTGAATTGCCATGCGACTCCAATATCCCCGTCGGCTTCATGCCCTCGTGGAAGTATTCGCTGCAGGAGGCGCGCATCTTCACTGGCACCACCATTCTCCTCTTTACCGACGGACTCACCGAGGCCATGGATGCCAACAACGAGCAGTTCCAGATGGAGCGTGTCAACGACGTGGCATTCAAGGCGCTTTCCAACCAGCAGCAGGAGCCCCGTCAGCTTATCGGCCAGATGATAGATGCCGTCCATGAGTTTGTAGGCGATGCCGAACAGAGCGACGACCTGACCATGATGGGCATCCAGTATATCAAGCAGCAGAGCGACGTGAAAATGAAGAAGAGCCTCGTGCTGCCCTGCGACCTGAAAGAGGTGCCGCGGCTGAATGCCTTTGTCGAAGAGGTCTGCCAAGAGGTAGGATTCGAAGAGATGGTTGCCATGCAGGTGAAAGTTTCCGTCGAGGAGGCTGTCGTCAACGTGATGAAATACGCCTATCCGCCAGGACAACTGCACGATGTGACCATCGAGGCCGCGTCCAACGATGTACGTCTGAAGTTCACCATCATCGACAGTGGCCAACCCTTCGATCCCACCGTACAGTCGGAAGTCGACACTACGCTCTCGGCCATGGAACGGAAGATTGGCGGACTGGGCATCCACATCATTCGTCAGAATATGGACTCCATCAACTACGAGCGCGTGGACAACCTAAATGTGCTGACACTGAGGAAGAAGATCATTCATTCATAATACATAATTCATAATTGAGTATGAAAACAACGATTCAAGAACAAGACGGCAACATAGTTGCCATTCTGGAAGGCAATCTCGACACTGCTGCTGCCGCAGAAACCGAAAAGGCAATGAGTCCACTGAACGACGTGGAGGGTAAAGACATCATCATCGACTGCACTGACCTGGCATATATCTCCTCAGCTGGTCTGCGAATCTTCCTGGGCATCCTGCAGAACGCCCAAGCCAAAGGCGGGCATGTCTATATCAAAGGCATCAATGATAATGTCCGTGCTGTCTTCACTATCACGGGCTTCAGCAATATCTTTGAGTTTAAGTAATTCCGTTCCGAGATGGATAGACAAATGTCACTTGATCCGCATGGTGAGATGCTGCTGCAGCAATACCGCGAACTGCGTCCTAAGCTGCAGCAGTTGGCCGACGAGGCCAGTAGCCAGTTGCGCCATGCTCTACGCGAACAGGGAATCTATATCACGGCCATGGAACACCGGGTGAAGACAGAAAAGTCGCTCATCGGAAAACTTGAGCTGAAGGGTGCGAAATACAAAAGTATCGATGACATCACCGACCTTGTAGGACTGCGTGTCATCACCTTCTATACCGACGAGGTGGACAAGGTGGCGGCCATTGCCAAGCGTGTGTTCGACATCGACTGGCAGGAGAGTGTTGACAAGCGAAAGTTGCACCAGCTGGATTCCTTCGGCTACAATTCGCTGCACTACATCTGTCGGCTCAAGGCGGGTGGTCCGCGATTCGAGCTGCAGATGCGCACTGCCCTACAGCATGTGTGGTCCACGATTGAGCACGATACAGGATACAAAGGCGATGTAAAGATTCCTCGAGAGTATATGCGACAATTCAGCCGTCTAGCGGGTATGATGGAACTGATAGACGACGAGTTCAGCCGTTTGCGTGTGGTGCTTACCGACTACCGCCGCCAGATGCTGGCACTGGTGAAGAACGGTAGGCTTGATGACGTGCCATTGTCGCGCGACACGTTCCGGAGCTATCTGGAACTACATCCGTTTGACCGTCTGAACAAACGTATAGCTGCCGTCAACCAGGCCGAGATCTGGCCCGTATCGGTGATGTCCTACCTGCCCGCGCTCGAATCCTTTGGACTGGAGACACTCGGCCAGGTGCAGCACTTCATCGACGAGAACAGCGACGATGCCTACCAGCTGGCTCTCTCGCAACTGGCCATTACCGACCTCGACATTCTCTCGTCGAACACGGCCTTGCAGTATCTCTGCCTGGTCTATGTGCTGAAGCACGACGGAGGACGCGATGGCCTGAAGGCGCTTTACGACCTCATCAACGGCGAAAATGATGCCAATGGTATCGTGGCAGATATGATGATGGAGCAGGCCAAAACACTGCCGTTTATGCGATGAGGATACTTGTCACTGCCAGAACAAATAACAATAGATAAAACGAAAATGAACAAGAACGAAAAATTTGTCGTCACCATCAACCGCGAAGTCGGGACTGGTGGACGTACTGTAGGCCGTAAGCTGGCCGAGAAGTTAGGAGTGAAGTATTGCGACAAGGCCGTAATCGACGGATTGACCCAGAAGTTCGGCCTCACACCAGAGCGCATCGAAGAAATCAAGGCGCAAAAGAAATCGTGGTGGAACGACATCAACACCTACTACCATACACTGGTCGACAGTGCTAGTCTGCCTATGGAGGCCGAGGTGAAACTTGATAATGCCATCATGTTCGAGACGGAGAAACGCATCCTGCAGGAACTGGCCGCGCAGTCATCGTGTGTCGTAGCAGGCCGCGCCGGTTTCATGGTGTTCCGCGAATGGCCCAATCACCTGAACGTCTTTATCCAGGCTTCGATGGAACACCGCATTAAGCGTGTCATGCGTCGTCAGGATGTCAGTGAGCAGGAGGCCCGCGACATCATTGCAAAGATGGATGCTTCGCGTGAGGCCTACATCAAGAAATATGAAGACACATCGCGCTACGACACACGCAACTACCAGCTCGTCATCTCGATGGATGACCTGACCGAGGACGATGCCGCAGAAATCATTATGGATTATATCAATCGCACAAGCAAATAAGACCTGATAGAATGTTTGAACATGATTGAAAGTGTGGTTGAAAGCTTTTACGACAACCTGATAGCCGAGGATCGCTACAGGATGATTCTCGATGGCCTGCAGGTGACGCTGCTGATTACGCTCTGCGCCGCCCTGCTGGG
>LXOW01405312.1_pt1 | contig 10093 bp, 7 predicted proteins | sample 1368591 | NCBI WGS metagenome assembly LXOW01 (sample SAMN04884650, study PRJNA319009) | bovine gut metagenome | isolation source: Cow rumen | host: Bos taurus | place: Italy: Legnaro (PD) | collected 2014-07-09
GCCTTCTTCCGCAAAAAGATCACCAGCCCCTTTTTGCTGGGGGTCCTTCACTACATGCCCTACGCGGTGCTGGGTACCATGACCGTCCCCGCCGTCTTCTCCTCCACGGGGGAGCCCATCTCCGCCGCGGCGGGCTTTCTGGTGGCGCTCCTCTTGGGCTTCAAACGCCGGTCCCTCATCGAGGTGGCCTTGGCCGCCACCGCCGCCGCCTACGTGACCAGCCTCCTGCTGCCGCTGCTGTGAACCTCCCTTTACGGGAGGAGGGGCAGACGATCGGCTTGAGAAGCAAAAAAAACCGCCGGGGCGTCAAAGCCCCGGCGGCGTTCATTTTGGCTATGGGCCGATGAAGGAAAGGATCTCCTGGTACACGGCGGGGTCCTGGGCCGTCATGGCCCCGATGGGCTTGTCGGCGAAGTAGGCCCGCTTCTCCTCCGTGGTGGTGAGCTTCCGCTCTTTGACGAGCCGCTGATATTCGCCGATCCAGGCGTTCATGGCGGCCACCGCCTCCCGGCTGTACTGGGGGTTGTGCCCCTTGCCCTCCACCGTGACCACGCGGACGTTGGGATTGCCCAGCTTCAGCGCCTGTCCGGCGTTGTGTTTGTAGTTCACCATGGGGTCGTCGGTGGAGTGGAACCACAGGAGCTTATCCCTGGTGGCCGTAAGATACCGGCGGTTGTCCAGATCAGCGCAGAGAGGGTCCAGCTTCCGTTCGAACCGCTTTACGCAGTTGGCCAGGGGGCGCAGCTTCACGAAGCCCATCATCTCGTCGGCGATGCTGACGAAGCCGGAGAGGATCACCGCCCGCTTCACGGCGGGCATAAGATGGGCCACGTTGAGGACGGTGTAGCCCCCCAGGGAGTGGCCCACAGGGATGATCTCCTCCCGGGGGCTCAGCCTGTCCAGCAGCTCCAGCACGTCCCGGGTGGGCCGGTTGACGGAGGGCAGCTTTTCCCCGCCCGAAGCGCCGCAGCCGGTGTAATCCAGCGTCAGCACCCGACAGCCCGCCCGGCAGAGGGTCTCGATCTCGGCCAGGTACGCGGTGTGGCCCGGCCCTATGCCCGGGCAGAACAGGATGAGCCGGGTCTCGTCATAGCCCGGATACTGATAGATGAAATACCGGATGAGGGCCCTGGCGGAGTTTAGGAACGCGTCCTCCGCGCAGATCAGCTCCGGGAAATCGGCGGCGCTGTAATAGGGGATGATCCCGTCCTTGTCGAAGCGCTGTAAAAAGTTTTCCTGATACATGTCGGTGATCTTGCCCATGCTCATTCTCCCCTCGCCCTTTTCGGGTGCGGGGCTCCTTCCTCCCTGATTTTAGTCGCTGACAGGGCAAATTGCAAGAGAGAACCGAGCCCGTCCCGCCCGCCGGCCCCGATCCCATGGGGGACGGTCCGATGGCTGAAAAAAGGCTTGACCCTCACCTAACGTCAGGGTTTATACTGTCCCCGGAGAGGAGGCGATGGGGATGATGACCGTTCACGAGGTCAGCAAATTGACCGGCGTCAGCGTCCGGGCCCTGCATCACTACGACCGGCTGGGGCTTTTGAAGCCCGCCCAGGTGACCGAGGCCGGGTATCGGCTCTACGACGAGGGCTCCTTGACGCGCCTGCAGAGCATCCTGCTCTTTCGGGAGCTGCAGTTCCCCCTGAAGGACATCGGGGCCATATTGGACAGCCCCGCCTTTGACAGGAACAAGGCCCTGGATCAGCAGATACGGCTGCTGGAGCTGCAGAAGGAACATTTGGACAACCTGATCGACTTAGCCAAAGGCATGAAACTGGTGGGGGTGAAGGGTATGGCGGATTTCAAAGCGTTCGACACCAAGAAGATAGACGACTACGCCCGGGAAGCCAAGGCTTCCTGGGGCCGGACGGCGGAGTGGAAGGAGTATGAAGAGAAGTCCCGGGGCCGCTCCAAGGAGAAGGAGCAGGACATCGCCCGGGGGCTCATGGACGTGTTCGCCGAGTTCGGGGCCATACGGGATCAGGACCCCTCTTCCGAGGCGGCCCAGGCCCTGGTGAACAAGCTTCAGGGCTACATCTCGGAGCACTTCTACACCTGTTCCGACGCCATTTTGCTGAGCCTGTCCAGGATGTACGGCGGGGGCGGCACCATGACGGAGAATATCGACAGGGCGGGTGGCCCGGGCACGGGCGAGTTCTCCGCCAGAGCTATCGAGATCCACTGCAAGGCGTAGGGGAGAGGCTTGCCCCTCCCGCGTTCCCAATGGTATACTCCTTGCATGGAACGATACCCGAAACGAAAACCCATGCGGTTGAAATGCTGCGATTACAGCGCCCCCGGGACGTATTTTATCACCATATGTACGTCCGGGAAGCGGTGCGTCTTATCTGCGATCACCGTAGGGGACGGGCTTGCCCGTCCCGTGGTGAAGCTGACCAACATAGGCCGCATCGTGGAACGCCAGATAGAGGCCATACCCCAGCGGTTCCCCTCCGTAACCGTGGACAAGTACGTGATCATGCCCAACCACGTCCATCTGTTGATATCGCTGCAGGGGAATGCGTGCCTCGGCGGATCTCCCATAGCGCCGGGGGAGGCGGGAGGGGCAAGCCCCTCCCCTACGGTGGGGGATGTGATCGGCGCGCTAAAATCCCTGTGCGCACACCAGGCACGCCCCTGTTCAGGTGACAGACCGCTATGGCAGCGATCCTATTACGACCACGTGGTCCGGGGCGAAAGGGACTACGGCGAGATATGGGCCTATATGGAATACAACCCGCTTCGCTGGGCCGAGGACGATCTGTTCCGGGAGGATTGACATTTTTTTCCAGCATACCCCGGTCGCTTTGGGACACACTACCCTTGTCGGCCGGGAGCCGAACAATACCGGGAGGTAAAGAGATGTCTTTCTTCGATGAGTTTGAACGCTCGTATTCCAGTCAGCCCAAGGACAAGAAGAATCGGAACGAACGCAAGGAACAGGACAGGCAGATGGAAACGGAACAGAAGCAGAGACGGGATCGGAACGACCCCTACTGCGACTGAGAACCGAATCAACCACGAAAAAGGAGGCGGAGCCGCCTCCTTTCAGCTTGTCAAAAGGTTTTTTGACAAGCTGCAGCTCCCCTGACAAGGGGAGCTAAATCTTTACCGTAAGAGCGCACTTATTCACCACCTTGCAGCGGTGATACCCTCCTGCTTCGGGACGTGCGCTTTCTTTTTCTAAAATAGTGTAAAAGAGTATTGTAAAATCTCAAAAATCATTGCGATTCCATATCCCTCGTGATATAATCCAAATTGCCACGCAACTTGATACAGACACTCGCGTAAAGCTGTGCATTTTTACCTCGGTAAAAATGCATGACTCCGTTTTCGTGCATACCTTTACGGTGAGTGTCGAGAGTTGTGTGGCAGCAATAGGAGCTTGCGTTTTTCGTGCGCGGCTCCGGCTGCGCACTTTTTTGTTTTGGAAGGGCACACATGGAACAAAAGAAACTAACGGGATATCCATCCATCGATAAGCCTTGGTTAAAATATTATACCGAAGAAGCAATCAATGCGGCGTTACCGGAGTGTACCGCATACGAATACCTGTGGATAAACAACAAAGAGAATCTTGACGATATCGCACTCAGCTATTTTGATCGCAGAATTACATTCGGCGTATTATTTGAGAATATTGAGAAAGCAGCAAAAGCGTTAGCGGCGCTCGGTTTGAGATCAGGAGATATCGTTGTGATGTCTGCCGTCACGACTCCGGAAACAATCTATGCATTCTACGGCTTGAACCGACTCGGTGCTATCTCAAACATGATTGATCCCAGAACCAGTACGGAAGGGATTACAAATTATATAACAGAAGTTCATGCAAAATTCGTGTTGACCATTGATGTCGCACTCCCCAAAATTGAAAAAGCGATCATCGGAACCGATGTACAAAAGATCATCGTCATCTCTCCGGCCGACTCTTTGCCTCAGCCTAAAAAGGCTTTGTATGTTCTCTTTGAAACGATCAAAGGGAAAATGCCCCGAATGACAGACCGATGCATCAAATGGTCGGATCTCATTATGCGAGGCAAGAACGAAACGCCGACTTACTGTTCCTATCAAAAAGATGCATGCTGCGTAATCGTGCATACTGGTGGTACAACCGGAACGCCTAAAGGGGTGATGCTGAGCAACGACAATCTGAATGCAATGGCGTTGCAGTATCGATTGTTGGGCGTTGCATACGACAGGAAACAGTGTTTCCTGAACATTATGCCTCCATTCATTGCGTATGGGATTGTATGCGGAGTACATGTGCCATTGGTGTTAGGTTTGATAGACGTCTTGATTCCGAAATTCAATCCGGAAGAATTTGCCGAACTGGTTATCAAATACAAACCTGCTCATATGCTGGGGGTTCCGGCACATTTTGAAAAGCTGAAAAACGATCCCAAAGTGAGAGGATATAACCTGGATTTTTTTGAAAGTGCCGGTGCTGGTGGTGACAGTATATCGGAAAGCTTTGAAAATGAAATCAATACGTTTTTGAAAGAGCATCACGGCAAATATCCGATTGCAAAAGGGTATGGTATGACAGAGATCAGCTCAGCAGCAGCGGCATGCCACGGTAATATCAATAAAATCGGAAGCGCTGGAATACCGCATTTAAAAACAATTATCTCAGTATTCCGACCGGAGACCAGTGATGAACTGAAGTATGGTGAAAGCGGAGAAATCTGTATGACAGCTCCTACCGTCATGCTCGGTTACTACAATCAACAGAGTGAAACGCACAAAATCTTGCGTATACACAGCGACGGCAAGGTTTGGATTCATTCCGGCGATATTGGACATATGGATGAAGACGGCTTTTTATATATCGACGGAAGATTGAAGCGGCTCATTGTGCGCCATGACGGATTCAAAGTGTTCCCGTCACAAATCGAAAATGTCATTTTGAAAAACATAAACGTTGAATCCTGCTGTGTCGTAGGTGTAGCGGACAAAGGACACTATCAAGGACAGCGTCCAGTTGCTTTTGTTGTCAACAAGGGCGACGATGATAATGCTTTTGTAGAATCGGAATTGCGCGAATTATGTCATAAGGAATTGCCGGAATACGCACAGCCGATCGGGTTTGTTTTTCAAAAATCATTGCCGTTAACACCTATCGGGAAAATCGATTATCGCGTTTTGGAAGAACTGGCAGAGAAGTAGAACGGAGTTTAATGAAGGCGCACACCTTTCAAAAAAGATGTGCGCCGTTTGTTTGAAATACCCCCTTGACAAACCTCCTCCGAGCCGCCTCCTTTTTCTGTCATTTGATGATGAGTATTCTTTCTGCGCCCGAAAAGGGTTCGGAAAGCTCCCCGTTCAGCTCTTTGAGCCGGCTCTGGGGGATGCCGAAGCGCTTGCCCACGGCGAACAGGCTCTCGGACCGGTCCGGAGCGTAGATGAGGATGCCCCGGCTTTGCTGCTCCCCGGGGCCCGCCAGAAGGTCGTCGGTGTAGCCGATCCTGTTCTCGCTGTACTGCTCGGCGGACAGGAGCAGCTCCACCCGCCCCTGAAGGACCCGGCCCCGGCCCGTGACCGTGGAGAAGGCCGCCGCAGAAAGGGGCAGCACCAGCGTCCCCTTTCCCGGCAGGGTCACTGAGAAGGGCAGCTCCCCCGTGAAGCTGTGCAAAAGCCCGCTGTCGCACCGGTACACCGTGGTCACCAGGGCTACGCCGTCCAGCAGCGTCCCGTCCTCTCCCGGCGTCAGGCTGGTGACAGCGGGCAGGGAGCGGCTATACAGGACCTGCTGGACCTCCGGCATGTGGTTGGGCACCGCCAGAGGCCCTTCCACCGTTTCCTCCTTCAGCACGGGGCCCAGGTACGTGAGCCCCTTCTGCTCCTCGCGGCGGCAGAGGAAGGTGCCGCCCTCGTCGTAGGCGTCGAAAAGGACGCGAATGCGGTTCTCCGCGCCGCCGTAGGCGGACAAGGACACGTCCCCGTTCAAAAACAGGGCCTCCCCGTCGGTCCGGGCAGAAAGGCCGGTGAGCTCCGCGCTCAAAGCGGCCTCCTGGGCGGAGGGCCCCTCCAGCTTCACCGTGTCCGTGAAGGGAGTGCGGATGGTTTTCTCCCGAAGCCGCCCCTCGGGATCGAGAAGCACCAGGGAGGAATAGAGCTCTCCCTCCAGGGCCATGCCCTCCCCTGTCTGCCGGGCTGAGAGGATGCGGACCGTGCCCTTGGATTCCAGCACGTTGGTGCCCGCTTCCACCCCCAGCTCATCCCGGATCTGGAGGGCCTTGGCCCCCTGCAGCGACCGGCGGCGGGTCACGATGATCTCCTCCCGGCTCTCCAGGCCCACCGCCCCCCGGATGGCGGACACGGCCCCGATCTCCCTAGGCTCCAGCAGCCACACCTTCAGATCGAGAACGGCGCTCAAGCGGAGCCCGTCGTCCTCCCGATGGCAGGCGCATTTGAGGAGCTGCCCGTAGATCCGGGGCTGCAGGCCGTCGGACCCGATCCGGGCGCTGATGAGATGGGTGAACTCCGCCGCCGCGTCGAAGCAGAACAGCACCCGCTCCCCGGTCTCCGCGACGATATGCAGCTGCAGCTGCCCCGAGAGCCTGACGCCGGTGTCGCCTATGCGGACCTCCCGGATCTGCAGCTGGGGCGTTACCGACAGCACGTTCCCGGCGGTCCGCCCCTGGGGCAGGGGGATGGCGCTTTCGATGGGCACCTGTTCCTCCAGCTGCATGCACAGCGTATCCACGTTGAAACTGACCTTTTCCACATCCATGGCCAAGACCTCCCATAGCGTTTCTTATCGTCACAGGGTATGAGAGGAAGGGGAAAAAATATGCCGCTTTTCTTTCAAGAAAAGCGGCAAAAGAAAGATCCTTTATCCCAAATGGTCTTTCCCGCCCATATAGGGCCTTAATACCTCGGGGATCGTCACGGTGCCGTCCGCCTGCAGGTGGTTTTCCAGGAACGCGATCAGCATCCGGGGCGGGGCCACCACGGTGTTGTTCAGGGTGTGGGCGAAGTAGTTGCCCTTCTGCTTGTTCTTCACCCGGATGCCCAGGCGCCGCGCCTGGGCGTCGCCCAGATTGGAGCAGCTGCCCACCTCGAAGTACTTCTGCTGCCGGGGGGACCAGGCCTCCACGTCCAGGCTCTTCACCTTCAGGTCCGCAAGGTCGCCGGAGCAGCACTCCAGGGTCCTTACGGGGATGTCCATGGACCTGAAGAAGTCCACGGTGTTCTTCCACAGCTCGTTGAACATGGCAGGGCTTTCCTCGGGCCGGCAGACCACGATCATCTCCTGCTTCTCGAACTGGTGGATCCGGTACACGCCCCGCTCCTCGATGCCGTGAGCGCCCACCTCCTTGCGGAAGCACGGGCTGTAGCTGGTGAGCCGCTGGGGGAGGCTGTCCTCCTCCAGGAACGTGCCGATGAACTTGCCGATCATGCTGTGCTCGCTGGTGCCGATCAGGTACAGATCCTCGCCCTCGATCTTATACATCATGTTCTCCATCTCGGAGAAGGACATGACCCCGTCCACCACGCTGGAGCGGATCATGAACGGCGGGATATAGTAGGTGTACCCCCGGTCGATCATGAAATCCCGGGCGTAGGAAAGGATGGCGCTCTGGAGCCGGGCGATGTCCCCGCAGAGATAGTAGAACCCGTTGCCGCTGGTGCGGCGGGCGGCGTCCAGCTCGATCCCGTGGAGCTTCTCCATGATCTCCGTGTGGTAGGGGATGGGGTAGTCCGGCACCAGGGGCTCCCCGAAGCGCTCTATCTCCACGTTCTCGGAATCGTCCCGGCCGATGGGCACGGAGGGGTCGATGATCTGGGGGATCACCAGCATGCGCTTTCTGATCTCCCCCTGCAGCTCGTCCTCCCGGGCGGTGAGGGCGGCCATCTCGTCGGCCATGGCGGTGACCTGCTTCTTGATCTCCTCCGCCTCCTCCCGCTTGCCCTCGTGCATGAGCATGCCGATCTTTTTGCTGATCACGTTCCGCTGGTTCCTGAGATAGTCGCAGCGGGTCACACACTCCCGGTACTCCCGATCCAGGGCGATGACCTCGTCCACCAGGGGGAGCTTGTCAAACTGGAACTTCTTCTTGATGTTCTCCCGCACCAAGTCAGGGTCGGTGCGCAAAAGCTTCATGTCTATCATAGTTTACATCCTTTCCGGGGCCTGGATGCCCAGCAGATTTAGTCCGATCTCAATGGTCTGCCGCGCCGCGTCGGTGAGCGCGAGGCGCGCCGTCCGTTCCCTTTCGTCCTCCGCCATGATGCGGATCTCGTAGTAAAACTTGTTCATGGCGGTGCACACGGCCATGACCGAGCGGGCCACCAGATAGGGTTCGTACTTCTCCCCGGCGGCCTTCACGGCGGCGGGGAAGCCGTCGATGGCCTTGAGCAGCGCCAGGGAATAGGGGTCGGAGAGGGCGGAGGCGTCCAGCTTCCCCCGATCGTAGCCCCCGGCCTTCCTGAGCACGGAGCAGCACCGGGCGTGGGTGTACTGGGCGTAGGGGCCCGTTTCCCCGTCGAAGTTCAGCACCTTGTCGTAGCTGAAGACCACGTCCTTGATCCGGGAGTTATAGAGGGCCCCCCAGATCACCGCGCCTACGCCCACGGCCTCCGCCGCGGTGCGCTTGTCCGGAAGATCCGGGCTCTTCTCACAGATGATCTCGTAGGTCTTCTCCACGGCGGCGTCCAGCACGTCGTCCAGGTACAGCACCTTGCCCTCCCGGGTGTGGAAGGCCCCGCCCTCCATGCTGACCATGCCGAAGTTCACGTGGACGCAGTCCTTGTACCAGTCCCGGCCCATGAGCTCCAGCACCTTGAAGATCTGCCGAAAATGCAGGTCCTGCTGGTAGGCCACCACGTAGAGGATCCTGGCGGCGTCGTAGGTCTGCTTCCGATAGCAGGCGGCGGCCAGATCCCGTGTGGCGTAGATGGTGCTGCCGTCGCTCTTTAAGATGATGCAGGGGGGCATGTTCCACTCGCTCAAATCCACGATGGTGGCGCCCTTGTCCACCCGGCTGATGCCCTTTTCCCGCAATTCGTCGATGACGGGCTGCATCTTGTCCTCGTAGAAGGACTCCCCGGCCCAGCTGTCGAAGCTCACGCCCATGCGCTCGTAGGTCTTCTTCACCTCCCGGATGGTGGCGTCCTTCATCTGCTTCCAGAGGGACACGGCCTCCAGATCCCCGGTCTCGATCCTGTGGAACCAGGCGCGGGCTTCTTCATCCATTTCGGGATGGTCCTCGGCCTCCTGATGGTAGCGGACGTACAGGCCCACCAGCTCCCGGATGCCGTACTCCGCCACGGGCTTGGTGCCCCACCGCTTGTAGGCCACGATCATCTTGCCGAACTGGGTGCCCCAGTCCCCCAGATGGTTCACGCCCACCGGGTCGTACCCCAGGTGCTTGTAGATGCGATACAGGGAGCTGCCGATGGCGGTAGAGGGCAAATGGTGGAAGCCGAAGGGCTTGGCGATGTTGATGGAGGAATAGTCCAGCACCACGTGGCGGCCCCGGCCCTCGTCGGAGCTGCCGTAGGCCTTGCCCGCGTCCAAAACCTTCGTCAGGACCGTCTGGGCCTGCTGCCCCTTCTCGATGAAGAAGTTCAGATAGGGCCCCACGGCTTCGCACTTCTCGATGCCGGCGGGCAGGGCGAGCTTCTCCTTCAGCTCCGCGGCGATGGCGTTGGGAGCCTTTCTGAGGACCTTGGAGAGCTTGAAGCAGGGAAAGGCGATGTCGCCCATGCTGGCGTTCTTGGGGGTCTCTAAAAGCCCTGCCAGCTCCTCCAAAGGCAGGCCCGTGGGCTCCTGCAGGGCGGCGGCCACAGCTTGGGTATAGTTCATAGGGTTCTCCTTCCTATGGCGTTCAAATTCATAACTTAAATAGTATAGCAGATTCTTCTCCAAAAGAAAACAGAGGATTTCATGTTTTTCATGAAAATCCTCCGCAGATCTGCGGGCCGGGCAAGCCGCGGCCCCTACAACGGGACAATCGAACGAACCGTAGGGGAGGGGCTTGCCCCTCCCGGGAAAAGGCTTATCCTTCGTGAAACTCCATGCTGAGGATTTCATGTTTTTCATGAAAATCCTCCGCAGATCTGCGGGCCGGGCAAGCCGCGGCCC
>LXOW01461725.1_pt1 | contig 10093 bp, 7 predicted proteins | sample 1368591 | NCBI WGS metagenome assembly LXOW01 (sample SAMN04884650, study PRJNA319009) | bovine gut metagenome | isolation source: Cow rumen | host: Bos taurus | place: Italy: Legnaro (PD) | collected 2014-07-09
GCCCGCCAATATCCACGCGGACGAATAGCTGGTTGCGCTCAATCTCGATGGGCACCGTCACCATGAATTTCTTCTGCGACAGCGTAAAGTCAGCGTCGTAGCGTTTCATTTGTGCAAACGCTACGCAACAGCAGGCTACCGCCAACAGCATCAATATCGTCAGTCGTCTCTTCATATTAAATTGAGCCCACTTTTTATGGTGGGCTCNNTTGCTCCACTCAGCGATGGGAGGAACGATGTTCAGCGTTACCAGCTCGTCGCGCATCTTGCACAGGTGCTCGTAGCTCTGGTCGAGCTTAGCGTTCTCCTCGGCAGTACCCTGAGGAACCTCAAACTTAGCACCCTCGGCAGTCATGGTGGTCTTCATAGCCATCATGATGTGGTCGTACTTGTCGGTCTTGACGTAAGTTCCAACGGGGAAGCGGAAAGGCTCACCACCCATAGCGGCACGAATCATCTCGACAGAGAGATACGAGGGGCTCTGGAATGAGCTGCGTCCGCGAAGCTCGATAATCTTGGCACCACCCTTGGTGACGTCGACCTTCATCTGCTCCCACTCCTCAGCGGGGAACTCTGCAGTACCGATGATGTCAGTCAGTTTGCGACCGGCAATCTCTACGTGGCTTCCGAATACAGCCATCTGCTCACCGTGGCCACCATAGGTAGCGCAACCAGTAATCTGGTTCTGCATTACACCGAACTTCTTAGCCAATGCGCTCTGCAGACGGGTGGTGTCGAGACCTGCGAGGGTAGTCACCTGACCGGGCTTCAAACCAGAGTACAGCAGGGTTACCAGACCAGTGAGGTCGGCGGGGTTGAAGATAATCACTACGTGCTTTACGTCAGGGCAGAACTTCTTGATGTTCTGGCCCAGCTCCTCAGCAATCTTACAGTTGCCGGCGAGCAGATCCTCACGGGTCATACCAGCCTTACGGGGAGCACCACCAGAAGAAATGATGTACTTTGCGTTGCGGAAAGCCTCCTCAGCGTCGGTGGTAGCCACGATATTCACATCGTCAAAACCACTCTGGCGCATCTCCTCAGCTACACCCTCGGGAGAGAACACGTCGTACAGACAGATTTCGCTTGTCAGACCCATCATCAGGGCGGTCTGAGCCATGTTTGAACCAATCATACCGGCTGCGCCGACGATGGTCAGTTTGTCGTTAGTTAAAAATGCCATAATCTTTTTCTTTGTATAATATTAGTTTCGTTTTGCAAAGTTACAAATTATTTTGTAATCTGCAAATGACTTGCCGTATTTTAAATATTATTTAAGATGATTCTCCTATCTTTGCAAAGTCGATGTGGCAATTAGTGACAAAAAAAGTGATTTTCTTTTGCAGTTTCATATTATTATTGTAATTTTGCACCCGAAAATAAAAATACGTTTCATAAACCAAAGATTAATAGAGATGTTTAAGAAAATTCTGATTGGTATAGCATTGGTTGCTCTGGCAATTACGATGGGACGAACAGTGCCCGATAAGAAAGCCCACAAGGAGGCGATGATGGAGGCCGTGAGGGCTTATGTGGACGATGAGGCTATCGAGCATGGCTTGGGTGACAACATACTGACGGACCTGGGTAAGGGTATCGTCAACAAAACCATCGAAGTGGCGCTGAACTCGAAGTTGGAAGTGGACAACTACTTCCTGTTCAATACGACGCACGTCGAGCTGGGTGACGAGTCGAAGACGCTCTCGCTGGGTATTTTCGGTCATGTGTTTACGTTCGACAAGGAGATGTTGCGTGACGCTTTGGAGGAAGCTGCCAAGGAAAAGGTGCAACTCAAGGAAGAGCGCAAGGCTGCCAAACTCGCTGAAAAGGAAGCCCGTAAACTGGAAAAACAGTTGAAGAAGGAACAGCGTAAGCGCGAGAAGGAAGCCCGGAAGGCTGCCAAGCGTGCTGAAAAGGAGGCCAAGAAGCGTGAGAAGGAAGCCCGGAAGCGCGCTAAGGAACTGGAAAAGCAGAATAAGAAATAAAGAAAGAGTGACCCACTTAAGTGAGTCACTCTCTTTTTTTGCTTTGTGTGTCGACACTTGGACTCGAACCAAGGACCCCCACCATGTCAAGGTGATACTCTAACCAGCTGAGCTATGCCGACCTTTTTGTTGTGCGCCTGACAGGACTCGAACCTGCACATCGTGAGATACTAGATCCTAAGTCTAGCGCGTCTACCAATTCCGCCACAGGCGCGGAATCGACGAAGTCAATTCCCTTTTTAGGGGGCTGAAGTCGATTTGCGGGTGCAAAGGTATAAAAAAAATCTGAATCACCAAAATTTTTGAGCAGCGAAAACACAAAAAAGTACATTTTTGTGTTGAGTCGTGAGAAAATTCGACTATAGGTCAAATTATTCGCTTAAAACTTTTCGTGCAGCTTCAATAATGAGGTCAATTCCCTGTGCTGTGGCTTCGTCTGTAAGTGCTACCTTGACGTCAGGATCGATACCGAATTCCGTCTGTTGCTTCTTTGAGTCATACATGGGGCAGGCCGAATAGCGCACACTCCACCCGTTGGGCAGACTATTACTCATGGGCATTCCGCTGCCTCCACCAGTATGGTCGCCCACCAGTTTTACGTTGGGCAATGTGTGCATCATCACGGCAAAGTCGTTGGCAGCGCTGAAGACGGAGCGGTTGGTGAGGACGCAGACGGGTTTGTGCCACCGGATATTGCTCGACGGCTCCAGATAGCGTGCCTCCAGCGACGAGAAGTCGTTGTGGCCTTTGCCTGTCTTGTGTTGCATGTAACTCACGAGGGTCTTTTCCTGTACGAAACGTCCTGCCAGTTTTTCTGCCGTTGTCAGGTCACCTCCGCCGTTGTTGCGGATGTCGATGATGAGTCCGCGACAGAGTGCCAGATATGTCAGGCAGTCGTCGAGATTACCTTCACCTATGCCTTGCAAGAACGAATCGTAACGGATGTAGCCGATATTGTCGTCGAGTACGCGATATTTCATTCCTGCGGCAATCTTGTAGTCTGTTCCCAGGTAGCGGCGTTCAAGCGTATCGCTGAAGTTCTGGGGATAGGCCTCGTGCCACGCCCAATAGCGTCCGTAGTCCGCCGAACTGCCGAGGTTGACGTGTCCGTCACGTAATTCGGCCAGCATGTCGGTGAGCACCTCGAAGAGTTGGTCTGACGTCATGTGATCGCTCACGCGTACCTTATATTTATTATATACGGCATTCCAGTCAAGTCCGTATTCGTGCTGCTTATAGTCAAAGAAACAGTAATGCTCGTCGATAATCTGCCACAGGGCTTCGAAGTTGCCAGTGGGCGTATCGCTTCGCTCGTCAGTGTCGACGCAGGAAACGAATAGGGGGAGTAGGGTAACTAGATATACTAGATATTTTTTCATAGGGCATGGGAAATGATGGAGAAACGCTTGGTGATGCCAATGAGGAATCGGTGGGTGTAGACATGCTGTTTGAGATTGTTGACCTTGGCTTGTTGCATGTTGCCAAGATAACCTATGCGCAGGGTGAACTTCGAGCTGATGGCTGCGTCGATGGTCAGCATGTGTCGCCACTCAGGAGCCGAGATGAATGTCGTAGGAACGATGTTGTGGTCGTAGTTGCCTAACGAGAAAATCTCATAGTACGACTGTCCGTAGTTGGGCGAGAACATGATACCGCAAAGAGGCAGTGCCAGCTCGTAGCGAGCCGTCATCGGGCGGTTGAACAGTTGGAATCGGTAGGCAGCCACCCCCGTTGGCATCACGTTGAGGTGAAGGCGGGCTTGAGCGGGATTGTTGCCGTTTGACGTGTTGTAGATGACTCCTGCTGAGGCATTCACGAGTCCGCCAGCCTGTAGTGTCAGCCGATGGTCCAATAGTTGCCAGTTGTAGAGCTTGCCCCAATAGAAGTTGTAGGCAGCCTCCAATTCCTGTTTCGACTTGGGACGGTCCTTAACGGACGACAAGTTTGCCTCGTGTTCTATCAGTGTCGACCAACGTCTCTCTGGGCGTTTGCGCTCGATGGTGGTGAGAAACGACACACCAAACCCCTTGAAATGTTCCTGCGACAGGTAGGTGTCGAGAATGTTCGTGACTCCTACGCCCACCATGGTACTACGGGTGATGACTTTTGTGGAGTCGGCAGGTTGCGCCCAAAGCGCAACCCATGGTAGGAGCAATGCTATGAGCAGGAGTTTACGCGTCTTCATCATCGGGGAATAAGCTAAGTTGTCCTGTCAGTTCGTCGAGAACCTGTTGCTGGCTTTTGCCTGCATCGGGGTCGAGGTCTTCTTCCTCTTCCGAGGAGGCGAACTCCTCGGCACTTGGAGGTTCAGGGAAACGGGTTGGCTCCAGCTCTTCGACGGAGGCTATCTGCCAGGTAGTCAGTCGTTTACCTTTTGCTTTGAAGCCCTTGACAGTGATAAACTGCTCGACGTCGATTTCCTCTGATCCTCGGAAAGCGTCGTTGCCGCCGTATGTCACTTGCAGACGCGGATAGAACGTGTCCGTCAACAATATCTGTTGGGAATTCTCGTTCTCGCCAATATAATTTTGTTTGCGCTTCGAAGCCTCCATGAGGAAACGCTTGATATACGGATAGCCCTGATTGTCAGCATCATAGAGTACGCAACTCCAGATCTTCTCTGGCTCGTATTTCTCTATCAGCTGGATGTTGTCCTCAAAGTGTACGTTGGGGTCGAAGCCAGACAGGTAGTAGTCGCCGTTCTTCAAAATGACCAGGATGCTGTCGCCGTCGAAGAACTCACCTAGCAGTCGTCCGTGTTCGTCGTAGTTCAAACGGTTGACGTCTGGATCGTACCATACCTTGCGACCACCGAGAGTAGAGTGTCCGTGACTCTTCAGACCGATGCGATGTATCTGGTATTTCGTCAGCAGGTTGCCCTTCGCAGCACGTCCCTTGATGAGCACTTCCGAGAAATCCTTGTCAAAGAAGATGCGCTTCAGTTTGGGTGCTGGGTCGAGGGTGACCTTGATAATTTCGGCCTCGCCATTGGGATTAGCGGTAAAATAAACGACACGCGACCCGTCTGTGCCTGCTGTGATGTCGTATTCGCGGTCGCGAGTGACGCTTGAGACGTTAAAGCGCTTGATATAGTAGAAACCCTTACGTCCATCACGATAAACGGCATTGTAGATGGTGCGTTGGTCGTTCTTCTTGAAAACGCTGATCCACATGACGTTCTTGCCGACGAATAGCTTGTCAGCTACTTTGACAACCTTGAACTTACCATCCTTGTAGAAAATGATGATGTCGTCAATGTCAGAGCAGTTGCAAACAAACTCATCTTTCTTCAAGCCTGTGCCGATGAAGCCGTCCTGACGATTGATGTACAGCTTTTGGTTGGCCTCGACGACCTTCGTAGCCTCGATGGTGTCGAAGTTGCGGATTTCTGTCAGTCGCGGATGGTCCTTGCCGTATTTGTCCTTCAGGAACTGGAACCACTGGGCCGTCACCTCCACGAGGTTTGCCAGGTCGCGGTCAATCTCCTCTATCTCAGCCTTGATACGGGCCATCAGTTCGTCAGCCTTGTCCTTGTTGAACTTCAGGATGCGCTGCATCTTGATTTCCAGCAGTTTCAGAATGTCGTCCTTCGTAACCTCGCGAACCATCTGCGGATAGTATGGCGTCAAGCGCTCGTCGATGTGTTCACAAACGGCATCGATGGTGGGCGCCTGCTCAAATTTCTTGTCCTTATAGATGCGTTCCTCGATGAAGATTTTCTCTAACGAGTAGAAGTGCAGTTGTTCCAGCAGTTCGCCCTTGCGAATCTCCAATTCCTGACGAATTAGGTCCTTGGTGCGGTCTGTCGAGTGGCGCAGCACATCGGAGATGGTTAGGAACTGCGGTTTGTTATCCTCAATGACGCAACAGTTGGGCGAGATATTGATTTCGCAGTCGGAGAAGGCGTAGAGGGCGTCCAATGTCTTGTCGCTCGATACACCTGGAGCCAACTGGACTTGTATCTCGACTTTTGCAGCAGTCAGGTCTTCTACGTGGCGAGCCTTGATTTTGCCCTTGTCGATGGCCTTCAGAATGGAGTCGATGAGTGTTTCGGTTGTCTTCGAGTAGGGAATCTCGCGAATGACCAGCGTCTTTGGGTCGAGTTTCTCAATCTTAGCTCGTACCTTGATGACTCCACCGCGTTGTCCGTCGTTATATTTCGAGACATCAATTGAGCCGCCCGTTGGGAAGTCCGGATACAAGTGGAACTCCTCGTCATGTAAGTACGCAATGGCTGCGTCGCATATTTCTACGAAGTTATGGGGCAGAATCTTTGAACTCAGACCTACGGCAATGCCCTCGGCACCCTGCGCCAACAGCAACGGATACTTCACGGGCAGTGTGATGGGTTCCTTGTTGCGTCCGTCGTACGACATCTGCCACTCGGTGGTTTTGGGGTTGAAGACGGTGTCCAACGCAAACTTCGACAAACGGGCCTCGATATATCGAGGTGCTGCTGCCCTGTTGCCCGTCAGGATGTTACCCCAGTTACCCTGTGTGTCGATGAGCAGGTCCTTCTGTCCCATCTGCACCAGGGCGTCACCAATACTGGCATCGCCGTGAGGGTGGAACTGCATGGTGTGTCCTACGATGTTCGCCACCTTGTTATAGCGTCCGTCATCCATGCGTTTCATCGAGTGCAGGATACGGCGCTGCACGGGTTTCAGTCCGTCCTCAATATGTGGAACGGCACGCTCCAGAATAACGTAAGAGGCATAGTCCAGGAACCAGTTCTGGTACATGCCGCTCAAGTGGTGCACGGCAGCAGCGTCAAAACGGTTTACCGGTTTGTAGTCTGAATGCGACTCTGAGGCGTCTGAGGAACCTAATTCCTCAGCACTTTGCCCTGTCATTTCGTCCTTTATTTCGTCGTCCATTAGGTAATTATATTAAATAATGTTGCAAAGATACGACTTTTTCATCAAAAAGCAGTACCTTTGCAGCCATAATTTCGAAATTATTAAGTTTTTATGGCACAAGAAGATGTATTTAAGAAGATCGTGAGTCACTGTAAGGAGTATGGCTTTGTGTTCCCCTCAAGTGAGATTTACGATGGTTTAGGTGCCGTTTATGACTACGGTCAGAACGGTGTTGAGTTGAAGAATAACATTAAGCAGTATTGGTGGAAGGCCATGACGATGCTTCACGAGAATATCGTAGGTATCGACTCGGCTATCTTCATGCACCCCACCATATGGAAGGCATCTGGACACGTTGATGCTTTCAACGATCCCTTGATTGACAACCGCGATTCGAAGAAGCGCTATCGTGCTGATGTACTGATTGAGGACCAGATTGCCAAGTACGACGAGAAGATCCAGAAGGAAGTGGAGAAGGCTCGCAAGCGCTTTGGCGACAGCTTCGACGAGGCTAAGTATCTGGAGACTTCTGAGCGCGTGAAGGAGACGAAGGAGAAGCGCGACGCTCTCCACGCCCGTTATGCTGCTGCCATGCAGGGTCCGGACTTGGACGAGCTGAAGCAGATTATCCTCGACGAGGAGATTGTCTGCCCCATCAGCGGAACCCGCAACTGGACGGACGTTCGTCAGTTCAACCTGATGTTCTCGACCGAGATGGGTGCCAGTGCCGATGCTTCGATGAAGATCTACCTGCGTCCTGAGACTGCTCAGGGTATCTTCGTGAACTACCTGAACGTGCAGAAGACCGGTCGTATGAAGATNNGCCCGTCAGTTCATCTTCCGTATGAGGGAGTTCGAGCAGATGGAGATGCAGTTCTTCGTACAGCCTGGCACAGAGCTGGAGTGGTTCCCGAAGTGGAAGGAGACGCGTATGAAGTGGCACCAGGCTCTGGGCTTCGGCGCTGAGAACTATCGTTTCCACGACCACGACAAGCTGGCCCACTATGCCAATGCCGCTACCGATATCGAGTTTAAGATGCCGTTTGGCTTCAAGGAGGTGGAGGGTATCCACAGCCGCACGAACTTCGACCTGAGCCAGCATGAGAAGTACTCCGGCAAGAGCATCAAATACTTCGATCCTCAGACCAACGAGAGCTATACGCCGTATGTCATCGAGACATCCATTGGTGTGGATCGTATGTTCCTCTCTATTATGTGTCACGCTTACGAGGAGGAGAAGCTGGAGAACGGCGAGACCCGCGTGGTCCTGAAGTTGCCCGCAGCCCTGGCTCCTATCAAGTGTGCTGTGATGCCGCTGGTGAAGAAGGACGGTCTGCCCGAGAAGGCCCGTGAGATCATCGACCAGCTGAAGTTCCACTTCAACTGCCAGTATGACGAGAAGGACAGCATCGGTAAGCGTTATCGTCGTCAGGATGCCATCGGCACGCCGTACTGCGTCACCGTTGACCACGACACGCTGAACGATGGTTGCGTCACTCTGCGTTTCCGCGACACGATGGAGCAGGAGCGCGTGGCTATCAGCGAGCTCAATGGTATCATCGAGGATAAGGTGAGCATTGCAAGTCTTTTGAAGAAACTGCAGTAAGAAAAAAAATGAAGATCAAGCACTATCTACTGATTGGTATCTCACTGCTCGGCTTTGTGTCGTGCAGTGAGACCGATGAAACCGATCTGGAGTTTGATAACTGGCAGAACAGAAACGAGACCTACTTCCAGCAGCACTATGAGCAATACCTGCAGGAGTACAAGAGTAAGGGTGAGGCTTCTGATATGCTTGTCATCCCCTGTTGGTCGATGCCTGGTGATATGAAACTCGAGGACATAGCACCTACCAATTGTATCTTGGCATATAAGGTACTTAAAAATGAGGAAGCGTGGACAGATAATACCCCACAGTATACCGATTCTGTCGCTGTTCATTATAGTGGAAGTCTGATTCCAACGCAACACTATCCAGAAGGCTATCAGTTCGATCGTAGCTATATGTCTACGGACAGTTTCGACCCAGAAGTGGACGTTCCTGCCAGGTTCAAGGTGAATGGGAGTATTCTTGCCGGATTCTCGACGGCCTTGCAGCATATGCACCGAGGAGAGGGCTGGATAGTGATTGTTCCTTATCAGTTGGGCTATGGTACTACGCAGTCGTCATCATCTGTAATACCTGCATACAGTACGCTGATATTTGAGATATACCTTCAGGATTTCTGGATGACAGAATTGGGTGACCGATATTGAAGTGAGAAATCAAATGATAAGTAAAGAGCTAAGAGTTTTTCTTAGCTCTTTCTTTTTCCATATCGGCTCGCGATTTCGATTTCGTCACCAGCCAGACACCGCTAAATACCAGCACAACTGCCAATGCATGGGTGGGCTTCAGGATACCAATGCCCATCAGCAGTGAGGCTGCTACTGAGACGATAGGCTGTACATAATTATATACCGATACTACCGTCGGACGGAGTGTACGCTGGCCTATCATGGTCAAGATATAGCCGAAGAACGTTCCTATGCAAACCACATAGGCTACTTCCCACCACGATGTTGCAGGTATGACTTTTCCCCATACCACCTCCTTCACGTGCCCAAAGGTAAAGGGGAGCAGCATTAGCGTGGCCCACGAAAACATGTACTTATTGATGGTAAACACGTTATATCGTCGGATAAGCGGGTTAAATAGTGATAGGTACAAGGCAAACGAGAATTGGGCAAATAGGCATAGCAGGTCGCCACGGATATCGCCCACCTTGCCATCAGCATGGGCTGCGGAGGTCAGAATCAGTATCAAAGCACCACTGCACCCCATCAATACACCCAGTGCTTTCTTGCCAGTGATAGGCTCCTTTAGGATGAGTGCTGCCAGAATCATGGCGAAGATTGGCATGGATGTGGTGACGATAGAGGCATTGATGGGTGACGTGATGCTCAACCCAATCGTATAGCAACACTGGTTGCACACCAATCCGAAAACGGCAGCTCCGATAAACATCAGTTTGTCCTTCGTGGGAACATATTCCTTCTTCGCAAAGATAGAGGCTATCCAGAACAGCAGACAGGCTCCAACAACGCGAAAGGTAACCATTGTGATGCCGTCGAAGCCATGTGTCATAGCGTCCTTTCCGATAGGGGCCATCAGTCCCCAACCGGCACAGGCTCCGAACATACTCAAGTGCGCAATGAGTGCTTTGTTTTCTTTCATGGGTGCAAAATTAGTGTTTTTTTTTGTCATTT
>LXOW01017330.1_pt1 | contig 10092 bp, 3 predicted proteins | sample 1368591 | NCBI WGS metagenome assembly LXOW01 (sample SAMN04884650, study PRJNA319009) | bovine gut metagenome | isolation source: Cow rumen | host: Bos taurus | place: Italy: Legnaro (PD) | collected 2014-07-09
CCTGCAGGCCGCCGCCGACCCCTCGAGCGACGACTTCCGCTACTTCCGCAGCAGCTACTACGACGACAACAACGTCAAAATCAACGACCGCTACAAGCGATACAACAACCCCGAAGGCAACTCGCCCGTCGACAGCGACAACCCCGAGAGCTACCCGACGGCCGCCACCACGCTGCCCAACATCGAGGACATCAACCGCGACAACACCCTCAGCGAGGCGGAGAACTACTACCAGTACATCGTCGAGCTCGACCCCAGCCACATGAACATCGGCGAGAACTACATCGTCGACATCCAGGAGGCGCAGAACGTGCAGCTGGCCAACGGCGAGAGCACCACCTGCAAGTGGTACCAGTTCCGCATCCCCATCCGCGAGCCGCAGCAGCGTGTGGGTAACATCAACGGCTTCCAGTCCATCCGCTTCATGCGTATGTTCCTCAACGACTTCGACGAGCCCATCATCCTGCGTTTCGCCACCCTCGAGCTGGTCTACTCCACCTGGCGCAAATACAGCGAGAGCCTGCTGCAGCCCGGCGACTACTCGCCCTCGGGCGACGACGAGACCAGCTTCTCCATCTCCACCGTCAACATCGAGGAGAACGGCTCGCGCGAGCCGGTACCCTACGTGCTGCCCCCGGGCATCGAGCGCGAGGAGTGGTACAGCAGCAGCTCGTCGTCGACGCAGCTCAACGAGCAGTCGCTGTCGATGAGCATCACCAACCTGTCGCAGGGCGACGCCCGCGCCGTCTACCGCAACGTGAAATACGACCTGCGCTACTACGGCAAGATGCGCATGTTCGTCCACGCCGAGAAACAGCAGTCCATCGACCAGCTCTACGACGACGACCTCATGCTCTTCGTGCGACTGGGCACCGACTACACCAACAACTACTACGAATACGAAGTGCCGCTGAAACTCACCCCGTGGGGTGTCAGCCGCGACCAGGCCGACGTCATCTGGCCCGACGCCAACACCGTGGACATCGACCTCACCCAGCTGGTGGACATCAAGACGCGGCGCAACAAGCACATCCGCAACGGCGAGAGCCAGTACAGCCGTCTCACCGCCTACAGCGAAGTCATCAACGGCCACACCTACAGCGTTATGGGTACGCCCAACCTGGGCAAGGTGAAGGTCATCATGGTGGGTGTCCGCAACCCGCGCAAAGAGCGGCTGGACGACGGCAACGACATGCTGCCGAAATCGGTCACCGTGTGGGTCAACGAGCTGCGTCTGGCCGACTACAACAACCACGGCGGCTGGTCGGCCATGGTGCTGGCGCGCACCAACCTCGCCGACATCGGCAACGCCTCCATCTACGGTGCCTACACCTCGGCGGGCTTCGGCAACCTCGAGGACAAGCTGGTGGGCCTGGAGCTAATCAACCACTTCAACCTGCAGACCACACTCGACCTGGAGCTGGGACGCTTCCTGCCCGAGCAGTGGGGTCTGCATATCCCCTTCTACATCGACCACAGCCGTGAAATCGGCAGCCCGGAATACAACCCGCTGGACCCCGACGTCAAGCTGCGCGACGACCTGCGCACCTACAACACCCGCGCCGAGCGCGACAGCATCCGCGAGCTGACACAGCAGCGCAAGAACGCCACCAACATCACCTTCACCAACGTGCGCAAAGACCGCACCGGCGAGAAAGCGCTGACGCCGCACTTCTACGACATCGAGAACTTCAGCTTCAACTATGCCTACAACCACGAGCACCGCAGCGACGACGAGACGGAATACTACGACAAGAAGATGCACCGCGGCAGCATCAACTACAACTACAACATCGCCCAGCCCAAGCATATCGCGCCCTTCAGCAAGAGCCGCAAGATGCAGGACAAGAAGTGGCGCATCATCAAGGACTTCAACCTCTACTACCAGCCGCGCAGCGTCTCGCTGACCACAGAGATTATGCGCGACTACGAGGAGACCAAGCTGCGCAACAAAGGCGAGGCGCTGGTCATCATCCGTCCCACCTACTTCAAGCAGTTCACCTGGAACCGCAGCTACGGCCTGCAGTACGACATCAGCCGCAGCATGCGACTGCAGTACTCCTCGACGGCCTTCGCCAACGTCGACGAGCCCGTGGGCCGTGTCGACACGCCGGGCGCACGCGACTCGATATGGCGCAGCCTGATGCACGGCGGCGAGATACGCAACTTCGAACAGAGCTTCAACCTCACCTGGGACGCCCCTGTCGGCAAGCTGCCCTACCTCGACTTCGTCAAGATGCCGCTCTCCTACCGCACCAACTACCGCTTCGAGGGTAGCACCGCCGCCACCCAATCGCTGGGCAACACCTTGGAGAGCAACACCACCATGCAGGCGTCGACGGTCATGACCCTGAGCACGCTCTACAACAAATCCAAGCTCCTCAAGCAAGCCTATGTCGACAACCGCAACAAGAAGCACGCCGACAAGAAAGCCAAAGCCGACCTGAAGCTTGACAGCACCATCAACCAAGACTCGCTGCGCCACGCCCAGATGATGGAGCGGCTGCGCGAGGTGGGCTACTTCGGCCTGCGCTTCGTCACCGGTCTCAAGAACGTCAACCTGCAATACACGCAGACCACCGGCAACTACCTGCCGGGCTATATGGGCACCGCCACCATCATGGGTCTCGACCCGCGCAACGGCTGGACGCCGGGTGTGGGCTACATCCTAGGCTTCACCGACGACGCCGTCGAGCGACTGCGCGACGACGACCTGCTCTCGCGCGACAGCCTCATGAACAACGCCCACCACAACACGTTGAACCGCACGCTGACGCTGCAGGCCACCGTCGAGCCCATCCGCGACCTGAAAATCGACCTCAACTGCACGCAGAACTACAGCTCGCGCGACGAGTACTACTACAAATACCTGAGCGAATGGGACCGTGTCGAGGGTCCGCTGCAGTACATCACCACCGGCAACTACACCACCACCATCTGGTCGTTCCGCACCGCCTTCAAGAACAAAGAGGCGCTCTTCCAGGAATTCCTCAACAACCGCAGCATCGTGGCGCAGCGGCTGGCCGACGCCAACGACGACCCCTACAGCAGTCAGATGGTGCGCGACTCCGCCAGCGGACGCTACTATCCCGCCGGCTACAGCGGCAACAGCCAGACCGTGTTGCTCACCAGCTTCCTGGCCACCTACACCGGCAAGGATGTGCGCGACTACGGCTTCTCGCCCTTCCTCAAATTCCCGGTACCCAACTGGACCATCAACTACACCGGCCTCAACAAGGTGCCGATGCTCAAGCAGTGGTTCACCAATATCACCCTGTCGCACAAATACACGTCGACCTACAGCGTGGGCAGCTACTACACCGACGCACAGCTGTCGGGCGTGTCGGGCTACGACTACGGCAGCGAGAGCCTGGTCAACGGCAGCGGCGACTACATCCCGCCGGTCAGCATGGAGGCCGTGCAAATCAGCGAGCAGTTCAACCCGCTGATACGTGTGGCGGTGAGCCTCGTCAACAACTTCCAGTTCAACTTCTCCCTGCAGAAGAACCGCACGCTGGCGCTGAGCTTCGCCAACAACCAGCTCACCGAGTCCACCCGCGACGGCATCACCTTCGGCGCCGGCTACCGCTTCAAGGATGTCGAGCTGCACATCAAGAGCGGCGGACGCACCCACAACTTCAAGAGCGACGTGGTGCTGCAGCTCAACCTCACCTACAACAGCAACAAGACCGAGATACGTAAAATCAACCAGAACCTGAGCCAGATCTCCACCGGCAGCAAAGTGTGGATGGTCGAGCTGTCGGGCGAATATGCGCTGTCGACCACGCTGACGCTGCGCCTCTTCTTCCAGACCAACATCAACACCCCCTACATCTCCAACGCCTACCCCAACTCCACCACCAAAGGTGGCCTGACCATCCGGTTCAGCTTCTAAAAAACAACCTATTAGACTAATTGGACTCATCAGACCAATAACACCCACCCACTGTGAAAAAAGATCGCTTTAAGGGATACGACGACGAGGTACGCCGACTGGTGACCCACTTCGAAGAGGGCCAGCAGCAGGGGTCACACCCCTACTTCGACCCCGACGAGCTGGAAATCATCATCGACTTCTACCTCGACGCCATCGACGAAGCCCTGCGCAAGACCACCCTGCCGGCCGACACACGACGGCTGGAGAACGCCGTGGCCTATGCCGAACGACTCTTCCCGACAGCACCGGGCATACGGCTCCGCAAGGCCCACCTCTACTCCATCCAGGGACGCTACGACCACGCGCTGAAGATACTCCACGAGCTCGAACGTCTCGAGCCCGACAACACCGACGTGCAGTATGCGCTGGGCACGGTCTACAGCGCCCTCGACCAGCACCGGCGCTCCATCCAATACTATACGCAGGCTGCCCGCGACGGCTACCAGCTGGGCACCATCTACGGCAACATCGGCGACGAGTACTACCGCATGGGACGTCCCGAGGACGCGCTGCGCTACTACAAGAAATCGGTGGCGCGCAACGCCGACGAGGAGCGGTCGCTGCACAACCTCGAAGCCACCTACGACGAGCTGAACCAGAACGGTGAAGCCATCGACTTCTTCAACCATTTCGTGCGGCAGAACCCCTACAGCCGTGTGGGCTGGTTCTGTCTGGGTCGCGCGCAGATGAGCTTTGCCGACCGCCACAACGGACAGCGGGAGCACTACCTGGCCGCCATCGACGCCTTCCGCTTCGTGCTGACCATCGACAGCCGCTACTTCGACGCCTACGTGCTCATCGCCGAATGTCAGCAGACACTGCACGACCATGCAGGCGCCGTGGCCACCCTGCGCGAGTCGCTCGACTGCGCCGCCGACGCCGCCAACGTGCTCTTCTCCATCGCCACCATCTACATGGAGATGCAGAACTTCCAGACAGCCTCCATCTACCTCAAACAGGCCACCGAGCGCGACCCCTTCTTCAGCGAGGCGTGGCTCAAGCTGGCGGAATGCTACGACTACATGGGCTACTCCGACGACGCCGAGATGCTCTACCAGCGCTCGCTGGGCATGAACGAGGAGAACGACGACTTCTGGCTGCGCTATGCCGACTTCCTCATCCACCGCAAACGGTACGACGAGGCCATCACCCTCATGCAACGGGGGCTCACCAACGCCGACTACCCCCACGCCTTCAACCTGCGGCTGGCCTGCTGCTATTTCTACACCGGCCAGCGCAACATGCTGTTCAACACACTGATCGACTGCACCCAGAACGGCGACCCCATCAACGAAATCCTCGATTACTGTCCCGAGATGGCCGCCGACGCCGAGGTGATGAACATCCTCGACAGCCGATAAAAGGTGTGATTAAAAGGTGATCATTGACGACGGCAGGATGGTGTAGTTTTTGCTTTTTTGTGTTGCCTGATTGAACAAATCCTACTATCTTTGCAATTTATAACAATCCTCACTATGCGTCACATACGACCGATTCTATTCCTTTTACTGCTCTCCTTCTCGCTGAACGCCGTCGTGGCGGCGCCGTCGGAGAGCGTCAATATCGCCGAGACGCTGCGTAGCGACGACAGCGCCTCCAGCGGCTTCGTCGCCACCGCGCTGCGCTGGTACGACGCCCACATGAACTACGGTGCCGTCGGACTGCTGATGACCGTGGAGAGCTCCTTCATCCCCTTCCCGTCGGAAGTGGTGATACCGCCCGCCGTCTACGTGGCCTCCAACCCCGACAGCGCCAGCGGCATGAACGTGTGGATCATCCTGCTGGTGGGCACGCTGGGCGCACTGCTCGGCGCTTTCATCAACTACTTCCTGTCGCGCTGGCTGGGACGTCCCATCATCTACGCCTTCGTCGACAGCAAGGTGGGACACCTGCTCTCGCTCAGCCGCGAGAAGATGGAGCGCGCAGAGGAGTACTTCAACCAGCGGGGCAACATCTCCACCCTGGTGGGACGCCTCATCCCCGTCATACGCCAGCTCATCTCCATCCCCGCGGGCCTGTCGAAGATGAACATCGGTGCCTTCGCCCTCTTCACCTTCCTGGGCGCCGCCATCTGGAACGTCGTGCTCACCCTGCTGGGCATCCTGGCCTACCGTGCCGCCAAACCCGACCTTATCGAACAGTACAGCCATCATATCAGCATCGCCATCATCGCGATCTTCTGTCTGGCCGTCGCCTTCTTCGTGATACGCTATCTACTCAAAAAAAAGAAAGGGAAAAGCAAACAATAAAACGACAACCCCAGTGGCCAATAGCTACATACACATAAACATCCACATAACATTCCATATAAAAACTGGAATTCATCCCATCGTTTCCGATGATTTGCCACGTTTTTTTGCATATATCGGGGGGTGTGTTAGAGCGCAAGGGGCCAAAGCGCTTGCCGTGGGTGGAATGCCCGACCACATCCACATATTGGCCTCTATCCCAGCAACGATAACCTTATCGGAGTTTGTGAAGAAGATCAAAGTGTGGAGCAGCAAATGGTTGAAATCGTTAGGCGATGGATATCACGATTTTGCATGGCAGGATGGTTATGGGGCATTTTCTGTGAGCCACTCCGTTATACCCGCGACCGTCAATTATATTGCCAACCAAGCAGAACATCATAAAAAATTAACATTTCGAGAGGAATATATACGTTTTCTACAAGCAAATGAAATAGAGTATGATGAGAAATACATATAAATTCCGTCGCCCCTATGGGGCTAATATTTGCGTCGAACCTCCAACCGTGGGTTGACACCCACGGCTCCGTGGGTTCGCACCCACGGCTACTATCCATAGCCCCGATGGGGCTAATTAAATGAAAATGAATAATAATAATCCCCATAGCCCCGTAGGGGCGACGGAAAATAACCGTGGGTGCCAACCCACGGAAAACGAACCAATTCCCCAGAGCCCCGTAGGGGCGACGGAGAGTAGCCGTGGGTGTCAACCCACGGAGCCGTGGGTGCAAACTCACGGACGTGGGTGCCAACCCACGGAGCGTTGGGGGCTTTGGCGCATGGACCGGCCGCTGCCGCCGCGAGGCTGCAGCTGGGGTTTCTACGCCTTCCTGCTGCTGTTGGTGCTGTTTCTGATAACCATGTTCATCCGCTACCGCCATGCATAGAGAACTATTCCCCATACTCGACCAACAGGTCTACAACCATCCTTTGGTCTACCTCGACAACGCCGCCACCACCCAGAAACCGCTGTCGGTGGTGGAAACCATGACCGACTACTACCTGCACCAGAACAGCAACATACACCGCGGCGCCCACCATCTGGCCGAGCAGGCCACCGAGCGCTACGAGGCGGTGCGGCGACAGGTGCAGCAGTTCATCGGCGCCGCCCACAGTCACGAGATCGTCTTCACCCGCGGCACCACCGAGAGCATCAACCTGGTGGCCGCCAGCTTCGGACAGCAGTTCCTGCGCACGGGCGACGAGGTGGTGGTCTCCGAGATGGAGCACCACTCCAACATCGTCCCCTGGCAGCTGGCCTGCCAGCGACAGGGCGCGCGGCTGCGTGTGCTGCCCTTCGACGACGACGGCATCCTGCAGGTCGACCAGCTGGCGTCGCTGCTCAACGAGCACACCCGTCTGGTGGCGGTAACACAGGTGTCCAACACGCTGGGCACCGTCAACCCGCTGCAGGAGATCATCGCCACGGCGCACCGGCACCACATCCCCGTGCTGGTCGACGGCGCCCAGGGCATCGCCCACATCCCCGTCGATGTGCAGGCGCTGGGCTGCGACTTCTACTGCTTCTCGGCCCACAAGATGTACGGCCCCATGGGCGTCGGCGTGCTCTACGGCCGCGAGGAGTGGCTCGACCAGATGCCCCCCTACCAAGGCGGCGGCGAGATGATCAAGGAGGTGCGCTTCGACGGCACCACCTACAACGAGCTGCCCTTCAAGTTCGAGGCCGGCACACCCGCCGTGGCGGAGGTGCTGGGACTGGGCAGCGCCATCGACTTCATGCAGCAGGTGGGCGTGGAGACCATCGCACGCCACGAACAGGAGCTGCTGGCCTACGCCACCGCGCAGCTGCAACAGATCGACGGCCTGCGCATCTTCGGCAACGCACCGCACAAGACCTCCGTCGTCTCCTTCCTCGTGGGCGACGCACACCCCTACGACGTGGGCACCCTGCTCGACAAGCTCGGCATCGCCGTGCGCACGGGACACCACTGCACACAGCCCGTCATGGACCACTACGGTATCCCCGGCACCGTGCGCGCCAGCTTCGCCATCTATAACACCAAAGAGGAGGTAGACGAACTCATCCGAGCATTGGAACGGATAGTTCCAATGCTCGGATGAAACCAATTGGACCAATTGGACTAATTGGACCAATGGGGCTAATGGGCAGAATGGGGCTAATGGGCAAAATGGGCAAAATGGGCAGAATAAAATAACTCTCAATTCTCAACTCCCAACAACTCAACAAATAAACAAATAAACAACTCAACAACTCAACAACTCAACAATTCAACAATTCAACAACTCAACAATTCAACAATTCAACAATTCAACAACTCAACAACTCTCAACTCCCTTGCTTCTCTCGCTACATATAGAAAATTTTGCCTTGATACGGCAGAGCGACATCCGCTTTGGCGACGGCTTCGTCGCCATCACGGGTGAGACGGGTGCCGGCAAGAGCATCATGCTCGGCGCGCTGGGCTTGCTGCTAGGTCAGCGGGCCGACACGGCCGTGCTGGCCGAGAAAGAAAAGAAATGTGTCGTCGAGGCCCAGTTCGACATCGCCGGACTGGCGCTGGCGCCGCTCTTCGCGGAGCTGGATGTGGACTACGACGACCGGCTGATACTGCGGCGCGAGATACTGCCCTCTGCCAAGAGTCGCGCCTTTGTCAACGACACCCCCGTGCAGCTGCCGGTGCTCAAACAGATCGGCAGCCGCATCATCGACATACACTCGCAGCACCAGACGCTGACGCTGGCCGACAGCGGCTACCGGCTGGCGCTGCTCGACACGCTGGCGGGCGGCGACAGCCGTGCCGCCTACGACGACGCCTACCGTGCCTACAGCGCGCTGAAGAAAGAGCTGGAGGCGCTGACGACCCAGGAGGCCGCCAACCGCAAAGAGCAGGACTACCTGCAGTACCAGTTCAACGAGCTCTACGAGGCCCGCCTGACGGCCGACGAGCAGGAGGAGCTGGAGGCGGAGTCACAGCTGCTGGCCCACGCCGAGGCGGTGCGCGAAGGTCTCGCCACGGCGGCGGCCACCCTCGACGACGACAGCGAGCAGGCCGTGCTGCCACGTCTGCGGCAGGCCAAGAGCGCCCTCAGCCGTGTGGCCGACTACCACAAGGCGGCGGCAGAGCTGCTCTCTCGTCTCGACTCGGCACTGGTGGAGCTCGACGACATCAACAGCGGCGTCGTCGCCGCTGCCGACGGCATCAGCTACAGCCCCGAGCGACAGCAGGAGGTCGACGAGCGGCTGGCGCTGCTCTACCGGCTGGAGAAGAAACACAGCGTGGAGCGCGTGGCGGACCTCATCGCCATCCGCGACGAGCTCGACAGCCGGCTGCAGTCCATCGCCACGCTCGACGACCGCATACAGGCGCTGATGGAGCGGGTGGACCAGGCCTACGCCGTCGTGCAACAGACGGCGGAGGCGCTCACACAGGCCCGTCGCAGCGCCGGCGAGGCGCTGACGGAGGGCATCATCCCCACGCTGCACGAGCTGGGCATGCCCGAGGTGCGCTTCCGCGTGGAGCTGACGCCGTCGCACACCTACGGGCCGCAGGGCTGCGACAGCGTGGCCTTCCTCTTCAACGCCAACAAAGGGGGCGAGATGCGCGACCTGTCCAAGGTGGCATCGGGCGGCGAGCTGTCGCGCCTGATGCTGGCCATCAAGAGCATGCACACCTCGCGCACGCTGCTGCCCACCATCATCTTCGACGAGATAGACACCGGCGTCAGCGGCGACATCGCCGGCGCCGTAGGCCGCATCATGCGCCGCATGGCACAGCGCATGCAGGTGGTGGCCATCACCCACCTGCCACAGATCGCCGCCCTGGCGGGACAGCACCTGAAGGTGTACAAAGAGACCGACGCCGAGCGCACCGTGTCGTGCATCAAGAGCCTCACCGGCGACGAGCGCACCACCGAGGTGGCCGT
>LXOW01158254.1_pt1 | contig 10090 bp, 9 predicted proteins | sample 1368591 | NCBI WGS metagenome assembly LXOW01 (sample SAMN04884650, study PRJNA319009) | bovine gut metagenome | isolation source: Cow rumen | host: Bos taurus | place: Italy: Legnaro (PD) | collected 2014-07-09
GGGCGGACGTGGCGCTGCAACGGACGCAAATGATTACCAGTTAGTTACGAACAGTACTCCCCCACAACGCTTGGGGGAGCACTTTTTGTAAAAGCCTGACAGACAGATGCGTCCGTTGCAGGCAGTAATAGGAAGCCAAAGAAACAAACACCAATCATCACAATAAATGTATATTTTTATATACATTTTGTATATTTTTATATACCTTTGCTACGTCAATCAAAAAAACACGATTATGAAAAGTCTCCAAATGCTTCCGCACGTCTGGCAGAAGGTCGGGAGGACCTTGCTGGTGCTTTGCCTGGTGGTATTCGCTGTCTTTTTCAAGGCAGTCGTCCATGATTTACTTTGGTTCGATACAAAATGGTACGATGCTTTCGGCCACGGATGGGCTTATTTGTTGGTCGTTTTATTCTTTCTTCTCGGCATCGTCTTACTGGCGATGTCTAAAGAGCGGGCAGAAGACGAGCGCGTCACTTTCATCCGTCATCAGGCCCTTATTCGAACCGTCATCCTATATCTGGTCATCGCATTGATCAACTTGTTCCTCAATTTCTTCATCACTTCCTGGATCGGCCCGGAGAAAGCTTCCCAAGTAATGGTCATCAAACGCTACTTTACTTGCGTTCCGGCTTTTATATTGTACTATGTGCTGATTTTTAAGATATCTTTGTGGTGGGACAACAAAAAGACGGACGATGAAGAATAACATCCGGGTAGAGCGGGCGCGGCTCCGTATGTCGCAGAAGGAACTGGCCGAAAAGGCCGGAGTCATCCGACAAACCATCGCCGCCATCGAACAGGGACGGTTCAATCCCTCCACCGTCCTCGCACTGAAAATCGCCAACATCTTCCACCTCACCGTCGAACATCTCTTTGAACTCGAAGAGACCGACTGGAACGAATAAACAGAATGAAACGAATCCTCCCGCTATTGTTGCTGCTGCTTTGGCCGGGGTCTCCTTCCAGGGCGGCGGAGCGTGTATGGGCGCACTGCGACCGGTCGCTGTATGCGGCGGGGGAATCTTTGTGGCTGCGGGCGTGGGTGTGGGATGAAGACGGAGAAGATCCGGTCAGCAAGTTTCTCTATGTGGAACTGCTGCGCGACGGAGTCGGCTAGGTGGCGCAGCGCATCAAGATCAAGTCTCTCAGCGGTATCTATTTCGGGCAAATGGACCTGCCGAAGGATCTGGAGAGTGGCTGGTACACCCTCCGCGCCTACACGAAGGCGCAGAAAGACTGGCCGGCGGAAGCGTTGTTCCATACGCGGCTGCTGATCCGGGGCGCGGGGCCGGTGCCGGGGATTTACAACGCGGCCAACGCCGTCGTGGCGGCCGATGAGGACGCAGCGGTGAAAGTAAACTTGTCGGTTGACAAGGACGGCAGGTTGTCGGTCGTGCTGACCGACGCGGACGGATCGCCCGTTTTGGGCAATTTTTCTCTTTCTGTCACCAACAGCCGCTACGCGGACTTTGATTTCCAGTCCGGGCCTGAAGTGACAACCGCAGTTACGCCGCACCCGGAAGGCGACCGCGAATACACCCAGGAAGTCGACTTTCGTATCAAAAGCGTCCGTCGCCGGCTGCCCGAACAGTATAGTGTTGCCATTATGTCGCAGGACATCGGCTATTATTATTCCCAGGATGTCGAAGGCAATCGCAGCCTGAAGGGCGAAGAGGGGCAGCATTTCCGCATCCCCGACCTGGATTTCCCGGAAGGGACGCTGTTCTCGGTCAATGTCACGGGTGCCTGGTACATCTATCCTGCCAGTGAGGAGGAGCCTTTCGCCGAACCGTTCGACTACGGCCCGACCTGGTCTGCCCGGGAAGAAATCCGCGACTCGGTCCTGATCCGGGAGCGTTTGGAAGGAACGGCCGTTCCGCTTCCGGCCGACGATACCCTTACGGCCAGTACCATCACGGCGGAGCGAAAACCGGCTTTCTATCGTCCGGACCGTATTGTCGGTCCTTATTCCCGCGTGTTCGAGTGGCGGCAGGTGCAACTTCGTGAGCAACTGAAAAAATACGACAACCGGGATCTGATGTTGCACATCACTGCTTCCTACCCCAACTTCATCATGATGGCTATGGAAAATGAAAATAGTTTCGGTTGGAATCTGTACACAATGCGCAGCGCGTCTCTATCCCAGCTGACTTCGATTAGTGGAGGCACGGCGACGACATCATCTTCATCCAGTTTCAGTCCCGTAGTCCTCTACATCGACGGCATCAAACAGGAAGACTGGACGGAAGCCTATACGCTTTCCGTCCGGGATGTACAGAACATCTATGTGCTTCGTGGTGCTGAAGCGGCTCTTTACCAGGCTCCCGCCGTAGTTCTGTTGGAAATGCGGCATTATGACGCCAGGGAATTCGACGACGATCGTCCGGGAAAGCAACAAGCCACCATCGGTATCCAGCCGCTCGGCTGGCAGCAACCGAAGAACTTCGATCCGGCGCCGTCGGCCAACCCCGACCGCCAGAGCACTTTCTACTGGAACCCCTGCATCCGCACTGACGCCGCCGGCCGTGCCGACATCGCCCTTCCCGAACTTCCCGAAAGAAGCGCCTATCTCCGCTTGGAAGGCCGGACCCTCGATGGCCGCCGGTTCTCTCTCCATCGAATCTTATAAACGGCGGGCATACCGATAATCAGAACATCATATTCATTGCGGCGCTGTTGGCCTTGCGGCTCTGGGTGGCGTTGAGCTTGCCGAAATTCCACTTGAAGGTGATGAAGAAGTGGCGGCCCAACTGGTTGTACATCGAATCCTCGATATAGTTGTCGGTCGTGATATGCCGCGTGGTACGCGTGCTGTTGAGAATATCGTTCACGTAGAAGCCGATGGAGAACTGTTTGATGCTGCGGTTCACACCGAAATTCCACAACAGGTACGGTTCGTTGTAACCGGAGGGGAAACCCTTGAAGAAGTTGTACTCGACTTCCGTACTCAGTTCCCAGCCGTTCTTCGACGACCAATCGCCATCGAAATAAACGCTGCTGCTCCAGGTTTTCGTGTCCGCCGCACTATCGAGGGAATAATGGGCCGAACGATAATTGGTACTTCCGTGCAGGCTTGCCGTAATCGTTTCGCCCCGATAACTCAAACCGACGTTCGGAGCGAGCGACAGGCTGTTGGTGACGCTTTCGCTGAACCCGCTCTGCCCCGAAAAGAAACGGCTGCCGCTGCTATCTCCCCAGAAGTCCTCCATGAACCGGTTGTAGTTGAAGGTTTCCACGTCGAGGCCGTCCAGCCGCCTTGTGTTCTGGTAGCTGATGGACCGGCTGTCCGTTGCTGAGAAACCTGTCTGCAGACTCAGTTTCTTGTCCTTTGTCAAGGCGATACGACCGCTGAGAAACGCCGAAACCGATACCGCGGGCTTCGCGGAATTGACGGGGATGCTGTACTGGATACCGTCGTCATCGAACCAACTGGCCGTTACCGTCTGCCGCTGGATCAAAGATGATGTCAGGTACAAGTTCAGGTTACGCTGTTTCTGCGGATTGTTGAGATAGATGCTGCCATTTGCGGAATGGCTGTAGGAAGGCTTCAGGTAGATGTTACCCATCTGGAGGCGTGTAGGGACGGCTATGTCAAGCACAGGCATCTGCCGAGCGGCTGAAGGCCGGGAAGAACGACCATTGTAGGAAAACGTGAAGCTGTTCTGTTTCTTCATCCAACGGAAGTTGAGATACGGGTTCCAGTCCAGCAGCCACTCGCCGATACCGGTTTCGGTATCCCGTCCGAGCGACCGGGCGCGCGTCTCGTTGAGCGTCTCCTGCATTTGGGCGCCGAGTTGTATGGACGTCTGGTCCTTCCTGTACTGGAATTGAACCGTCTCATTGAAATAGATGTACTTGTTCTTCGTGGAAGTAGAATAGTAGTCGTTTTTCCGGGTATAGTTACCCTTGTCGATGACCGAGGCGTCGAAACCGGGCGTTCCGGCGGTCCGGTCGAAGGCATCCTTGCCATTGTTGCGCCAAGAGCCGTAGCTGCCCAGATCGACCGACAGGATCCACCGTTCAGCGAGCGGCTCGTTATAGGACAGACGGAACTGTCCGCTGTAATTCCGATTGTCCGTCACGTAGAACATGTCGCGTGTAATGGGATCCGGCGTTGCCTGCAGGTAGGTCTGCGAGAACTCTCGGCTGCCGGCATCGTAGTCCGTCAGACTGTAGTAACCGCCCAGCGTGATGCTCCGGCGCTTGTTGCCGCCAAGTTCCTTGATACCGAAACTGAAATTCGCGTTGTGGGAGAACTGACGGGACTCGGCGTAATTGCTGGAAGAAGCCTGATTGAGGCGCTGCCCGCCTTCCACCTGAACGGATTCGTTGTCGTTGTAGCCTTCCGTCTTGCCGCCGGCATAGCGGAAGGTCGGGGAATAATCGAACAGATATTTCTTGCGGTCCGTGTTCTTGAGTTCGAAGTTCAACTTGACGTTGTCGTTCGTCACAAAGTTCTTGCTCTCGGTTCCGGTGAAAATGTCACTGCCTCCGTTGACGAAAGTCGTCCGCTTCGAACGGCCGCGAGAGTCGTTGAAGGAATGGTTGTAGTTGGCCGCCGCCGTGCTCTCCAGACCCTTGATGCGCGTCGTGTTGTAGTTCGCGCCTGCCTGTCCGTAGGTCTGGATGCCGCCGCCGAGACCACCGGCGATGCCGCCGCCGATGATGATCCGGCTATCCTCCTCTTCGATGTTCCGGAAAACGATGACACCCGTTTCATCGGAAATCGGTGCGTTGTAAGCACCGCCCACCAGGGTGATCTGGTCCTTGTCGTTATAGCCGGAAGCCATCACGTTGCCTGTATAGAGGAAACCGCGGTTGTCGATCATCTCGTCCTTGCGGTCGCCGGCCACCGTCGTTCCGGCACCGACGGTAGCGTTTCCGAACCAGCCCTTCTGGAACTCCTGCTTGAATTCCAGGTCCATCACTTTCTCGCGGTCGGTAGCCACGCCGGTGAACTGCTCCGCGTCGCTCACCTTGTCGATGACTTTCACCTTGTCCACCACCTTGGCGGGCAGGTTCTTGAGCGCCATCTTCGGATCGTCGAAGAAGAAGGTCTTGCCGCCCACGGTAATCTTCTGGATCGTCTCGCCATTGTATTTCACGGTGCCGTCTTTCGACACCTCCATACCCGGCATCCGTTTGAGCAGGTCTTCCAGCATCTGGTTCTGCCCGACCTGGAAAGAAGAGGCATTGAAGATGATGGTATCCTGCCTGATCTCGATCGGATTGCCGATGGCCGTCACATGGGCGGCATCGAGCAGCTGGGCATCCTCGGCGAGCCGGATGACCCCCAGGTCCACCGAATCCCTGGACCAGTCGAACGAGAAATAGTGTTCTTTGTTGTAGGTCTTGTAGCCCAGCATCTCGACAGTGAGCACGTAGGTACCGCGCGTCACTTTCGTGATGCGGGCGACACCAGACGTGTCGGTCAGTGCAAAGTTGGTGATTAGCGTATCGTTTTTGGCTGTCAGATAGGCAGAGGCATAAGGCACAGGAGCTTCCGTCTTCTCTTCCAGGACTTTGACGAGGACGGAACCCTGGTTTCTTTCGAAAAGGCCGCCGGGAATGAACTGCGCCCGCGCCGATACCGCGGCAATCAAGCAGAACAGGATGGCAAAGAATCGTTTCATACAATAGATTAGACGCAGAATCCCTACAATAGTTATACCGTTATTCTATTTTTCTTCCATGAAGAGCTCGCCTTTGATGTACTCGATGCTCTTTTTCGCGAATTCATAGCCGCGGGAACCGGGTCGGGCGACCTTCAGATAGCGTTCGTAGTATTCGAGGGCCTGCTTGTATTTCTTCTGGCGCTCGTAGCAATAGGCGATGGAGGAGAGTGCCTGGATGAAGGAGGGATTGTAGCGGTAGGCTTCCTGGTAGTGTTCGATGGCATTCTTGAAGTCCTCTTCCCGATAGTATCCGAGCGCATATTGCTGATGGATGCGCGACACCAGCGAGGAATCGGGCCGCAGCATGGCTGTCGCCTTATCGAGCCAGGGACGGACTGTCCGGTCGAAATCCCTGTAGCTTTCCAGATGTGCGGCGGCAATGCTCCAGGCCAGATTCGCGTCGCTGGAATCGATGGCCCAGGCTTTCAGCAGTTCCCGCTCCGCCATATACGGCACATTCGTATGCCAGTAGCTCTGTCCGAGATAATAGTGGAGCGGATAGCTGTCCTGTCCCAGATCTTCCAAATGCCGGAAAACCACCAGCGACGAATCATATTCCGCTTTCAGGTACCACGCCAGTCCCCGGATGGGCGTCACCATCAGGTTGTCCGGGTCGAGGGCCAGATAATCGTCCGTCAAGGAAAGGACAGCGTCATAATCCTTGCCGGCCAGCAGGAGGTTCGCCGCCTTGCTGACGACCGTCTCGTTCAGTGGCTTGAGCGCCAATGCCTGACGATAATAAACCAGAGACGAGTCTGCCTGCCCCGCCAGATTCCAGGCATCTCCCACCAGGGTAGCCACGGCCGGAATGGAATCCCTCGAGAGAATCGCCCGGCCGAATGCCACACACGCTGGATAATCTTTCATCCGAAAGGCAATCTGCAGCTGCTTGATGCGGTAGAGCAAATTGTCAGGCGCACGCAGCGAGAGCAACTGATAAGTACCGGCAGCTGTTTCATAATCGCCGTTAATGAAATGACAGTCGGCGAGTTCCGCGAGGACCTCCTCATCGAAGACACCCGGCTTTACCAGGGCGGAAAGCCGGTCGATGGCCTCATCCGTCTTGAAAATGCTCTTCAGGTAACGCGCTTCCACGAGCGCATCGCGCCGCGCAGCCAGCGAATCCGCCGGCTGGGCCGCCGCCGTAAACGTAAGCGTCACGACGGCGAACCCCATCAGCATGCAGATAATCCGTCTCATTTCAATTGGAAAACAACAGGGAAATTGTAGATGACCCGGACAGGCTCACCATTGATGTAGCCGGGCGTCCAGTCAGGAGACAGGGAAACCACTCTCAGCGCTTCCTCATCGAGAATCGGGTCAATGCCGCGCAGTACCTTGACGCCGGTAACGCTGCCATCCTTCTCGACGTTGAACTGCAGGGTCACCCGGCCCTGGAGATTCCGTTCCTTAGCTTCTTCGGGATATTGAAGCTGCTCATTGACCCAACGCGCAAACTGGTTGGCATCGCTGCCCTGGAATTTCGGTTTAACATCGACCAATTTGAAAGGGACGGCGTCATCCGGCAAAGAGGCCGCTTCGGCTTCGGGTTCTTCCGTCACAGTCACGGAATATGTGTAATCGGGGGCGGCATCCTCCACAGCCGGAACATCTTCCCTGGTTGCGGATTTGCACTCGGCCAGCAGCAGCATCGTGCCGGCAAGAAGGGGAATCAGGAGCAGCAGGGAATATTTCTTCCAGGCTGCCCGTTGCGGGTGTTGCATCATCATAATACGGTTTTTGAGTAAGGCGTGATTGAAGCCGTTGGCCAGGAGGAATCGCTTTTCCCCCACGGCTTTTTTCACGAGCAAAAGTTGGTATTGTGTTGCATCGATGCCATGGTTGAGGACGAAATCGTCGGCTTCGTATTCGTGAAGCAGTTTGAGTTCGCTGCGACCGATCCATACAAGTGGATTGAACCATTGGAAAACGGTCAGCACGGAGGAGAACAACAGGTCTACGGAATGCCCGCATCGCACGTGTGCCTGTTCGTGCGTGAGGATAGCGGGATAGTTCACGGAATCGTCCCGGTTGATGACGATGTGCCGCATCCAGCTGAAGGAGGGCGTTTCCCTCGTCACGAGGTGAAGCGTAAAACCGCCGCGCTTCGTACCGGGAACCCGCCTGAGCAGGCGGAACATCGCGCCGTAAGACCGGAGGTAAAAGACCAATGCCACGACAGCGCCTAACACATAAACTGCCAGGAGTATCGACTGCCACGGAAGAGCAGTTCCCCCGGCGGCAGCTTCCGGTGCCACAGGTACCGGACCTTTCGATCCCGCCACGGCCGGATCAAGCCAGAGCGAGTAGACCGTCGGCCTGTTCAGCCGGACAGGAATCAGCGGCAACAAAAGGCACACGGCACTGCCGGCCAGCAGTGTGATACGGTTGAACCGGAAGTGACCGCTCCGCCGCATCACCAGCAGGAAAAAAGCATAGAACACAGCCAACAGCGCCGTACTCTTCAATTGATATAAAAGGAAGGCGCTCATTTCTGCTGATTGTTTTCGATTTGCGCGATCAATGCCTTGAGTTCGTCGAGGTTCATCTTTTCTTCTTCTACGAAGCGAGACACGACGGTAGCGTACGAATTGTCGAAGAACCGGGCCACCGTATCGGAGATGACGTGGTCAGCGAACCCGTGTTCGTCCACGACGGCGTGGTATCGGTACGCGTTGGCGAATTTCTCGCGCGCCACGTACCCCTTGTTTTCGAGGAAGCCCACCTGTGTCGCCACCGTGTTGTAGTGGGGTTTCGGATCGGGCATCTCCTTCACGAGGTCCTGGATGAACATTGGCCCGTGCTCCCAAAAGATCCGCAGGATCTCTTCTTCCTTGGCAGTCAGTTTTTCCATAAAGGGCGATTTTTCGATTCTATCTCACTGCAAAGATAATTCTTTATTCTTTATTTCCTAAATTTTTTAGGAGAATTTCTATGAAGATTCGGATATTCTCCCCTGTCTCCAACTCCAACAAGGGCCACTTGATTTATTCTCGCGAATTGCCTACCTTCGTAGTCACTATGAAAAAATGCCCTCTTTTTATCTTTGCGGCCGGTCTGGCCGCACTTTCCCTTCTGGCGGGTTGCAACCGGCAGACCGCTTCCCCGGGACTTGTCTTCGTCAAAGACGACATCNNCGGTCTGGCCGCACTTTCCCTTCTGGCGGGTTGCAACCGGCAGGCCGCTTCCACGGAACCCGTCTTCGTCAAAGATGACATCGGCATCGTACGACGCGTAAACCCGGACGAGAAGAATGTCTATCTGGTTTTTACCGCGCATTTCAGCGAGAACGACAATGGTTTTTTCGAGAACTTCGACGGTATCGTTCCCGTGCTGAATACCCTGAAGGAGAAAGGCGTGAAAGGCTCTTTCTTCCCGACCGGCGTCTGCTTTGTCCAGCCGCAGTACCAGGAACCCCTCCGCCGGATCATCGATGAGGGACATTATCTGTCGTCCCATTCCTATGCGCATCTGGTACTCTGCGAGAATGGTGAGACGCTGGTCAGCGCCGATTCGCTGGCACGGGATTTCGCGCGGATGGAGGAACAACTGAATCGTTTCGGCCTGGAGAAGAAACAGTACTGCTGGATGATTCCCCCCTACGAAAGTTGTAATGCCGAATCGCGCGAGAATATGGAAGCGCTGGGGTATAAACTGCTCAATCCTTCGGAGGGCCCTATTTTCGATCTGGACTGGACTACGCCCGATATGAGCGCCTACAAGACGATCGACCAGATGCTGGAACGCCTTTGGGAACTCGAGGAAACCGAGGGCCTCGGCGGCACCATCCTGCTCATCCACGCGATGAATTATCCGGACAAGGAAGACTTCGAACGTCCGTACAACCATCTGGGTGAAATCATCGATAGTTTGCAGGCTCGCGGCTACGGCTTCCGCACATTCAAGGACGTGATTGCCGCTGAAGCGGCTTCCCGTCAGTAAGAATTCTCCACGTTGCAGGCCAGCAGGGAGGCTGTGCCGTCTTCCCCATTGTACGACAGGAGGTACGTACAGGTACTGCCATCCCGCAAGTGCGCGGTCAGGAGTGCGTGGTCGCCGGAAGGAGTGGCGACGATCGTTTCGATATCCCCGATTTCCAGCAGCATCATCTGCTGGATGCCTTCGGCAATCTGGACGGGCGTCAGCATCGATGCCGTCTCGGCGCGCGGCTTCAGCAACAGGACCAGTCCGGCCAGCGCCGCGGCGGAGGCGATGCCGACCATCCAGCGGAAGACATTCCGCCTGCGCGGCCGCTCCGCTTCATTCACCATCCGGTCGAAAGACTCCACCGAGGCTTCCGATTCCGGAAGACAATGGCCGCACGGCGCCGACAAACCGATCAGCAGCGCCATCTCCCGCTCGTCATCATCGGCAGGATGCGTGGCGAACCATTCCCGGAGCCGGGTCTCTTC
>LXOW01088863.1_pt1 | contig 10089 bp, 8 predicted proteins | sample 1368591 | NCBI WGS metagenome assembly LXOW01 (sample SAMN04884650, study PRJNA319009) | bovine gut metagenome | isolation source: Cow rumen | host: Bos taurus | place: Italy: Legnaro (PD) | collected 2014-07-09
AGCAGCCGGTTGTCAGGCTTTCAGAGGCTGACAACCAAGAGGGTAAGCGGATTGCATTCGGCCGGAAGCTTGCTTACAAGACGAATGTAAGGCGATTACACTCGGGGCCGCAAGTGCAACGATGCGGACACTGGCTGCGCGTTTTTGGTTAGAATATTAATACATAGAATTGTTGAATAATTGTTGTTAATTGTTGACAAAATATGAAACGCTTCGTTAGTATAATTTGCGTGGCCATTGTTGCCGCAGCAGCCATCGCTCAAACATTCTCCCCTTCTGAGAAGGGGTCGGGGGATGTCCTTTGGGACAACGCCAACCAGGCCTACTCCGAGGGCCGCTACGCCGATGCGGCAGCCGCCTACGCCGCCATCATCGACGAGGCGCCGGCACTCACACGTGCCTACGCACCGGTGTATTACAACCTGGGCAACGCCCACTTCAAGCAGGGCGAACTCTCGCAGGCTATCCTGGCCTACGAGCGCTGCCTGCGCCTGAGCCCGACGGACAAGAACGCCAAGTTCAACCTCCGTTTTGCCCAGACGCAGATCATCGACAACATAGCCGACACGCAGGTGTTCTTCCTCCGCGAGTGGCTGACCACCCTGCGTAACCTGCTGCCGCTGAATGTATGGATGTGGCTGAGCATCTGCCTGTTCACGCTGATGCTCGTCTGCCTGCTGCTGTTCGCTTTCTCGCGCTCGATAGGCGTCCGCAAGGCGGGGTTCTACGTCAGCATCATCTGCCTCTTCTGCTCGGTGGTGGCGTTCGCCAACGCCGCCTCGCTTCACCGCCGCGACACGGTCCGCGCCGAGGCGATCATCACCCGCGGCATCGTCAACGCGAAGGCGTCGCCTGACCGCAGCGGCACCGAGCTCTTCACCTTGCACGAGGGCACGAAGGTCACCATCCACGAGACCCTGGCCGGCTACGCCAACATCGAGGTCGGCAATTACAACGGCTGGATACCCCTCAATACCCTTGAGCGGATTTAGCGCAGATTTATGATTCACAATCGGCCACGCCACCAACTATAGTTATGGACTTTCACACCTACGGCACATCAGACCACCCCACATTGCTGCTCCTGCCCGGATTAGGCGTGTCGCACGAGATTTTCCTGCCGCTCATTCAGCGGCTGCAGGACCGGTTCTATATAATCGCGGCTGGTGTGGACGGTTTCCTGATCGGCCGGACGTCACGCTTCACGTCAGTTGACGACCAGGCGGCGCAAGCCATCCGATACGTGCAGAACGAGTCAGGCGGACATCTGGATACGGCTTACGGACTGTCGTTAGGCGGCAAGATCCTCTCGCGTATGCTGGAGCGTAATGAAATTGTGATTGACCATGCAGTCATGGACGCTGCACCCTTGCTGCCGCTGCCACGATGGAGCATTACCCCGCTGCGGTACTATCAGGCGCTGAATGTGTGGACATGTTATCATTGGACAAGCTTCTGGCGATGGGTGTTCCGCAGTCATTATTTTGATGTCTTGCTGGACGAGGTGCGCAAGGTTTATCCGTCCGGTCGCAGTCAGGCGGTGCTGGACGGTTACAAGTCGGTCTACACCAGTCGGTTGGAATCCATCCACGCCGAAGATGTTCATTATTGGTATGGCACCAAGGAAGCCTTTGTTGCCAAACCACAAGCCGAGCATCTGCTCACGCTCTGCCCGTCGGCACACGTGGAAGTCTTTGACGGTATGAACCACGGCCAACTTCTGATCGACCATCCTGATGAAGTAGCCAAGCGAATCATGGCACTGCTGTGAACATGATAAATTATAATGTGTAGCATTAGTATGACACCCAAACTATTTATACAAGCATTGACGAAGTTCTTTGCCGGACTGATTATCGTCGGGCTGCTGCTCTTCCTGCCGGCAGGCACGTTTGCCTACCCACAGGCGTGGCTATTGATCGGCATTCTGTTTGTGCCCATGTTCATTGCAGGCATCTGGCTCATGTTCGGCAGCCCGGAATTGCTGCGCAAGCGCTTGAGTGCCAAAGAGGAGCAGGGCGAACAGAAGCGGGTGGTAGCACTGAGCGGACTGCTGTTTATAGCCATGTTCATCGTAGCCGGACTGAACTACCGCTTCGGGTGGTTGCTCATGCCTGATTGGACGAGTTACGTTGCCGCTGGTATCTTTCTGCTTGGCTACGTGCTCTATGCTGAAGTGATGCGCGAGAACGTTTGGCTGTCGCGCACAGTGGAAGTGCAAGAGAACCAGCAGGTGATAGATACCGGCTTGTATGGCATCGTGCGCCATCCGATGTACTCCGCCACATTGCTGCTGTTCCTATCCATGCCCTTGGTGCTCAATTCCGTTTGGTCGTTTGCGCTCATGCTGCTGTATATACCCATCATCGTCAAGCGTATCCGCAATGAGGAACAGGTGCTCGATCAGGACCTCGCCGGTTATACGGAATACAAACAGCGCGTGCGTTATCGTTTAATTCCGTTTATCTGGTAATTTATGCAACGCAACCTATTGCCTCTATTACTGCCTGTTCGCTCAATAGTGTTTCTGTTGACGTTTGTCGTTTGCGCGATGATTGCCCGGACGGATATCAGCGCAATCGGTCATTGGTGGTCGATGATTGCTGTAGTGGTGAACATCCTGACTATTCTCCTGCTTGTTCATGCCGCACGCCGCAAAGGTGCATAAACAGGTATAAGGCAGATACGAAAGAGGGCAACCGAAAGGTTGCTCTCTTTGTTTATGTCTGTGGCTTATGTCTGCGGCGGAAATGTGGACAAAAAAAGGGGAGAATTGTTTTGCTCCACATTCGGGTGCAAAGACACGACTTTTGGGGACAATTGCAAGCTTTTCGCCGAAAAAATATTCTCATGCATTGCGATTGGTGTGTGTGTCAGCTGCGGCCTCTGCCTGCACTCAGCACATAATTCCTCAGCCACGCGTCGATGTCGGGGATGGTAGGGTTGACGTGCTTGCGCACGATCTGACGGCGGTGGTAAATAGTCTGCTTCTGTACATTCAAGAGGATACTCATGTCGTTGTCTGACGCCCCGATGATGCTCAGAATGGCGAACTGCATGTCGGACTCGGTAAGTTGCGGATAATCGGCACGCAAACGGCTGATGGCACCGTCCAGGGCGTTGTCAACAGATGCGATCAGTTCGTCCAGGCTATCCTTATTCATAGTCAATTGTTCATCGCGGTAGGTCTGCAGCCATTTTGGGAACTCGGGTTCGTTGCCTCGCAAGCGCTGCATTTCTATCTCGCGGGTGAGACTGACCTTCTGCTGGAGGCGTTCGAGAGCAAGCTGGAGTTGCTGTACGTACTTCTCCTGCAGCGCGTGCAAGGCGGCTGCCTGTTCGCGGCGTCGCTGTTGCCAATAGCGCCAAAGAACGAGCAGCAAGGCTACAACCAAAGCCAGCACCAATACGAGGATGATTGATACAGTCTGCTGCCAACGGCGTTCACGCTGTGCTTCCTCGGCAAGATGTTTCTCGCGCTCTACATCATAATGGAGCGCAAGCGCGTAGGTGCGCGCGCCAGCATCGCGCTGCAATTCATCGATCTTACGGTCATAGAGGTCGAGCAGCAGGGCGTAGGCGCTATCCGTCTGCCCGCGCTGGTGGAGTATTTTGCTCTTGAGGTAGGTATAACTCTGCTCAAACCAATACGTATAGGAAGAGTCCTTGGGGTGCAGACGTTCAAGGTAGTATGCCGCGGAGTCGGTAGCTTGTTCGGCAAGAAGCAGCTCAACGAGCTCGGAGTAGCGAGCATGAGCGCCGTGCTCCTCGGCCAGCCTTCGGCAGACATCGAGGCGCTGCGCCACGCTGTCAGGATAACAAAGCTGATAACGATAGGCTTGTACATCCAGTACGAGCAAGTCGCTCTGTGCCTGACGGGCATAATGCTCCGCAAGGCGGAAGTAGTGAAGTGCGCTGTCGCGTTCGCCTTGCGCGATAGCTATTGTGCGTGCAAGGTCGCGGTAGGCGCATGCGAGAAACACAGTGTCGGAGCCCTGCTCAAGCAGAGGAACAGCCTTGCGGTAGTAATCCTGCGCCACGGTGTATAGCTGGTCACTCTCGCAGGAGTTACCCATGTAGAACCAGGTATTGCCCAAGAGTTGATTTCTGCGCTGCCAATCTTGGCTACTTACGGCAGACTGCTGAATGGCCAGAAAACTCTCCTCCGCCTGCTTGAGATAGGTGGTTGATTCCTCATAACGGCTCTGCTGATTGGAAGAGGTGCCCAAGCGATAGTATTCTTCACCTTGGGAAAGGCATTTTTGCGCATCAGAGCCGCCCAAACGGCAGGAAGTGACAGAAAAAGTCACACATAAAAGAGCGCACAAAACAGTGCGTACAACTATTTTTTGTCCTGAATTTTGTAACATGCTGTCTATCAATGATATTTTGTTTCCATAAAAACGCCCTCGTACAACTGCAAAATTTGCATATTTGAAAAAAATGTTGTACCTTTGCATCGTCAAACCGAATACAAAAGTACGACAAATTTTTGACATTTGCAAATGCAGAAACAAGATTTTTTGCATAACAGATAAAAAAGTTGAATTTTTAACCAAAACATACATTTGATATGAAAAAGTCAGTTCTGTTTATCTCGTTTGGTTTGCTCACTGCTATGTATGGAACGAGCATGTATGCGCACGTAACCGCTGATCAGTACGCTTGGAGGTTGGATAGTATTATATATGATTCTCCAACGCAGGATAGTTCGTTTGTAGTGCAGGACTATGTTCGTTATACGTATGGCGATCGTTCGATTGAAGTGGTCGATGCAGAACTATACAGATACTATGATACAACCTTTGTTTTCAATCCGAGCAAAACATTGTACACGTTGGTTGATAATGATTCATATTCAGTTGAGTATATGCGTTGGAGATCCAGATACTTTCTACTGAACCTTGATTCGCTGGATTTGATTNNTACATGCAGAATGAGTACCGCAACGTTTATGACGATGATGGACACTTGCTGCGTACGATCCGCAACTACGATTATATCCGCTTTTCTCCCGAAACCGACACGTTGGGCAACTGCACATGGTGGGAGGATATTCGCTATGTCTGTCAGGCGGATGACACCTCCTCGCTTGAACAGACGTATTACTATAATTATGATGCCGACTCAGCATGGGTACCAAAGCTGAGTAAGTCCGTCTATAGCCGATATACCGACCATCGCCTGACATACAAGGAAGACAAGAACACCACCACCCTGCACCCGAACGGCAAGCCGGCAAAGCACCAACTCAGTTATACGCTCTATAACCGCTTTGGTTTACAGACGCAGACCTCCACGCTCGATGAGTCATGGAACGAGGCAGGAGACACACTCAGTTACGAACTCGTCACCAAAGACTTCAAGGGGGGAGCGCAGCAATCCACTACCACTACTACACGCGCCTACACCTACGACTCTACAGGCATACTGACAGGAAAGACATACAAGATACTCATTCAGCCTTTTTACGCTGAATTTGAAGGCAAATATCAATATGCAAGTGACACGATCCACGAAGCCCTATTCACCTATACCTATGATTCATTGGGCGCACTTGTGAGCCTCACGCGTTATGAGAACGACCGCTATCCAAGCAGATCATACAACTACCGCACGTACAACGCGCATTGGGACGGAGCGCAATGGGTGACCGACAGCGACTACCGCTGGAATCTGCGCAACACCTTTGACGGCGGCAAGGTGTGCGACCTTCTCTATGAGCACCACTACGGCGCAAACAGCGAGTCGCACCATATTATAGAGTACGACGAACTCTATCGCGTCACACTTGACTACGACACAACATACAATACTGCCACGCAGGTCGGTTCGTGCAAACGCAAGGAGTACAAGAACGGAGAATTGATTCTGGAACGCAACAAGAAAGCAGGCGCTGAATGGGGCGGGTGGATAACCAGTTATGAAAAGGTACGCTACGACAAATATACTGAGAGGATTGCGATTAACGATGGAAATATCAAGGACGGTCTCCCAGACACACTGCGGTGGACTGACCGCAACTATCACAACGGCTTTGACAAACTGGAGATGTGCGAACATCTTAATCGCCATACGCGTCAGTGGGATCTGCAATGGTGCAACCTGTGGCGTACGGCGTTCGACGATAACGGCGCACCACTCTCTGCCATCAAATACTCCAGTAAGGATGGCGGAGAAACATGGACTTCCAGCGAGTCGTACGTATTCACTTATGATGCCACCAAGCAATGCTATGTACGTACGTTTGTAGCATACATGGGAGTCAAAAGTGACGGTACGCCCTATTCTTATGGCTACAATGGCTTGGTACAGGAGTTCTTCCTGAAGGATGGAACATACGTCGGTCATTTGACTAAATATGATACAGGAGGAACAAGCGGATGGTACGACAGATACGAGTATGACGAACTGGGACGCAAAGTTCACTCATATGGTTATACGTACATAGATTCCACCAAAACATGGACTCTCGATGGGCGTGAGGACTATGTCTATTACCCCGAACCCGACTGCCGCGCTAATGCAGTTAGTATTCACAACAAACTGGATTCCATTGGCAATTGGTACGTTTATGCCATCTACGGCACAGGCACGGCTGCTCGCACGTTTGACATATATGATGATCATGGCGCTTTTCTGGAGAAGCATAACTACACATGGCGCGACAGTGCGCTCGTCTGCGACACGGCTATCTATTTTCGTACCACCTACAACGAGCTCGGGCAACTCACCGATTTCACCATTCATGGCTATGGTAGTGGGGCTAAGCATAACAACCCAGTACAGAAAGTCCACTACTTCTATTACCCCGACGGCACGCGTTATCTGTGCCAGAGTGTGCGTACTTATCAAGCAAATGGCGAGTGGGCAAACAAAGCGTCGCTCAACAACAATGGTTTGGGATACATCCGTACCAATGAACTCGGGCGCACACTTGAGAAGATCTATTACTCTACCGACAGCGCAGGTCTCGTGCTCACCGGCAAAGAGCGTCACCTCTTCTACTATGCTGACAGCGAATCCGACTGGCAGAGCGATGAACGCTACACATGGGACACGGAAAACGATGAGTGGCTTTGTGCCGGTGTCACCACCCGTGGCAGCAGCACGAACAGCTACCAGCTGGATGAACAGGGTGACCTTATCCACCGCGAACAGTTCACCACCTCCCGTACATGCGAGGGAGAGGCGACAGACTTGCAGACCTGGCACATGACCTATGGCGCATCACTGGCTGACTATCCTGTGCTACAACCATCCGCGTATGGTATCCCTGATGAGGCGAATATGTTCGATATTCTGGGTGGTCACACCTCCACCTCGCGGCTGCTGACAGCACATCATACACGCAGCAACGATCGCTGGAATCAGAACTACATGGCGCACTTCTACTACACGCCGCTGCGCAAGGATGTGGACAGCGTGCAGACAGAGTTGGAAAAAATGATAGCGGTTGAGCCGGAAGAGACTGAGGTTACCTTCACATGGCCTGCCGTCAGCGGTGGCGCAAGTTACACGCTGGTCATCTGGGCGGATGCCTCACGTTCAGAGAAAGTATGCACGCTGCAACTGGCTGCCGACGGCACGCTATTGGAGATCGACTTCTCCAAAGCACCGCGCCGCGCACCTGCCGCATTGTGGAGTACACCGGTCCTGAGCACCACGATTGATAACCTCTTGCCTATGACGCGCTACTGGTACACCCTGCACGCTTACGACGAAGTCGGATTGCTCATCGACTCTGCACTCGGATCATTCACCACGATAGGCGTAGAGGATGGCCTTACCCCTATAGCCACCGATGATTTGGATACCTCCGGCACGCTGAAATTCGTCCGCGGAGGGCAGTTACTTATCCTCCGCGATGGCGCTACCTATAACGCCGAAGGCAGACGAATACAATAACTCTAACGATATACAATCATGAAAAGAAGTATCGCTTACATGCTTGCATGCGTTTTGATAGCACTGCAAGACACCCATGCAACCGTCTATAACGGTGTGTGCGGCGAGCATCTGACGTGGACTCTTGATTCGGAAGACAGCGTACTGGTGATTTCCGGTCGTGGAGACATGAGCGGTCGCGATTGGTATGAAAGACGTGATCTGATAAAGTCTGTCTCATTTCCCAATGGGTTGACATCCGTTCAGAATGATGCATTCCTCTCTTGTGAAAACCTTCGCACGGTCATCTTGCCGGATAGTGTGACATCTATCGGCAGCCGTTCATTTGCCTACTGTTTTTCCTTGACGCAATGTGATCTGGGACAAGGAATCAGAGAAATAGAAGAAAATGCCTTTGCAAATGATAATGCTCTTGTAAGTCTGAATATTCCCCCAGCAGTAACAACTCTTCCGCTGTCAATGTGTATCGACTGTGTTTCTCTACAATCAGTTACCTTGCCTGGCGGCTTGAAGCAAATAGGTTCTTCTGCTTTTGAGAGATGTTCTTCCTTGCCGGAAGTACATATCCCCGATAGCGTAACCCTAATTGATGAGATGGCATTTGAGTGGTGTACTGCCTTGACAACCATTTCCCTTCCGGATGAAGTTAGAGTAATAAAACAGGCTGCGTTCAGAGGTTGTAGTGCACTTCAGCAAATACGGTTGGGAAAGAAAATAGCAATGATTGAAAGCAATGCTTTCCGAGGCGATGAGTCGATAAAGGAGATTGTCTGCGATGCCGTTTATCCACCTTCAGTGGAAAGCAGCGCATTCGTTAGCATCCCTGACAGCGCGTGGCTTATTGTTCCAGTGCAGAGCATTGAAGCGTATTCTTCTGATCCGGTTTGGGGACGTTTTCGCATAAAAAAAGATGTGGAACTTGACCACATCATTGTTCAGGCAGAAGAGACGACGGCTAACTTCACCTGGCCGACGGACTCATCGGCAAATTCGTACCAGATAGATATCTACAAGGATGGTCAGGTTTTCTGCCGTCTGACACTCGGCAACAGGGGGCAACTGCTTGGCNNGCTTTGAGTTTCATGGTAACAGGTCTGGACAAGGCTTCGCGGTACAGTTATGTACTTTCGACTCTGGATGCTGATGGCAAACCGCTGCACGTATATATAGGCGACTTTGCGACCACGGGTTACGAGGGCGAACTCCAGTATCCGGAAGGTAACGAGGTTATGCCTACGCCGCCGATTATCCCCGGTGATCCGGATGCACAGCAAGTATTGACAGGAACTGAGCAAGCGAGTGTACAGACCGAGGTTGGGGAGGTGACACGCACTGCGAGAAGGCTACTGCATGACGGTCAGCTGTTGATTGAGCGAGGCGGAGAACTGTATAATGCCGCAGGAATGCGTCTGCGATAAATCTATGACAGTCCGTAATCGTTCCGAGAAGGGAAGGAGAATAACATACTAATCACAGTGTAATCACCTACTAATAACATACTAATCACCTACTAAACTATGCATAATATCATGAATACAGTTGGTTGTAAAATGCAGTTCAGACTGCGTAACGTGCCGCACGTGCTGTGCAAAGCGCAGTTCGGGCTATGTAAAGTGGAGTTCGTGCTGATGATGCTCGGCATGTTGTCAGCGGCAGCGATCGGCAACAGTGTGCAGGCTACGGTGTATGAAGGCGTGTGCGGCGAGCACCTGACGTGGTCTTACGACACGGAGACAGCGCACATGACCGTTGAGGGCTACGGCGAACTTAGGAACGTTGTGGACAGCCTCTGGTGGAACAAGCAGGTACTGCAAGCCTCGTCATGGGCGACGGACTACAAGACCTACTATCCGTACAACTCCTGCAAGACTATCTCCCTGCCGGAAGGACTGACAGGTTTCAGCGGCGCCATATTCCAAGACTGGTGGAACCTGACGGCGTGCGACATACCCGAAGGCGTGACGAAGATTCCTGCGAATCTGTTTGAGAAATGCTACAAGCTGAAAGAGATCAAACTGCCTAACTCGGTGGACACGGTAGGACAATACGCCTTCGCCAACTGCACGACAATGGTGAAGTGCGATCTTGGAAAGGGCGTCAAGTATATCGGTCAGATGACGTTCAAGAACTGTTATACCTTGAACTCTGTCTCTTATACACATCTGACGCTGCCGACGAGCG
>LXOW01321675.1_pt1 | contig 10087 bp, 15 predicted proteins | sample 1368591 | NCBI WGS metagenome assembly LXOW01 (sample SAMN04884650, study PRJNA319009) | bovine gut metagenome | isolation source: Cow rumen | host: Bos taurus | place: Italy: Legnaro (PD) | collected 2014-07-09
CCGCCGCGCTTCCTTCCTTCCGGCTTCCTTTCTTCCGGCTTTCCTTTCCGGCTTCCGGCTTTTTTCCGTTACCCTTTACTTTTGACCGACAAAATAAGGTAACTTGCAGCGCAGCAGCACGANNGGGGTGCAAGGGTGCGGACAATTCCCCAAAAAAGGGCGGCGGGGTGGGATTCTGAAATTTTTTTTTGCGATTTTTTGCTCATAACGAGTTGAGAGACAGCGAGTTACCCTATTGTGGTTACCCTATTGTGGTTAAGTGGTCAAGGGGTGTTCGCCTGGTTTGTATAATGCTTAATTTTAACCACGCTCGTAACTCACTGAATAGCAAGCAGTTAACGGTGGTTGTGGTTGATACAGTATTATAAATTAGAAAAAATACATAGAGATTGCTCTTACGCGTACATGTGTGGAGCCTCTGTGAAAATCGACCTCTATCTCCCACACTTTTGCCAAAAATCGCTGTAAATTCCTGGTTCACACCGACTTACGACTGTGGGAGATTTTTTTCGTATCTCCCACAATCTCCCACATCTCCCACACTTTTTATGTACGCCCATATAAAAAATTCTTGCGCGTACGAAAAAAATTCCTACCTTTGTCTCGAACTACTGTTAAAAATCATGGCAAGTAACTGGCTTATGCGCCTCGAAAGGGATGCACGGCACGGTGTCATCACCGGGTCTGTCACGCGCGTCCTTTATAAGAAGGGCGAGGGGCGGAAGATGTACAGTCACCCGAAGGTGGGTACGGAGGTCGGTCTGTCGCTGACGGCGACGGAGCGCGGATGCCTGGAGCGTCTCGGACATGCTCCGGAGTTCGTCGTGCGCATCGTGGGCGTGGATGTGGACATGGAGAAGGGCGAGATGTGGCTTGAGGTCGAACCCGTGTCGGAGGTGGTCGAAGGCCCGAAGGACATGCTGACGGAGGGGTGGTGGCTGAAATGACCAGGTGGAAGGAGGAATGGGACGCCGTGCTGGTCGAGTTGTTCCCGACCGAGCGGAACGGGGACATAGCGAGGCGTCTGGGATGCGGGGAGCGGACGGTGGTGCGTCACGCGCGTAGGCTCGGACTGGAGAAGGGCGAGGAGTTCAAGGAGAAGGTGAAGGGCTGGGCCGCGTCCGGGAGCAGGAGATACTGCGAGTACATGCGGATAACCGGGCAGAAGATTGTGCGGAGGGGCGTATGCGGAAAGCCCTTCGAGAAGGGGCATCACCTGTCTCCGGAGTCGGAGGCGAAAAGGGTGAAGGCGATACGCGACAGGGCGTGGGACGAGCGGGTGCGCATCATCCGTGGGTTCACGCGGAAGACGAAATGGAAGATGAACGAGTATTGAGATATGACTGTGTTTAATGTGGAGCGTCCGGAGCGCAGGAAGGTCATTCCGGGGTATGGTGGTCGTTACGAGGTGAGCGACCTGGGGCGCGTGTACACGAAGGGCGGTTTCGCGTTGAGTCTGGAGGGCGGGCGTTACGCTCACCTGTGCAGGAACGGTCAGCCGGAGCGGATAAAGGTCGCGTACCTGGTGGCGCGGGCTTTCCTTCCGAACCCGGAGGGTCGGATGTATGTGTGGCACAAGGACGGGGACTTCAAGAACTGCCGTGTGGAGAACCTGGAGTGGCGCGAGAGCAGGCAGCCGAGCGGCGGGAGAAAGAGCAGCATCACCGGGGTGGTGCAGTACGACGCGGAGGGTAGTGTAGTGGGAGTTTACGGCTCTGTTAGGGAGGCGTCGGAGGCGAGCGGGATAGCGCAGAGTCTGATACGGCGGTGCGCGAAGGGCGACCTGGAGATGACCAGGGGCTATGTATTCAGAGTGAAGTGATACTTTAATTTAGATATTGTATGAAAGTGAGAATGAGCAAGTTCGAGGTTGGGCAGACGGTGTTTCTGTTCAACAGTATCTCTCTCAAGGTGGAGAGTGACGAGGTTTACGGGGTGCTTTATGTGCCGGAGGCGGCGGAGGGGAAGGAGCAGCACCCGGATTTGAGTTTCGCCGAGCGCATCGAGAACGGCGAGCAGGTTGTGTCCGAGAAGGTGCAGACGATGCAGCACAACATCGTGGACTCCGATGTGCTTTTCGCGAGCGCGGAGGAATGCGTCGCGTTCTATCGCGAGTTTTTCGAGAAATTGGCCTTGTAGGTCATATCAAAATGTGTTTGTTGTTAAGATGACGGCGTGGAAAGACACGCGGGGTGCGGAAGGGTGAGACCGACCGCATCCGCAAAGAGCAAGCGCGTCAATGGGTACGGCGCGAGTGTTGAGATTTCCGCCAGTCTTGGCAGGGAGTACCCACCTCTCTCCGGAGAGGCCCTGCCGGGACTGGCTTTTTTGACAAAAAACAAAGGTGCAGTACAATGATGTCATAGAGTATCTTGTCTCGACTGTCGGTGACGAAATCAACGGCAAGGGGGATGGCGATAACAAGGTCGATAAACTGAAGGAGTCGGAGTTGTGCGAGGTGTTTGACTCGTATATCTGCGGCGATTCGGACGAGGAGGGGTGCGATTTCTTCCGCGTGATGGAGGGCGATGTGATTTACCTCTACAACGGGAAGCATTTCGAGAAGATTGACGAGATACGGATGCGTGTAATCATCAAGGCGGTGATGACGCGCGTCCATGTAGGATTGGTATATCGCCGGAACTCTGCGAAGAAGGTCGCGGAGGAGTGCATCGAGTCGCTTCTGGCGAGCGAGAGGCACAAGTTCGAGCCGGACAGACGGTATGTTGTGTTCAACAACTGCGTGTTGGACACGAAGGACGGGAGCGTCCACGAGCATAGCATCAAGTACAAGACCGACATAGTGCTGAATTTCGACTATCAGCCGAAGAAAAGGAGCGCGTTATGGGACAGCCTCATCGTGCAGACGATTCCGGACGACGGCATGAGGGCGGCTTTTCAGCAATTCTGCGGCGGCTTCCTGGTTGACAGGCGCATGTTCAAGATTGAGTACCTTTGTATGCTGATTGGTAACGGTCGAAACGGCAAATCCGTCGTCACTGACGCGATTGCGGGCGTTTTCGGGGACAATCTGGTCAGCAGTTACTCACCGGAGCAACTTTTCGGGGCGAGCAGCCACTGTCTTTACAACCTGGCGGACATTAACGGCAAATTGGCGAATATCTGCGACGATTTGAAGAACAAGGACTTCTCCGGCGGCGATTTCAAGCAGTTCATATCCGGCCACAAGTTCCAGGCGAGACACATTTACGGGCGTCCGTTCGTGGTTTCGAGGATTCCGCTGATGATTTGCTGCATGAACGAGATTCCGCCGACCACCGATGACACATTGGGGCATTACCGGAGACTTCTGCCGATTATCTGCCCGAACCAGATTGCGGACGCCGATGTAGACCACGAACTGCCGTTCAAACTTGCTGCGGACGATGTTAGGGTAGGCATTTTCAACTGGATACTTGAAGGATACCGCGCTCTCGTGAACAATCGCGGCAACATCAATGTCAGCGATTCCATCAAGACGATACGCGATGACATCAAAGCGGACTCCAACTCGGTGCGCCGATGGATTAAGGAGATGAGATATGTGGCTGTCGAGCCGGGCGGGAAGAATGATGTGAGGTGGAAGTCGATGCGCGAGTGGATGCAGATGTACATACAGTATTGCAAGGACTACTCCGAGGTGGCGAGTACGACGAAGAAGGTTGCGAAGGTGTTCCGTGAGTTGGGATTCGCGAGCGAGAGCAGGAGGGACACGACATGGTACTGCATAGGTACGGAGGCGGAGGTTGAGGTCGGGAGATATGTTGACAAGAGTATTGACAGGAGCGCGGACGACGATGACAAGTTCCCGTTCTGATTTTGACGAGTATGGAAAATTACAGGGTACACAAGGCATTTGAGAGTATCCCGTCCATCATGGGCCTGGAGTTGGTTCGCAGAGGGACGAAATGGGAAGGAGGATACTACATCAACGGCGACAAGCACATGTTCCGCAGGGACAAGTTGAAGGTCGCGAAATGGAAGAACAGCATCTGGGTGTTCGAGGAGGGCGGAGACGCGATGAGTCTCACCACCTGGCTCCAGAGATACGGCGGAGCGAGTGACTACTGGGCCGCCGTGGACATTATCGAAGGACGGCAGAAGCCGTTTATCTGGGACGGACACAAGCAGCGCGAGGCGGAGAAGGTGAGATATGTGGGGAAGGATGTGCTTGACGGCGCGAAACAATACGATTTGAATAAATGCAGCCTTTTCCGGTGGATGTGCAGGCTTTTCCCGGAGGAGCGCGTGAGGGAGGTCTGGGACAGGTACAATGTGACCACCGACTCACACGGCAACGCGGTGTTCTGGTATGTAGACCAGAGTGAAAGAATCTTGTACGACAAGCGTATATTGTATAAGGAGGACGGTCATCGCGACAAGACCTTCTTTCCTGGGCGTCAGTACCGCGTCGCGGACGGATATACGCAGAAATGCTACTTTGGGGCTTGCATCCCGGACGACGGGAAGAAGGCTTTCATCTGCGAGAGCGAAAAGAGCGCGCTCCTTGCGTCTCTTTACTACAACGGCAGGCGTTTCCTCGCGACCGGAGGAAAGGGAAACCTGCGCGAGATTGGCAAGAACGAGATGCTCGTCCCGGACATGGACGCGAGAATGGAGTGGGAGGAGCGCGGAGAGGTATGGCGTTGGTGGGAGAAATGGGGCTTGCCGATAGAGCAGATACCCGACCACGCGGACATTGGAGACATGATTGAATGGAAGCGGCTATGTGCATCTGGAAAGTAGCACCGGAGGACAGGATGTGCAAGTATTGCACCTATGTGAGAGGGTGCGAGGTGCGTCTGATATACGGAAAGAAGGTAGGCGTCAGCGAGCATCTGGACGAGTATGTGCGAGTGATGGGCGAAGTGGTCGGAGGGGACATACTCAAGCGTTCGCGGGCGCGGGAGATGGTCTGGGGGAGATACCTGGTGGCTTACAAGTTGTCTCTCGAAGGCTTCTCGAACAGGTCTATCGGCGAGATGCTCGGACTTGACCGGGTGAGCATCATACATGCGCTCGAAATGGTGGGCGGGATGATGGAACACCCGATGATGTTCTTGAAGGAGATGAATATATGGGACAAATTTAACGATTCGTTAGAGATATGAGCAAGTTTATTGAAAAGATTCGGAAGTGGTGGCTGTTTGGACTGGCCAACCGCACCGTGAAAGTCGGCGAGGCCGGGGCTTTCAAATGGCGTTTTCGCAGGTTCTGGGTTGAAATCAAGACCTTGAGCGGCAATTTCAAGATTCGCTTCACTGCGGCGCAGAACCCGTACGGGTATCTGTTCGTGGGCGGCGATGAACAGACGCAGGGCTTTGCGGAGCGCATCTACATGGTCGGGATGCTCTTGACTACCGACCAGAAGTTCGTGGACGATATTGACAAGGCGTTGGACGACTATCAGCAGCGCATCATCGCGGAGAACCCGGTGGTTGAGGACGAGGACGAGGAGAAGATGGCCATCAAGGAGATGGAGCAGTTGCAGGAGCATATCGAACTGCCGGAGAAGGAGCGCAAGGCTGTCGTGAAGGACATTGACAAGCGTTTCAATGCGGCGGTCAAGAAGCAGAAGAACAAGGAATAACCCTTAAATAACAAGTATTATGAACCAAGAGAACATTCATTACAGGACGGGTGGGAAACTCACCCACTGTGGAGTGGAGTGTCTGCCGAATGGGGCGGACATTGAGCGCATCGTCATCGAGCGCATCGAGTACAAGGACACGGAGACCATCAACGGTCGTGTCGAGAACGGAGTCTGGATTGCGTATTTCGCTCCGAATCCGTACACATCGCTTCCGTTCATTCTGAACGCGACGAACCGCAAGCGTCTGGTCAAGCAGTTCCCGGAGTGCGAAGGCTATCCGGCCCGCTTGAAGAACATCGCGGTGCGTCTGACGAAGGAACCCTGCCGCGATGTGCAGGACGGCGGCGAGACCTGGGGGCTTCGCATCTCGAAGATTCCCGCCGCTCCGGAGGCTGCTCCGGCACGGAAGGCTGTGACGATGGACAAGGTCACTGTCGTCGTGGAGTGGGCCAGGAAGAACGGCAAGACGCTTGCCGACATCAAGGCTATGTATGACATGTCCGAGGAGGTCGAGAGCAAGATTTCGGCTGAACTGGAAGATTTACCCGAATAGTATATGACAAAGGAAGACAAGTGGCTGAAGCGCAGAATCGGGATGATTACCGCTTCGGAACTCGGAAGCATCACGAGTGCATCCGGGAAGATTATTGATGGCAACATCGACTTCATCCGCAAGGTGCGGTGGGAGCGCAATCACGGGTTCAGTCTCCCCGTGACTTCACGGGCTATTGAGATTGGCAAGGAGAACGAGCCGTTGGCTATCGCGTGGTATCGCGCGAACTATCCGGACGAGAAGATTATCTACTCGCAGGAACTGGCGGAGATTCCGTTCTGGACGAATCCGGATGTGCCGAGTTTTGGCGCAAGCCCGGACGCCTTCACGGAGGACGAGACGATGGTGGTCGAAATCAAAAATGTGGTCGGAAACTCCACGATTGAGTTCTTCTTCGACCCCTGCACATCCTATACGGACAAACTGGCTCGCGTGGCGAAGGAGCATATCGACCAGATTCTCGGACAGTTCATCTCGAATCCGAAGGTGCAGAAGATTCGCCTGGTCAAGTATTGCGCCCAGAACGACGACATCATGGAGGACACCGATTCTCCGCTCGCCCCCTGGCGCGGCATCGTGTTCGATTTCGAGCGCGAGGGTAACGAGTCTGTCATCGCGGATATGATTGAGCGCATCCGTCTGTTCAATGCGTTCATCGCGTCCGACATGAACCCTGCCGACTTGAAGAAGGGTGCGTGGGGCGTCGATGACGAAGGTAAACTGATTGCCAAGTAGAATCGCAAGATGAGGAGTCCTTTGAATAGAACGACTGCGCCGCAGTTAATCCGTCTTTTCGACTACTGCTTCAAGCAGGGTGTGATTGACGCATGCAATTACGAGGACGACTATTTTGTGAGAGAATGGTATGAAACGAAGTTGAAGTCCGGCTCCTACGGAGTCCTCCACGAGCCGGACGACGACTTCGACTGGAAGCGTTGGAAGTTCACGCTTTACAGGTGGTGCAGGATAGGCAGGCTTGGTAGCATCACGGATTCGTATGTGAGCCGTGTGCATTGTTTCAAGAACACCTTCCTGTTCGCGATACTGCCAATCACGATGCGGTTCTACCTCGAAGGTATTGCGGAGTGGCTCGAATACCCGAACCCGACCAACACGGTGTACTTCATGAGCAACAAGAAGATACACTGGAAGCCCGTCCCGAATCACTTGAAGATAATGAAGACGGACGACTTCATTTCGATGGTGCAGCAGTTCGTGTATGAGCGTCAAGCGATGAACAAGCAGGGAGATTTGACGACACGGCAATACGACAGTTTCGCTACTGCGGTCTGGCGTTGCGTCCAAAAGTATCCGGTATATGGAGCAAGTGAGGAGGAAATCGAAGACAATTAAGGTGAAGCACTACGAGCCGGGCGTGTTCCGGCTCGACTATATTCTTCTTCCCGTCGGCTACTCGTACAATGTTGCGATTTCGGAGGCGAAGATGGGAGACAAGGTTCGCTTTTTCAATGGCGGTCTTTATCCTATCCTTGCCGTACGGAGGCTCGACTTGAGGAACCCGAACACTGAACTTCTTTGCAAGATGAGATACGGCATCACGCTCAAGGCGGCGATGCAGCGTTGGCAGATGAATGCGAAGTTGGAGGGACATGGAGCGAAGGCGGTGAGTGAAGATGAGTGCTTGTGGGTTATTTTTGACAAAGATGAGAACGATACAGTGTAAATTCACGCCCAGGGTTGTTGTGCCGCAGGAGGCTGTCGCCGGGCTTGCAGTCGGAGAGCCGTTCTACACGATGGACGGGAAGGTCTGCACGGCGAAGTTCATCTCCGGATGGAACAACGACAACGGCGATTATGACGAGGTTTTGAACGACATCTGCATGGACTACTGGAATGTCCCTTTCGCGGCAATCCGCTCCGTCTGGATTGACCGTGTTGGGAGCGTCGGTAGCGTCTGGCATTTGATTGAACTGCAAGAGAAGTGTTAGAACTCCGGAAGTACCAGAGCGACTCCCTTGCGGAGATAAGACAAGGACTTTCTTCATACCGGAGAGTGATATTCCAGTTGCCTACCGGGGGAGGAAAGGGTGTCATGCTCGGCGCGATTGCGTCGATGTGCTTGAACAAGGGCAATTCCGTTCTGATTCTGGCGCACAGCGAGGAGATTATCTCGCAGGACGCAGGACACTGCAAGAAATGGGGCGCAGATGTCGCCGTAGTGCTTGCAAAGACCAGGAAGATACCGACCGCTAAATGCGTGTGCATGATGGCGCAGACGGCTCAACAGCGGGCAAAGAAGCAGGACTGGTACTACTGGCTGCGCTCTTTCACGATGGTTGTGCTGGACGAGTGTCACAGAGCCGAGATGAACTTCATCTTCGATGTGATTCCGGAAAAGACCTTCGTTGTAGGGCTTTCGGCGAGTCCGGCGAGATACGGAGGTCAGCGGCAACTCGGTCTGGACTACGGAGCAGTCGTAATCGGGCCTTCCGTGAAGGACTTGATACGCGACGGGTATCTTTGCAGATGCCGACTTTTCTCTCTGGACGCCCCTTCGATGGACGATGTTGAGTGGAGTTACGCCCGTGGAGACTACAATCGTGGTCAGATGGCGTCAAAATTCAAATCAAGGGCGAGATATGTCGGCGCGGTCGATAATTACCTCCGGATTTGTCCCGGAGAGAAGTGTCTGGTGTTCTGCTGCTCGTCGGAACAGACGATTGAACTGACAAAAGCGTTCTGCGAGCGAGGAATCAACGCAAAATACTGTCTTTCCGGAGATTTCGACGAAGATGACGATTACAGCGGCGACCGCGACGATGTCGTGAGCGGATTCGCGAACGGGGAGTTCCCAGTTTTGGTCAATTATGGTCTCTTTACGACCGGAATTGACATCCCGGACATCAAGGTCGTGATGCTGATGTTCTCCACGACATCTCTGGTCAAGTATTTGCAGTGTCTTGGACGGGCGAGCAGACCTGCTCCGGGCAAAAATAACGAGTTTTTGTGCCTCGATTTTGGCCGAAACTATGAAAGGCTCGGCAGATACGAAGACGACCGACAATGGAGCGTCTGGCACAACACCGGAGCAGGCGGCGGAGTGCCTCCGTTGAAGGAATGCGAGAATTGTGGTCGGCTTGTGCCTGTTTCGTGGACTGATTGCCAGTTTTGCGGCTATCATTTTCCTTCCAGACAGGAAATTTATACTGCCGAATTGCAAGAAATCGTGGCTCGCGAGACGGAGGAGGAGACTTTGGAGAAATATGTCGCCAGAAAGAAGTTGGAGGGCAAGAAAACGAACTGGATTCTCGTAAATGTGTGCATTAAGAACCCGGAAACGCAAAAAGAGTCCTTTATGCGCGCAATAGAGGTGCTTCGGACGAATCACGGCGAGAATATCAGCCCGAAATACTGGTATTTCTTCAAAAAGAACATCTTGAGCAAGGTAAAAATCAACAAAAACGACGGAGAACCGAAATTGCTATGATTATACCCGCTGGAGACAGACCAAATGAGCGTCAAAGACGGCAAGAGGAGGCAAGATTGCAGGCGCAGTGCTACCAATGGTGCTGGAACGAGCATCCGCAGACCAGAAGACTCCTTTTTCATGTCGAAAACGAGCGCAGCGACGGAAATAAGGTCGATGGGGCGCGTAGAGTTGCTATGGGGCTTGTCGCTGGCGTCTCCGACTTGATTCTTCTGATGCCGAGAGGCGAATATCACGGTCTCTGCATCGAAATGAAGACTCTCGTCGGAAAACAGCGCGAAAATCAGCGAACCTGGCAGGTCTTGGTAGAATCGCAGGGGTATAAATACTGCTTGTGCCGTAGTTTGGCACAATTCCAAGAGATTATCACTGAATATCTTTCATTACCGATTAAAAAATAGTATATTTGCGCTATGGCTGGAATGATACCTATGCGCCCGAAAACGGGCAACTTCAACCTTACACAAGACGAGATGACCGGGCTATCCTGGTA
>LXOW01088098.1_pt1 | contig 10080 bp, 10 predicted proteins | sample 1368591 | NCBI WGS metagenome assembly LXOW01 (sample SAMN04884650, study PRJNA319009) | bovine gut metagenome | isolation source: Cow rumen | host: Bos taurus | place: Italy: Legnaro (PD) | collected 2014-07-09
GCGGCCGTCCCGTAGTGGCGGGCGTGGGCACCAACTCCCTCACCGGCACCCTGGCCAATATGCGTCTGCTGCAGGACGCTGACGCCTTCCTGGTGGTGGTGCCTTTCTACAACAAGCCGCCGCAGCGGGGCATGTACGAGTATTTCAAGGCTCTGGCCCAAAAGACCGACAAGCCCATCATCCTTTACAACGTTCCCGGCCGCACCGGCGCCAACTTCGAGGCCGAAACCACCCTGGCCCTGGCCCGCGACGTGCCCAATATCGTGGGTATCAAGGAGGCCTCGGGCAATTTTGACCAGATCAAGGCCATCCTGGACGGCCGCCCGGAGGATTTCTCCGTGCTAAGCGGCAACGACGACGACACCCTGCGCCTCATGCAGGCCGGGGCCGACGGCGTCATCTCCGTGGCCTCCAACGTGTTCCCGTCGGCCCTGGTGGACTTCGTACGGGCGCTCCAGGCGGGCAGGACCGAAGAAGCCGCGGCTATGGACCGCCACCTGCACCCCCTGTTCAAGGCCCTCTTCGTGGAGCCCAACCCCATTCCGGCCAAGGCCGCCATGGCGCAGCTGGGCCTCATGGAAAACAGCCTGCGTCTGCCGTTGGTGCCCGCTTCCCGGGAAACGGAAGACCTCCTTGCAAAAACGCTTAAGGATTTGTTCTGATGGAAGTTACGCTTGAAAAATTCTACGAGGTCCTGGACGCCCTGGAAAAGGGCGAACTCCGCGTGGCGGAGAAAGTGGACGGCGCGTGGAAGGTGAATACCTGGGTGAAGGAAGTGATCCTGGCCGGTTTCCGGCTGGGCGCTATCACCGACATGTCCCAGGGGCAGTTCCCTTTCTTTGACAAGAATACCTATCCCGTCCGGCCGTTCAAGGCCGATGACGGTGTGCGCATCGTCCCCGGCGGCACCAGCATCCGCCGCGGCGCCTTCCTCGCCCCCGGAACCATCGTCATGCCCCCGTCCTATGTGAACGTGGGCGCCTATGTAGACAAGGGAACCATGGTGGACAGCCATGTCACCATAGGCTCCTGCGCCCAGGTGGGCAAGAACATCCATATTTCGGCCGCCACGCAGATTGGCGGCGTGCTGGAACCGGCCGGCGCCCTGCCCACCATCATCGAGGACGGGGCTTTCGTGGGCGGCAACTGCGGCATCTATGAAGGGACCATCGTACAGGAAGGGGCGGTCATCGCCTCCGGCGTGATCATCACCTCCTCCACCGCCATCTTCGATGCCACAAGAGGCGACTTCGTCCCCCGCAACGCCGACGGCCGCGTGGTGGTGCCCCGCGGCGCCGTGGTGGTGAGCGGTTCCAAGCCCATTATCCGCGAAGGGAAGCCGCTGGAAAGCGGCGTACAGCTATACTGCCCGGTCATCGTGAAATACCGCGACGAGAAAACGGCCGGCAGCGTCCATCTGGAAGACCTGTTAAGATAGACGCCCCCGATGGACTGGACTTTCTTCAAGGAGCTGTTAAGCATGGATTCCACTTCCGGCCAGGAGCGGGAAGTGGCCAACTGGCTTATGACCCGGCTGGAAGCGCCCGGAAAGCAGCTTCTCGAAGTGGGCGACGGCACCGCCAATCTCCTGCTCACCTGGGGCACGCCCCAAGTGGTCTTCTGCACCCACATGGACACCGTTCCGCCCTATATTCCGCCCGTCTTCCTGGAAGGGAAGATAACGGGCCGGGGCAGCTGCGATGCCAAGGGGCAGCTCTTTGCCATGTATACGGCCTGCAAGGCGCTGGAGGCCCAGGGGAGCACAGGCTTCGGCCTGCTGCTGCTCTCCGGGGAGGAAACCGGTTCCTGGGGAGCCAAGGCTTTTGCCAAGACAGACTTCCGTGCGCCGTACCTTATCGTGGGCGAACCCACGGAGAACAAGCTGGTATCGGCCGCCAAAGGAACGCTTTCCTACGACCTGGTGTTCAGGGGCGAACCTTTCCATTCCGGCTATCCGCAGTACGGCGTGAGCGCCGTGGATTTGTTCAATTCGTTTTACAACGAACTGAAAGCCAAAGACTTCGGACAGGATCCGGTGCTGGGTGAGACCACGTGGAACGTGGGGCTCGTGAGCAGCGACAATCCGCAGAACATCCTCTCGCCGGAACTCCGCTGCCGCCTCTATTTCCGCACCACCTTCGTCTCGCACGAAGCGGTGCAGGCCTTTATGGCCGCTGCGTCGGCAGGGAGGGGGGCCCAGGAAGCGTCGCTTCGCGACCCTATCCGGGNNGGACCCCCCTCCCTGCCGGCGGGCGCATCGTCATATCGGCCCGGGGAGGAGACCAGCCGTCGCGGTACTTTGTGCCGGAGGGCTTTGAAAGCGCGCCGGTGGCTTTCGGCAGCGATGCGCCGCACCTGAGTAACTTCAGCCACAAGAGCATCGTGGGCCCGGGTTCCATCCGCTTCGCCCACCGCGCCGACGAGCACATCCTGATCCGGGACCTGGAAACCGCCGTGGACCAATACGTCCGCCTGTATCACACGCTGGCCGGCAAATAGCTGCCAGTTAATGACTTACGCACAAATGGGTGCACCCGCGAGTGCGCCGCCGTGAGAGGAAATGATTGAAAATTAGATAATTAGCCGCCAGGGAGGGCGGGAGAGATGATTAAGGTGATTATCAGTGGCTACGGAAAGATGGGCCACATGGTGGAAAAGGAACTGCAAAGAAGGGGCATTACCCTGGTGGAGGCCAGCGAGGACATCCAGGCCACGGATCCGGCCATAGCCAGGGAGTGCGTGTGCATCGATTTCACCATGCCGGAGGCCTTCAAGGCCAATTATGCCTTCATTGCCAGGCATTTCAAAGCGGCCGTGGTGGGTACCACCGGCTGGAATGATATTGCCGATGAGGTGAAGCGTACCTTCGAGGAAGCCGGCACGCCGCTTATCTATGCTTCCAACTTCTCGCTGGGCGTGAACGCGCTCTACGCGGCGGCCCGGAAGGCATCGGCCATGCTCAAAGGGGCGGGCTATGTGCCCACCATCGAGGAGATCCATCATATCCACAAGCTGGACGCTCCGTCCGGCACGGCCATCACCCTGGGCGCCCTGGTGGAGGATGCGCTGGGCGTGAAGCCCGAGATTACCTCCGTCAGGGAGGGGGAAGTGCCGGGTATCCATACGCTTACCCTGGAATCGCACTGCGACAAGCTCACGCTGAGGCACGAGGCCTATTCCCGCGAAGGACTGGCCGCCGGGGCCGTGGTGGCCGCCACCCTCACCGAGGGTCTGGAAGGCGTCCACGAATTCGGCGATCTGCTTTAGCCCTTCCGCGCCATGTATCGGGTTCTGAAATTCGGCGGCACTTCGGTAGCCAGTGCAACCAGCATGTCAAGGGTGCTGGATATCGTGGCGGCCGAGGCCCGGAAAGGCCGGGTGATCCTGGTGAGCTCGGCCATCGCCGGCTGCACGGATGCCCTTCTGCAGGCCGCCGCCGGCGACTTTTCGCCGCTCCCCGCGCTGCAGGAACGTCACCGCGACATAGCCCGGCGGCTGTTCACCGGCGTGGAGCGCCGTTCCATGCTGGAACGCGTGGATGCCCTGTTTGCAGAGCTGGAAAAGGCCCCCTCCGAGGAAAAGGTTACCTACGGCGAAATCCTGTCCACCACCCTGCTTGCCGCCAAACTGGAGGCCGAAGGCTACCGCACCCAGTGGCTGGATTCCCGCAAACTGGTGGTCAAGGACAACGAACCCTTCACTTTCAGCAATATAGCCCGCGTCATCGAGCCTTCCCAGGCCGATATCTTCGTGGCGCCGGGATTCATCTGCGCCGACGCCGACGGCCGGGTCACCACCCTGGGCCGCGGCGGGTCCGACTACAGCGCCGCCCTCTACGCCGCCGCCGTCAAGGCCGGATCGCTCCAGATCTGGACCGACGTCCCCGGCATCATGACGGCCAACCCCAAACAGGTTCCGGCGGCCGTCACCGTGCCCCGGATGTCCTATGCATCGGCCCTGGACATGGCCTCGCACGGGGCCAAGGTGCTGTATGCGCCCACCGTGGCGCCTGCCATGGCCGCCGGCATTGACATAGAAATCCGCAACACCTTCGACCCGGAAGGGAAATACACCGTCATCGGGGCCGGGGCCGATACCCAGCGCTGGATTGGCGTGACATCGCAGGGAGACCGGATCCGTGTGGTGGGAACCGCCTCCGGCGAGGACGGCCTGCCCGCCGCCCGCGAGGCGCTCCGGGAAGCCGGCGTGGCCGCCCTGGAAATGGAGGCCCAAGGCGGCAGCCTGGACCTCCGTGTGCGTCCCGCCGTGCTGGAAACCGCCCTCCGGGCCCTTCACCGGGCCTTTTTCCAGACGCTTCCCTCGGAAGAGGTGAACCTGCTGGTGGCCGGCGAAGGCGCCGTGGCCCAGGCCCTCTTCAAGATGGTGGCGCAGTCGGCCCAGACCGTGCAGGAGCGCACCGGCAAGGTGCTGCGCATCGTGGGCCGCGCCAACAGCCGCCGCTTCGGCATGGATCCGGGCGGTCATCCCGTGCTGGACCGGGAAGGGGACTATGTGGACGCCATCCTGTCCGAAGCCACCCGCGGGGCGCTTTTTGTGGACCTGACCAACAGCGAGACGCTGTACCGCCGCTATCCCGACCTCCTGCAGGCCGGGCTGGGCATCATCTCCTCCAACCGCCGTTCGTTCGCCGTACCCTATGCCGAGTACGCCGCCATCCGGCTCGCCGCCCGCGAGAACGGCGTGGCGCTGCGCTACGAAACCACCGTGGGCGCCGCCCTGCCCGTGCTGGAATCCATCGCCCGCGGGGCCAACAGCTGCGACGAGGTGCTCTCCATTGAAGCCGTGGTCTCCTGCACGCTGAACCAGATCCTGGGCGACTACCGCCCGGGCGGCGAGTCCTTCGCCTCCCTGGTGCGCCGCGCGCAGGCGGTGGGACTTACGGAGGCCGACCCCCGGCTGGACCTGGGCGGGAAAGACGCTCTCCGGAAGCTCCTCATCCTCGCCCGCGAAGCCGGCGTTCCGCTGGAAGAGGCCCATGTCGAAATCACGCCCATCGTGCCCCCGGAACTCTTCCAGGGCTCGCTGGAGGACTTCTACCGGGCGCTGGAGAAGGCCGAGCCGGCTATCGCCCGGGAGACCCGCCGGGCCGAGAGCCAGGGCTTCCGCCGCCGTTACGTGGCGTCGCTGGAAAAGACGGAAGACGGGTATGCGGCCCGTATCGGCATCCGGGACGTGCCGCCCGTGCATCCCGCCTACTATCTCCGCGGCACGGAGAACGCCATCATCATCCGCAGCGCCTTCCACCCCTATCCGCTGGTGATCCAGGGGCCCGGCGAGGGCGCCCGGGAGGCCGCCTCCAGCATCCTGAACGATATCCTGCGCTAATTTGTGCATCCCGCTTTTAATGCTTACCTTTGTAACCTATGTTACAAGTGCTGGGCATATTCAGTTTTTTGAGTCTCGGCTGGGAAGACCTGCTGGATATCCTGATGGTGGCGCTCATCATCTATTTCCTCATCAGGAGCATCCGCGGCGATTCCACCGTGCTGAACATCGTGCTGGTGCTGGTGTTCCTGCTGCTGTTGCAGGTGGTGGTATCGGCCCTGAACATGCGCATGATGACGGTGCTGCTCAATGCCCTGCTGGACGTGGGTGTGCTGGCCATCATCATCATTTTCCAGCCCGAGATACGTCATCTGCTGAACCGCCTGTCGGTGGCTTCGGGCCTGGCGCGCCGCAGCGGCGAGCTGTTCAACCGCCTGCTGGGCATCCAGGAAGAGAGCATGGGCTCCCGTTCGGTGGTGGAACTGTCGGAGGCCGTGCGCTACATGGCCCAGGACCATACCGGCGCTCTCATCGTCCTGCAGCACAAGACTTCCCTGGATGAGTATATGGCCACCGGAGACCGCTTCAACGCGGAAATCAACCGGCGGCTGATCATGAATATTTTCTTCAAAAACTCGCCCCTGCACGACGGCGCCATGATCATTGTGGGAGACCACATCGCCGCCGCCCGCTGCCAGCTGCCCATGACGGACCGTACGGACATCCCCGCCCATTACGGGATGCGGCACCGCGCGGCCATCGGCCTCAGCGAGAGCTCCGATGCAGAGGTGGTGGTGGTGTCGGAAGAGACGGGGCGCGTCTCCTTCGTCAAGGGCGGGAACATCCAGACAGTGAAAGATATTTCCGAGCTCAGGAACCTGCTGGCATCGGCGATGAGTGAGGAGAAGGAACAGGAGAAACAGGCATGACGGACGGAAGGCTGGAAGCGAAACTGGGATTTGACAAGGTACGGGCGGCCATCGCCGGCCGGTGCTGCACGGACTATGCAACCCATCGCGTGGAAGAGGAGGAATTCTGCACGGACGGCGGGGAAATCCGCCGCCGGCATCTTTTGGCCGACGAAATGCGCCTCATCCTCATGTTCGAGGAAAACTTCCCCACGGCCGGCTACATCGACGCCATCCCGTTCCTGGAGCCCATTGGCGGCCATGCGTCCATCGACCTGCTGTCCCTGGGCAAGCTCCGCACCCTGCTGGATACCCTGCGCAAGGCCCTGCACTTTTTCCACACCATCAAGGAGGGGATCTATCCCAACCTGCAGCACCTGGCGTCGGGCATTACGGCCCCGCAGGAGGTGCAGCGGCGCATAGACGCCATCCTGGACCGGCACGGGGAAATCAAGGATACGGCTTCGGACCAGCTGTACAGCATCCGCCGCAGCATCAAGGAGAAGGAGGTGAACGTGTCCAAGCGCATGAACGCCATCCTTCGGCAGGCGCAGCAGGAGGGGCTGGTGGACAGCGACGCCGGCGTGGTGATCCGCGACGGAAAGATGCTCATTCCGGTGGTATCGGCCAAGAAAAGGCAGTTCGCGGGTTTCGTGTACGACGAATCGGCCACCGGCAAGACCACCTTCATAGAACCGGCCGAGATGGTGGCCCTCCAGAACGAGATAGCGGAACTCCATTTCGCCGAGACGCGGGAGATCACCCGCATCCTCCGGGAATTCGCCGAGTTCCTCCGTCCCTTCGTCCCGGAGCTCATCCAGGGCGCCACGTTTATCGGCGAACTGGACTTCAACATGGCCAAGGCCCAGGTGGCCCTGGACTACAAAGCCGGCATGCCGGTGCTGTCGGAAGACGGCAGCCTGAGCCTCCGGAAAGCCCGTCATCCCCTGCTGGAGGCCTCCCTGAAGCGGGAGAACCGCGCCATCGTCCCCCTTACGCTCACCCTGACCCCGCAAAAGCGCATCCTCCTCATCTCCGGCCCCAACGCCGGCGGCAAGAGCGTGTGCCTCAAGACGGTGGGCCTGCTGCAGTATATGTTCCAGTGGGGGATGCTCATCCCCACCTCCGAAACCTCGGAACTGCCTGTCTTTGACCGCATTATGGNNCCTCAAGACGGCGGGGCTCATGCAGTATATGTTCCAGTGGGGCATGCCCATCCCCACGTCGGAAACCTCGGAGCTGCCCGTTTTCGACCGCATCATGCTGTCTATCGGCGACGACCAGTCGCTGGAGAACGACCTTTCCACCTACAGTTCTTTCCTCTCGGACATGAAGGCCATGCTGGCCCTGGCCGACGGTAAGACGATGGTGCTCATTGACGAATTCGGTTCCGGCACGGAGCCCGCCGCCGGCGGGGCCATCGCCGAAGCCATCCTGCACGCCCTGGACGAGAAAGGGGCCTATGGCGTCATCACCACGCATTACACCAACCTGAAACTGTATGCTTCTTCCGGCGAGACCGGCGTGGTGAACGGCGCCATGCAGTTTGACGCCGCCACCGTAACGCCGCTCTTCCAGCTGGAGATGGGCCTGCCGGGCTCTTCCTTCGCCTTTGAGCTGGCCCGCAAGATGGGGCTCCCGGAAGCCATCGTGCACGACGCCGAGGAAAGGGCCGGGGAGCAGTTCGTGGGCATCGAGCGCAACCTTCGCAAGATTGCCCGCAGCCGCCGCGCCCTGGACGAGAAACTCACCAAGATCAAGGCCACGGACAAAACCCTGGAAGGCCTTACGGACCGCTACGAGAAAGAGCTGGAAGACATCCGCGACGAGCGCCGGCGCATCCTGGACCAGGCCCACGAAGAGGCCGAGCGCATTATCAAAGGCGCCAACCGCAAGGTGGAATCCACCATCCGCACCATCAAGGAGTCCCAGGCCGAGAAAGAGCAGACCCAGCAGGCCCGCTCCGAACTGCAGGGTTTCCTGGGCGCCCTGGCCGAAGGCCGCCGCAACCGCGACGCCTACATTGACCAGAAACTCCAGACCGTGAAACAGCGCAAGGAGCGCGAGATGCAGCGCAAGCGCAAACGCGCCGAAGGCCAGACCCTCCAGCAGCTGGAAGAGGCCGAAGCCCGCGAGCGTCAGCAGCAGGCTTTCCGCAGCGCGCCGCTCAAAGTGGGCGAGAAGGTGCGCATCAAGGATGGCGGCATGGTGGGCGAGGTAGCCAAGGTGAGCACCAAGGCCGTATCCGTGATTGTGGGTAATATCACCACCAAACTGCCCCTGGACCGCGTGGAACGCATTACGGCCAACGAATACAAGGCGGCGGCCAAGCGGCCGGAAGACCGTCCCCGCCAGGTCTTTGATGCCGCCCTCACGGAGCGTAAGGCCCGCTTCAAACTGGAGCTGGACGTACGTGGGGAAAGGGTCACGGACGCCATCGAACAAGTTATGCGTTATTTGGACGACGCCATCATGCTGGGGGTTCCCTCGGTCCGGATTTTGCACGGAAAAGGGACGGGCGCCCTGCGTGAGGAAATCCAGAAATACGTGCGCACGGTGCCCGGTGTCGCGTCTGCGGCCGATGAACATGTGCAGTTTGGCGGCAGCGGTGTCACCGTAGTAAAATTCGGCTAGCATGAAGGATGAGAAAAACAGCATTACCGGTTCACTGGGCGAGGACATGGCCTGTGACTTCCTCCTTACCCGGGGGCATGTCATCCTGGACCGGAACTGGCGCGGCGGCCATCTGGAAATAGACATTGTGTCGGAATCCCCGGACGGGGTGCATTTCGTGGAAGTGAAAACCCGCACCGCACCGGTCCTGGCGCCGCTGGAAATGCAGGTGAACACCACCAAGCGTCAGCGCATCTGCAGCGCCGCTCTCCAATATATGCACAAGAAGCGCCTGGAAGGCAAGGAAATCTTTTTTGACATCATCTCCGTCCTGCTGGACGGTCCCCGGACCCTGGTGAATTATTATCCCCAGGCCTGGATACCCATATATGTATAAAACTAACAACCAATCCCCGATATGAAAGAACACCGCTATTGCGTAATCATGGCCGAAGGCACAGGTTCTCCCAGCCAGTTGCGCCATACCTATGAACGTTTTGTGGACGTAGTCCCGGACAACCACATCCTGGTGGTGACGCCGGAGCGTTTTGCCAACGAGGCGCGCCGCATCCTTCCCTCCCTGAAGAAGGAAAACCTGCTTGTGGAGCCTTTCGCCCGCAAAACCGCCCCCTGTATGGCCTATGCCGTATATACCCTGCTGCAGCGGGATCCGGAAGCCGTCATGGTGGCCACGCCCTGGGATCTGGTGATCCGCGACGAGGTCCTGTTCGGCCGCACCATCTCCGAGGCCTTCGACTATGTGGAGCATAACGATGTACTCATGACCCTGGGCATCGTCCCCAAGACGGCCGATGTGAACTTCGGCTACATCCAGGTCCGGGAAGGCCGCAACGCCCATCTGATGGCCGGCCCCCTGCAGGTGAAAACCTTCACCGAAAAGCCTAGCGCAGAACTGGCCGAGGTCTTTGTCCGCACCGGCGAGTTCTTCTGGAACAGCGGTATCTTCATCTGGAAAGCCGCCATCATCCGGGAAGAGATGGAAAAATACGTTCCCGAGGTCACGGAACTCTTCCGTGGCTGGGAGGAACACATCCAGGACCGCGTCTGGCTGGAAAAGGCCTACTCAGAGTGCCCCAAAGTCTCGCTGGACTACGGCGTCATGGAGCACACCAGCCGCGCCTGGCTCTACCCCGCCCGCTTCGGCTGGGCCGACATAGATCGGCTTTAACGATTTAACTGTGCCCCGCGTGGCGCAGTTACTTTTTGTAAAGTACTGGTTCATAGGTTGTTAAGTGCCAGTGATTTGCGGCGG
>LXOW01404242.1_pt1 | contig 10079 bp, 8 predicted proteins | sample 1368591 | NCBI WGS metagenome assembly LXOW01 (sample SAMN04884650, study PRJNA319009) | bovine gut metagenome | isolation source: Cow rumen | host: Bos taurus | place: Italy: Legnaro (PD) | collected 2014-07-09
AAATATGGTTCTCAAGGTGGGGTTGTTACACCAACTGACATCAGCGAGTTTGAGAGTACAAAGGGCGAGGGCTATCTGGCGAAGTCGTCTTCGGTAGGTCCGACACTGGCAGGAAACGTGAAACCTGACGTCTGTGCTCCTGGCGTGAACATCGTCTCGGCACAGAACTTCTTTATCGACGACGATACTTACTATAGTGTAGCAGCATGGGATATAAGCGCACTCGATACTGAATATGAGGTGTGGGGCGGATTGGCAGGCTACTTCCACATGATGGCCCAGACCGGCACATCGATGTCGGCACCTGCCGTGGCAGGCACCATTGCCCTGTGGATGCAGGCTGAGCCGACATTGACTACCGATGATGTCAAGGACATCATCGCCAATTCGAGTCGGCAGCCTGACGCTGAGCTGACTTATCCCAACAACCAATACGGTTATGGTGAGATAGATGCCTACCGCGGACTGCTCTACATGTTCGGCCTGACTGGTATCGAGGAAATCTCCGACCACCAGCCGCAGGGTGTGCAGTTTGTGCTGGAGGGACGACAGTTCTCTGTTCGGTATGTTGCAATGCCTTTGCAACAAGCACCTCCTACGCTACGCATCTACAGCACCGACGGCCGACTGCTGATGGAAATAAGGGGGACGACAGCCAACCTGAGTGCTCTGCCGCAGGGTGTCTATGCCGTGCAACTGAACACCGGTCAAAAAGCCACGACAGGTTCAACACTTATTAGAATTAAGAATTAAGCATTATTAATTAAGCATTATAATTATGGCAAAGAAAGCATTACTCATGATTCTCGACGGATGGGGAATCGGAAAACATGGAAAAGGCGACGTGATATTCAACACGCCGACACCGTATCTGGACTATCTGACCGCAGTCTCTGCTCACTCGCAGCTGCAGGCTTCAGGCGAAGACGTCGGTCTGCCCGACGGACAGATGGGTAACTCGGAGGTAGGACACCTGAACATCGGTGCCGGCCGCATCGTCTATCAGGACCTGGTAAAGATTAACCGTGCCTGCAAGGACGGCTCGATAGTAGAGAACAAACAGGTGAAGGCTGCCTACACCTACGCCAAGGAGCATGGCAAAAAGCTGCACCTGATGGGCTTGTGCTCGGACGGTGGCGTACACTCCAGCTTGGAACACCTCTTTAAATTAATAGAGGTAGGCAAGCATTACGGTCTGAAGGATCAGGTGTTCGTACACTGCTTCATGGACGGTCGTGACACAGACCCCAAGAGCGGTAAGGGCTTTATCCAGCAGGTGACGGACGTCTGTGCTCAGAACGACGCTGCCATCGCCAGCATCGTAGGCCGCTTCTATGCTATGGACCGCGATAAGCGCTGGGAGCGTGTGAAGGAGGGGTACGACCTGATTGTCAATGGCACAGGTAAGCAGGCTACCGACATGGTGCAGGCCATGCAGGAGAGCTATGACGAGGGAGTCACCGATGAGTTCATCAAGCCTATCCACAACNNGGCGACGTTGTCATCTTCATCAACTTCCGCAACGACCGTGCCAAGGAGCTGACCATCGTGCTGACCCAGCAGGATATGCCTGAACAGGGCATGAAAACCATCCCTGGTCTGCAGTACTACTGCATGACGCCATACGATGCTTCCTTCCAAGGCGTACACATCCTCTTCCCCAAGGAGAATGTGGAGAACACGCTGGGCGAATATCTCTCGCAGCAGGGCAAGAAGCAGCTGCACACTGCCGAGACCGAGAAGTATGCCCACGTGACTTTCTTCTTCAATGGTGGCCGCGAGGCTCCCTACGACGGTGAGGACCGCATCCTCGTGCCCAGCCCGAAGGTGGCTACCTATGACCTGAAGCCCGAGATGAGTGCCTACGAAGTAAAGGACAAGCTGGTGGAGGCTATCAATACACAAAAGTACGATTTCATCGTAGTCAACTTCGCCAATGGTGACATGGTGGGACACACCGGCGTATACAATGCCATTGCCAAGGCAGTATGGGCTGTCGACCACTGCGTAGAGGCCGTCATTGAGGCAGCAAAGGCCAACGACTATGAGGCCATCATCATTGCTGACCACGGCAATGCCGATAACGCCATCAATGCCGACGGTACGCCTAACACCGCCCACTCGCTGAACCCAGTCCCCTTCATCTACGTGACGAATAACAATTCAGCCACTGTGAAGGACGGCCGTCTGGCCGACGTCGCTCCCAGCATCCTGCACATCATGGGATTGGAGCAACCTGCCGATATGACTGGCGAGAATCTGATTATGGATAATTGATAATTCGAATGGAGAATAAGTCATTCTTCCATCTCCGCATCCAACTGGCCGCTCCAGAGATATTTCTTCGTCTCTTGGGCGGCCACGTTGCTTAGTAGCAGCAAGGCCACGAGGTTAGGAATGGCCATCAGGGCATTCATGCAGTCGGCAATGTTCCAGATGATGTCGAGGTTGATGATGCTGCCGAAGAAAAGTGCCACGATATACAGAATACGATAGAAGCGGTTCGACTTGCGGCGCTCAATGTAGTTGACGGCACTCTCACCATAATAACTCCAGCCGAGAATGGTACTGAAGGCAAATGTCAGGATGCCGAAAGCCAGTAGCGGAGCCCCGATATAGGGAATCTTCGAGAAGGCTACCTTGGTCAGAGCTGCCCCGTCAGCATAGGTGATGTCGGGATAGGCGAGGATGCTGCTGACAAGTACCAGACCTGTCATGGCACAGATAACCACCGTGTCCCAGAACGTGCCGGTACTGCTGACCAGAGCCTGGCGAACGGGGTTACGTGTCTGGGCGGCTGCGGCAACGATGGGGGCAGAACCCATACCGCTCTCGTTGCTGAACAGACCGCGGGCTATGCCGTAACGGGCTGCCATCATCACCGTGGCTCCAACGAAACCGCCTCCTGCTGCCGACGGATTAAAGGCAGACTGGACGATGAGCTGGACGGCTGGCCATACATAGTGACTGTTCATGACGAGGATGACCAGGCAGCCTATCACGTAGAGTATGGCCATGAACGGCACCAGTACGGTGCATACGCGGGCTATGGCTTTGACACCTCCTAAGATGACACTGGCGGCAAGGATACAGACAAAGAATCCTACGGCCCATGCTGGCAGGCCGAAAGTCTCGCTGGCTAAGAGGGCAATGCTGTTGGCCTGTACCGTACAGCCGATACCAAACGAAGCCAAAGCTGTGAATACGGCAAAAAGGATGGCCAGCCAGCGCAGGTTGAGACCTCGTTCTAGGGCATACATCGGTCCGCCGTAGGTTCGCCCGTTGTCAGCGCGCACACGGTACTTCACGGCTAAAAGCCCCTCGGCATATTTTGTTGACATACCGAAAATGCCCGTCAGCCAGCACCACAGCACGGCACCAGGTCCTCCCAGGGCAACCGCGGTAGCTACACCGACGATATTACCAGTGCCGATAGTTGCCGCCAAAGCTGTTGCCAAGGCACCAAACTGGCTGACATCGCCCTTGGCATCGGGGTCTTTCTTCACCGACAGGCGGATGCCTGTCAAGAGTTTGCGCTGCGGAATGCGCAGACGGAAAGTCAAGAAGAGATGTGTTCCTAACAGCAATATAATCATTGGCCATCCCCATAGCATACCGCTCAGCCACACGAAAAACTCATTAATCGGCTCCATATTTCATTTTTCATCTTTCATTTTCCATTTTTCATCTTCCCTTATACTGTATCGCCAGCATGGTGAGGTCGTCGCTCTGTTCGGCATCGCCCACAAAGCGCTGCACGCTCTCGGTCATCTCATCGATGAGCGACTTGGGCTGATGGCGCTTCTCTGCCAACATGCGCTTGGCAACGTTCCAGATACGGATGTCGCCAAACTGTGCCTGATAAATGTCCTCAGCCTCGTTCAGACCGTCTGTAAAGAGGAAAATGGTGGTCTGCGGGTCAATGGAGACTTCCTGTTCCGTAAATTTGAATTCTGACAGGACGCCGATAGGCAGGTTCGGAATACATGGCAGTTCTCCCACATCGCGACCAACCAGCAACGGTGCATCGTGACCGGCATTACAGTAGCGCAGCTGGCCGGACTTCAAGTCAAGGACACCTACGAAGAGTGTGACGAACATATTGGCCTCGTTGCCTTCCGTCAGCGCATTGTTCAGGGCATAGACGATGTGTTCCGGTGCGTCCACGTGGGCAGAGATGTTACGGAACAGCGAACGGGTGACGGCCATAAACAGCGAGGCAGGGACGCCTTTGCCCGATACGTCGCCAATGCAGAAGAAGAGCTGATCGTCGAGGATGAAGAAGTCGAAGAGGTCGCCACCAACAGCCTTAGCCGGTGTCAGCGAACCATAGACGTCGATGTCGTTGCGGTCGGGGAAGGGCGGGAAAGTCTTGGGAATCATGTCCATTTGAATATCGTGGGCAATCTTCAGCTCACTCTCTATAGAGGCTTTCTGGGCTGTTGTCTCGCGCAACTCATTGATATATTTGGTGAGTGAGTGCTGCATCTGTCCAAACGAGTCGCGCAGCTGATGAATCTCGTCGTGACTCTTTACCTCTGGCAGCGGGGCGTCGAAGTGTCCCTTTGCCACCTCGTCAGCCGAGACAGCCAATTGCTTGAGCGGTCTGGATGCTCTCTTGATGCCGTGACGTCCGGCAAAGAATACGACAATAATTCCTATGAGTATGAAGAATAGCAATAAGCCTCCTATTATGTAGGTGGCTATCTTCAGAAAGTAGATGGGGAATATCATTGCCATGGTCCAGGACGTGTGCTCTAAAGGCTTGTAAGTAACCAACACTTCCTCACCGTCGATGATGAGATTATTTCCCATGTCGTCTTGCAGGAAATGTCCTGACTCCTGATCATTCAGCATGTTTTGGGCTAAGTAGTCATCGGTTTGGTCGACTGTTTGCTTAGCGTTCTCGGCGAAATTCTGATGGATGATATGTCCTGCGTGAGGATGCACTAAGAATGTTCCTGTTGAGTCGGTGATGAAGTAGTAGATTTTTTCATCAGCTGACCACTCTTGTGTGGAATCATTGTTTTCAAAGAATACCTTTGACACGTTGCGTGCCAGCCATTCCAGTGACATGTCGACGCCAAATACTGCCACCGTGCTGTCGCGCTCGTCACGGATGGGAACCAGATAGGCCACCAATGGCGTCTTGTGGTCAATGCCATCGAAGAAAGGCTTTGACCAGTAGCTTTTCTTGGCTTTCATGGCCTCTTTGAACCAAGCTTCGTCCAGGTAGTCTTGCTTTTGACCGCCAATGGTTTGCGCCACAACGATACTGTCGCTGTCGCGGCGCTGGGCATAGGGACAGAACCAGCGTCCCTTCTGGGGATAATAGTTCTCACGGAAACTGATGCCACAGCTGCGGATGTGCGGATTCAGCTCCACGATACGCTTCATGAGGCCTTGCAGATAGTCGGGACGGTGCAGGTTGCCCTCAATGTCTGGTACCGTGTTAATGGTGGCGACATAGACCTCGGTCAATGACTGCTCCACGCTCTTGGCCTTGTATTCCAACTGTCTGTCGCAGATGCCCATAATGCCTGCAATGGCTATCGCCCAGCAAATCATCACAATCATTGCCGAGGTGATGCCCATGACGATAAACAGGGTAATCATGATACGCCAGGTCAGTCGCTTGGCAAACGAACGGGGGTATGGTACTTGTTTATTTTTCTTCCAGAAGAGGATATTCATACTGTCAACGGTTTAATTTGACTTATTGCTTGCAAAGGTACGTTTTTTTTTGTACCTTTGCAAACAAAACTGAAAAAACATGATGGTGCAGATAGAGAGCACGTGGAAAGAACACTTACAAGGCGAGTTTGAAAAACCTTATTTCATTCAGTTGACGAGTGCTGTTCGCCAGGAGTATCAGGCAGGAGTTTGCTATCCGCCTGGTAAGTTTATCTTCAATGCTTTCAACCTTTGTCCCTTCGACCAGGTGAAGGTAGTCATCATCGGCCAGGACCCGTACCACGAGCCGGGTCAGGCTCACGGACTGAGTTTCTCGGTACAGGATGGTATACCTTTTCCCCCGTCATTGCAGAACATCTTCAAGGAGATTCAGCAGGACTTAGGCACGCCCATTCCCCTGACGGGCAACCTGTCGCGCTGGGCTGAGCAGGGCGTGCTACTGCTTAACGCCACGCTGACTGTCCGTGCTCACCAGGCTAACAGCCACTCTATGTTAGGCTGGCAACAGTTTACCGATGCCGCTATCCGTGCGCTGGCGGCCTCGCGCGAACATATTGTATATATGCTTTGGGGCGGATATGCCCGTTCGAAGGCATACATGATAGACAAGCAGCGAAACCTTGTCCTGGAGTCGGTTCACCCTTCGCCCCTGAGTGCCAATCGTGGCGGATGGTTCGGCCAGCATCAGTTCTCGCGGTGTAATGCCTACCTCCAGGAGCACGGCATCACCCCCATTCGGTGGTAAGTCGTATTTTGTTTCAGGTTTCAAGTTTCAGGTTTAATGTTTAATTTTCAATTTTAATCTTTCATTTTTCATTTTTCATTTTTCATTTTTCATCTTTCATCTTTCATCTTTCATCTTTCATGTCTCCCGTTCCTCCCATCCTTGAAGTCGGTGGAGTGCTGATTTCTTCCGAGATACTAACTGAGTACTTCTGTTGCGATTACGAGAAGTGTAAGGGCATCTGCTGTGTTGAAGGCGATGCCGGCGCACCCGTCACCATGGACGAGATAAGCAGCATCGAAGAGGTGCTGGACGATGTCTGGCCCGACCTCTCTGCCTCGGCCCAGAGTGTCATCGATAAGCAAGGTGTGGCATACGCTGACAGGGACGGCGACCTGGTGACTAGCATTGTCAACGGGCGTGACTGCGTCTTCACCTGCTACGACGGTGATAACTGTCTCTGTGCCCTCGAAAAGGCTGCGAGAGAGAAGGCGGCAGCCAATTCTCAATTCATTAAGCCCATCAGCTGTGCATTGTACCCCATCCGCGAGAAGAATTTTGGAAATGGACTTGTCGGTCTGAACTATCACCGCTGGGCTATTTGCAAGGATGCCATAGAAAAAGGGAAGGCTTTGAACCTTCCCGTTTATAAGTTTCTGAAAGAACCGCTCATTCGGCGCTTTGGTCAGGCGTGGTACGATGAGCTTTGCGAAGTAGCAGATATAATGCTTAATGCTTAATGCATAATGCTTAATTATACTTCTTCGCTCTTTCTGTATTCCGACGGGCTCATGCCAACGTTTTCCTTGAAGTATTTGCCGAGGAACGACTGATTGGGGAAATTCAGTTCTTCGGCAATTTCCTTAATACTCTTCGTTGAGTTCTTCAGCTGTACGCGCAATTCCAGGATAACGTAGCTGTCTATCCAGTCGTTGGCGGTGCGCTTGCTGACCTGCTTACAGACGTCGGAAAGGTATTTCGGCGTGATGCACAGCTCCTTGGCATACCAATTGACGAAGCGCTCCTTCTTGAAGTTCTGCTCCAGCAGGTTGATGAATTTCGCGAAGATGATGTCGGCACGAGACTGGGCTTTTCTGTCGGGCTGTTCGACACGCCAGATAACGTTGCTCATGTCGTAGAACATGGCTAGCATCAGTGCCTTAACCAGTTCCTCACGGTAGTGGTGGGTGGTGGTACCTACCTTGTCGCGGATAGCTGCATAATAGTTCTTGAATACCTTTGTCTCGTCTGGGGTAAGTGTGACGACAGGGTTGCTTCTGGAAAAGAGCAGCAATGATGATACATTCTTGACGTTGAGCACAAAGCTGTGGTAGAACGGTGTCGATACCATGAAGCAGATGCATTCAAAGTCAGGCGATGTGGTGTAATAGTCGATGATGTGGCGCTCTGATACGAAGAACAGGTCGCCTGGGTGAACCTCCAGGTTGCGTGTATCGACGGAAAGGTTTGCGGTTCCTTTCTGGCAGAGTCCCATCAGGATGAAGTGTAGTCTGATGGGTTCTCCTTTAACTTCTCTTGGTGGAATTCCTTCTGACAGGACGAGGCCATCTTTCAGGGAAATGGCATTGTGCCAAAGCTTGGCATCTTCGAGGGTTTTGTCTTTAATGTCTTGCATCATGCGTCAATGTTGGCGTAAGTGGCGTTTTTCTCAATAAATTCGCGACGAGGCTCAACGTCGTCGCCCATCAGCATGGAGAATATCTCGTCGGCTTCAGCGGCATTCTCGATGGTTACCTGCTTCAGCAGACGGTTCTCAGGGTTCATAGTGGTCTCCCACAACTGTTCGGGATTCATCTCACCCAGACCTTTGTAGCGCTGGGTGTGGAGGGCCGAGGCGTTCTCGTCGCCAGCTACGTAGCGGTCGATAAAGGCCTGGCGCTGCTGCTCGGTATAGCAGTATTCGGAGACTTTCTTATACGTACACTTGTAGAGTGGGGGAGTGGCAATGTAGAGGTGGCCGCCCTGGATGACCTGCGGCATGAAGCGGTAGAAGAGCGTCATGATAAGGGTGTCGATGTGCGAGCCATCGACGTCGGCATCGGTCATGATGATAATCTTGTCGTAGCGCAGCTTGTCGATGTTGGCCTCGCGGTCGCCCTCGCCGTCCACGCCGAAGCGTACGCCAATCGACTGGATGATGTTCATCACCGACTCAGCCTCGAACACACGGTGCCATTGTACCTTCTCCACGTTCAGGATCTTACCTCGCAACGGCAGGATGGCCTGGAAGTGACGGTCACGGCCCTGCTTGGCACTGCCACCTGCGGAGTCACCCTCGACGAGGAAGATCTCACAGTCCTTCGGATCCTTGTTCGAGCAGTCGGCGAGCTTGCCGGGCAGTCCACCACCCGTCATCGGGTTCTTGCGCTGTACGCTCTCACGGGCCTTGCGGGCGGCGATACGGGCGGTAGCAGCCAGCACCACCTTGTCGCAGATCATCTTGGCCTCCTTCGGATGCTCCTCCAAATAGTTGGCCAGTGCCTCGCCTACGGCCTGCTGTACGGCACCGGCGACCTCAGAGTTGCCAAGCTTGGTCTTGGTCTGTCCCTCAAACTGGGGCTCGGCCACCTTGATGCTAATCACTGCTGTAAGGCCCTCGCGGAAGTCTTCGGGTGCAATCTCAATCTTGGCTTTCTCAATCTGCTTGGAGATCTGAGGATCGCTGTCGGCATATTTCTTCAAGGTACGGGTGAGGGCTGCACGGAAACCGGCCAGATGGGTTCCACCCTCAATCGTATTGATATTGTTCACGTAGGAATGGATATTCTCCGAGTAGTCGGTGTTGTACATCACGGCTACCTCGATGGGAATGCCCTGCTTTTCGGTCTTCAGGTAAATGACATCATCGACGAGGTGCGTGCGGTGGCGATCCACGTAGCGCACGAACTCCTTCAGACCGTCCTTGGCGTGGAACACCTCAGGCTGCTTCAAATTGCCCTCTTCGTCAGGACGCAGGTCGGTGAGCGTGATGGTGATACCGGCATTCAGATAGGCCAGCTCACGCATACGACGGGCAATGATGTCGTATTTGTATTCTGTGGTGGTGAAGATGGTTCCATCGGGCCAGAACTGCTGACGGGTACCGGTCTTGTCGGTATCGCCCACAATCTTCACGTCGTAGAGGGGCTTACCCTTCTCGTATTCCTGCTGGTAGATGTGGCCGTTGCGGAACACCTGCGACATCATGTGGGTGGAGAGGGCGTTCACACAACTGACACCCACACCATGCAGACCGCCGGACACCTTATAGGAACCCTTGTCGAACTTACCACCGGCGTGGAGCACGGTCATTACGACCTCGAGGGCACTCTTGTGCATCTTCTCGTGCTCGTCGACGGGGATACCACGACCGTTGTCCAGTACGGTGATGGAGTTATCTTCATTAATCGTTACTTCAATATGTGTACAATAGCCGGCCATGGCCTCGTCGATAGAGTTGTCGACGGTCTCGTTCACCAGATGGTGGAGTCCCTTCTCACTGATGTCGCCAATATACATGGCAGGGCGCTTGCGCACGGCCTCTAAGCCCTCGAGTACCTGAATATTACTCGCGGAATAGTTTTGTTCCTGATTCAGTTGTTCGTCTGTCATTTACCTTCTTACTTTTTTTACCTTTTTACTTTTTTGTTCTTTATGTGGG
>LXOW01160431.1_pt2 | contig 10077 bp, 8 predicted proteins | sample 1368591 | NCBI WGS metagenome assembly LXOW01 (sample SAMN04884650, study PRJNA319009) | bovine gut metagenome | isolation source: Cow rumen | host: Bos taurus | place: Italy: Legnaro (PD) | collected 2014-07-09
ACCCTCGCGACGATTGACAAAGATGACGGGAACCTCCTTAATCTTAAAGCCAATCTTATAGGCTGTAAACTTCATCTCAATCTGGAAACCATAGCCCTTGAAGCGAATCTTGTCCAGTTCGATGGTCTTTAGCACGCGACGCTTGTAGCACTTGAAGCCCGCAGTGGTGTCGTGAACCTTGAAACCAGTAACCAGTCGCACATACTTCGAAGCAAAATAGCTCATCAGCACGCGACCGATAGGCCAGTTCACCACGTTCACACCACTGACATAGCGCGAACCAATGGCCACGTCGTAACCCTCGTCAGCACAAGCGGAATACAAGCGGGGCAAGTCGTTGGGATCGTGACTGAAGTCGGCATCCATCTCGAAGATATAGCCATAGTCGCGCTCCAATGCCCACTTGAATCCAGTGATGTAAGCCGTACCCAAGCCCAGCTTGCCACTACGCTCAAGGATAAACAGCCGGTCGCTGAACTCCTCCTGCGCCATCATTCCCTTCACGATAGCTGCTGTACCGTCAGGAGACCCGTCGTCAATCACCAGAATATGGAAACATTTCTCCAGTCCGAACACGGCCCGGATGATCTTCTCGATGTTCTCCTTCTCGTTATACGTAGGTATGATAACGATGCTGTCGCTTGCGTGCATTTGTCCTTATTTTATTATTTCCGTTGCAAAATTACAAAATTTCTCCTAACTCCAAGCCATAACACCGGTTTTTTTTAATATTTATTTGGAACTTTCGAAAATATTGCCTATCTTTCACCTTGGTGAAAATACTCTCGTTCAAAAAAAATCAAATGAAAATTTGTTTTTTTGCTCACTTATTCGTATCTTTGCGGCAGAAACAGCAAAATATTTATGACACAAGAAGAAAAAGTGCGATACTGGCTCAATATAGCTGACTACGACCTCGACACTGCCGAGGCCATGCACCAGACGCGCCGATGGCTATATGTTGGTTTTATGTGCCATCAAGTCATTGAGAAGACTTTGAAGGCCTATTGGTGTGCCTGTCGCGAGGACGATCCGCCCTATCTTCATGACCATGGGCGAATAGCTAAAGGGTGTGGCCTTTATACGAAGATGAGCGATGAGCAGAAGGACTTCCTTGAGGGCATCAAGCAGATGAACATTGAGGCTCGCTATCAGGAATATAAAGATGACATTGCTCGCACGCTCAATTGTGAGACCACTGCTGTAATAATAGAACAAACCAAACAATTTCACGCATGGATACTCGAAAAGCTGAAAGAAAAGTTATAGACCCTGTGGCCTTTACGCCCGATACTATTCAGGGGATTCTGCCAAAAGAGTTCGCCTTGGAATTGGTACGCCGCTACAAAGAGGCCATCGCCCCGAGTTTCGACCCGGCGATGAAGGTGATGATGTTTGGTTCATACGCCAAGGACTGTCCCAACGAGTGGAGCGATATCGACGTTGCTGTAATCGTCCCCAAGGCCGACAAAAGCAAATGGTGGGACACGGCAGTATCCCTCGGCCGTGCCACTCGCAATATCAGCTGCTACATAGAGCCAATACTCTTGGAAAGTGATGAGGACACGCCCATTTATCGTGAGGTCATGCGCACTGGCGTGGCAGTATAGATGTAAACAAATATTGAACCCTAAAAACGATGATGCCTATGGGCTGAGAGAAATATATAGGATTCAAGGTATAAAACTCGGTTACGGGCGGGCGGTCGCAATAATGCGGCCTCCCGCCCGAATTAATACGGCCCCTCGCCCGAATGAATGCGGGCGGCCGCCCGAATCTGCTTACCTAGGCATTCGCTCCCTTTTACATAGGCACTTTCTCCCTGTTTGCACGGCACTCTTCCCCTTCAACTGCCGGCTAACGTTAGACGAAATCGTTAATTATCTTAAATATTTTCGGTTTTTCGCTCATCCCATTCATTATGTTGGTAAAAACTCGGAACATCCTTAGAGCAACCCCAGAGCAGAATGGGAGCAACCCTATGGTAAGGCATTCTTGAGGCAAAAGAGATGCTAAACTCTGTCAACACCAGTATTTAGAGGCATCTCCAGAGTTCCTCGTAACCTCATTCGCCTCCCACGTCAGACATCAATCAGCGTCCCAATATGCCCCAAAGTGTTAACTGTGTGTGAAATTGTATTATCGAACCTTTCGTTTTTTTTGCACTTAATATTTTATTATAACGTTATTCGTTTCCCCTCTTTTCAATTTTATCGAGTTTCTTTTCTATTTGTTCCAATTTATCGAGGACTTCGTCATTGTTGTCTGCAGCCATAGCATCTACAAAAATACTATTGACAAGACTCATACCCATAATTCCACCTGAGAATAATAGAAGTGAGAAATAGATTCGTGCAAAGACTGCCATTCCCATTCCTCCATTGACGGCAATGGCTTCAGGCATGTCATACCACCCCTCTATAGTGAACAAACGGAAGATAGAATAAACACTTAGTGCAGGATTGCCAAAGTATTGAGGTGCTAAATCTCCAAAGAGAAATGTTGTGATGATGCTGAATACCAACAAAAGGATAACCAATCCAATAGCTACAATGTACGAAGCTTTGACTGCCAATTTGATGCCGTTTAGGAGACTGTCAATATTTGGAATGAACTTCAGTAATCGGAAAGATTTGAAAGCACGCAACGTCCTCAAAGAGAGCAAAATACTTGTGCCTGGAAGAACTTCTCCAAATATGTTAACACAAGACGGGAGTGCTAATAGTACAATAATTAAATCAAAACGATTCCAACCATCAGACCAATATTCACTGAATCCTTTTACTTGAATCTTAACAACTGCCTCGAATAGAAACAGCAGGGTAAAAAGCTGTCTATGATTAGAAGGTGACCTTCTTGATTTGGTATAAAACCATTGACAAATATAATGCCGGTGTTGATTAGCACCAAGACCAGCATTATATTGTCATTAGTAAAAAACGTTTTACCGACTCCATTTATATATATCGTTTTGCGGCCTCTATTAACTGCTTCTTAAAGTTATAGATGTCATCCAACTTTTCGATGGGTTCCATTTGCTCGTTTCTGTTTTCATCGACAAAACCAATTCGTTTGTTGCTTGCATTATTGAAATGCAACCTACAAATGGGCCTACGATTATTGTCATCTGCGAAAATTGCAAAATATGACTGGGAATCACGATATGTCACTCGCTCCGAAGGAATCACTTCGCAGACTATGCTCTTTACGATATAATAGCCCTCCAATTCTTCTATCGTTGTATTTATCTTAGAGGACTTATCATCTTCCTTCTTGGGTTCTTCCTCTTGGTCTGGTGCAGGCGATTGTGTTTGAATCGGTGCACCTGCAGCTTCTGTGGCCTTGATGGCGATTCCAAGTTTTTCACTCATCACATCGTTAATATGGCTCTTCAATGCTCGCATAACGATATCGGTAAACTGATCCAGTACCTTCTGAGTAACGATGCCTTCATAAACACGTTTTGTTAGCAGTTTAACAAGCTCTGGAGATGGTTCGTTGAATTCTTCACGTATAACTTTCTTAACCTCAGACATGTATTTCAATTCATTGGCACTGCTCAGTATATTGTCCAAGTCAAAGTTTTCTTTACAGAATTTCTTCACTTCCTCAATTTGAGCTTCCCGAATTTTCTCAAGATTAATTTCAAGGAAGGGAACATCATCCATGATATTCTCCTTAATCAGATCAGTGTAAAATCTGTAAACGATACCATTAGTCAACACACCGAATTTTGCTTTAGAGGCAACATAATAACGCTTCAATTGATTATCATGCAAGTTCAAGTCCTGCTTCCAGTGTTTGCATTCTATTAACATTATTGGCGCGCCATCCTTCATAATGGCATAGTCAATCTTCTCTCCCTTCTTTTTTGCTATATCGCAATCCATTTCTGGTACCACCTCTAATGGGTTAAACACATCGTATCCCAGTATTTGAATGAAAGGCATGATAAATGCATTCTTTGTAGCCTCTTCCGTTTGGATGGATTCTTTCAGAGATGAAACACGTTCGGCTAACTGTAAAATTGAATCTTTGAAGTCCATAGTTTTGTTTTTTTAGCAAAATCCAATCCCCCCAGTCCCGCGGAAGACTATTATATTAATATGTGAAGCGTGGAACTGTATCCACTTCTCCGTCCTGGGGTCCTGAGAAAACCTTATGTGAGAGATAGGGACAGCATCCACGCTTACGCATGGAAGCCATCATGTTCTCTTGCCACATTTTGAAATTTCTCAGGTTTCAGAACGCAAGACGAGCATAACGCTTCTTTTTTATTCTCAACAATGTCGCACCGGCACCTCCACTGAGGCATACGCCAGTGTTCAAGGGGCAAAGATACGAAAAAGTNNATGAATAAAAAGTTTGGAAATATAAGTTTTTGTTCCTAAATTTGCACAAAGAAACAAAAGAAGAATGAACAATGACGGTTCTAAACAATTACCACCGCAGGGTGACGGAAGAGAAAATGAAGTCGGTAGCCTCTTGGCAGCAGCATCCGATTTCGCACGAAGCGTGCTTGAGTCAGTTCAGACGCTTGCGGGAACAACGGCTTGCAAGTCTGTCCAACTGGTAAGACTCAAAAGGTGGGCTTAGGGCCTTTCTCCAAGGGCGAGCAAATAAGCCAGCGTTAATACTTTCGAAGTAATTGAAAATACTTTCGGAGAAATTGATAATACTCTTGGAGTATTCAAAATTTCTTTTGGAGTATTATTCCTGATGTTTTGCAGAAAAAGTAGGAAATGCGGAAAGTAGGAAAGTGGACATTAAGGTATTTTAGAGTAATAAAATAAAGAAAGAATAAAGATAATAAATAATAATGGTATATATAATAATTAAAAAATAATAATTAATATAAGACTTCTACTTATAATGTCTCTCTTCCACACCCAGAAACTGCTTAATGTCCACTTTCCTACTTTCCTACTTTCCGCATTTCTCACGAAGACCCTGGGTTATCGTTGAATAACCTTGCCTTATTTGGAAATAATGGTGGGTTATTATGAAACGAAGGTACTCTCGTTCGAAATAACAAAGAAAAACTAATTTTCGTTTGGTGGGCTCGGATTTTTTTCGTACCTTCGCGGAATGAAAATTCAGGACCTGCTAAAAATATATGCGCAGTCGCCACAGGTGAAGGCCTTGGGAGACACGTTGAAGAAGAAGTCGGTGAAGACTGTTTTCCTCGAGGGACTGATGTGTTCGTCAGCTCCGGTGGTGTTTTCAGCGATAGGGGAGAAGGGTGTGTCAAAAACCAAATTTTTGACCACCTTGTTTGTGATGCAGGATGGTGATGACGCGGGGTATTTCTACCACGACTTGGTGCAGATGTTAGGGGAGGAGCGGGTGCTGTTTTTCCCTTCCAGCTATCGCCGGGCCATTAAGTACGGTCAGCGTGATGCAGCCAACGAGATATTGAGGACGGAAGTGCTCTCGAAATTGTCACAGATGGGACCGTCCCCGTTGATGATCGTCAGTTATCCTGAGGCGTTGGCAGAGCTGGTGGTGTCGAAGAAACAGTTGAGTGACAAGACGCTGGTGTTGCGTAAGGGTGAGACCGTAGCCGTTGATGACGTGACGGACTTCCTGCGCGAACTGGGTTTCCACGAGGTTGACTACGTCTATGAACCTGGTCAGTTTGCCCTTCGCGGTAGCATCCTGGACATCTATAGCTTCAGCAGCGAACTGCCTTTCCGTATCGACCTGTTTGGCGACGACATTGACTCCATCCGCACGTTTGAGGTTGACACGCAGTTGTCGAAGAGTATGCGCGAGCAAGTCGAGATAGTCCCTGAGTTAAGCGTTGTGGAAGAGAAGATGCCGTTGCTGTCGTTCCTGCCGGATGATGTGTTGCTGGTGGCTAAGGACTTCCAGTATGTGCAGGACGTGGTGGAACGGACCTATCAGGAAGGTTTCTCGCAACAGGCTCTGACAGAGCGACTTGAGAGTGCCACCGAGATGGAGGAGAAGGAAGTCAGGATGGAGATGCAGCGCGAGATGCAGTTGGTCAGCGGTGCGCAGTTCAGTAATGATATTCAGCGTTTTCGACGTGTAGAGATGGGCAGCCGTCCCTCGTTTACCCCTGATGCCACGCTCTCCTTCCACATTGCGCCCCAGCCCCAGTTCCACAAGAATTTCGAGCTGTTGCAACAATCGCTGGAGCAGTATCTGGCTGACGGCTATCAGCTCTACATACTGGCAGACAGCGGCAAGCAGCTGGAGCGACTGAAGGATATCTTCGCAGAGATGAAACCTGTGGGCGGAAGTTCGGTTTCCGCTATTACCTTCGAGCCCATCCAGAAGACCCTCCATGCTGGTTTTGTGGACTCCGACCGCAAGCTCTGCGTGTTTACTGACCACCAGATTTTCGACCGTTTCCATAAATATAACCTTCGTTCGGACAAGGCCCGAGGCGGCAAGGTGGCACTGACGCTGAAGGAAATCCAGCAGTTTGAGCCAGGTGACTATGTGGTTCACATCGATCATGGCATCGGACGTTTTGGCGGACTGGTGCGCATGCCTCAGGGTGACGGCTATCAGGAGATGATCAAGATTCAGTACGACGGTGGTGGAACCATCTATGTGTCCATTCATTCGTTGTATAAGGTGTCGAAGTATAAGGCGCAGGATGGTGGCGACCCTCCACGCCTTTCGCATCTAGGCACAGGCCAGTGGGAGCGCATGAAGGAGCGCACCAAGCAGAAGCTGAAGGATATTGCCCGCGACTTGATTCAACTCTATGCCGCCCGCAGGAAACAAAAGGGTTTTGCCTTCTCGCCAGACTCCTTCCTGCAACACGAACTGGAGGCAGGATTCCTGTATGAGGACACCCCTGACCAGTTGAAGGCCACGAACGACGTGAAGGCCGATATGGAACAAGCTCGACCCATGGACAGACTGGTGTGTGGCGACGTGGGTTTTGGCAAGACGGAGGTTGCAGTACGAGCAGCTTTCAAGGCAGCCTGCGACTCGAAACAGGTGGCTGTGTTGGTGCCGACAACGGTGTTGGCCTATCAGCATTTCCATACCTTCTCTGGCCGATTGAAGGACCTGCCCGTCAGGGTGGAATATCTCTCGCGAGCCCGTAGTACCAAGCAGACGACAGCCATCCTGAAAGACCTGGCTGACGGCAAAATAGATATCCTGATAGGCACCCACAAGCTAATCGGTAAGAACGTGAAATTCAAAGACTTGGGGCTGCTCATTATAGATGAAGAACAGAAGTTTGGTGTCTCGACAAAGGAGAAGCTGCGCCAGATGAAAACCAACGTCGACACGCTGACCATGAGTGCAACGCCTATCCCCAGAACGTTGCAATTCTCGCTGGTTGGAGCCCGCGACCTGAGCATCATTCAGACCCCTCCGCCCAACCGCTATCCCATCCAGACGGAGATACACACCTTCGGCGCAGAGATTATTGCGGATGCCATCAATTTTGAGATGTCGCGCAACGGACAGGTGTATTTCGTCAATCCGCGCATCAACGACCTGACGCGTATCAAGGAAATGATTCAGAAGTATGTGCCTGATGCCCGCATTGCCGTTGGTCACGGACAGATGAAGCCCGAGGAACTGGAAAAGATTATCTTCGACTTCCAGAACTACGATTACGACGTGCTGCTCTCGACGACCATTGTGGAGAACGGTATCGACATTCCCAATGCCAACACCATCATCATCAACGGAGCCCACCACTTTGGACTTTCTGACCTCCACCAGATGCGAGGTCGTGTGGGACGAGGCAACAGGAAGGCGTTCTGCTATCTGTTGGCACCTCCTTTGGCTGCCTTGCCTGTGGAGAGCCGCCGGCGACTGGAAGCACTTGAACAGTTCAGCGACTTAGGCTCCGGCATTCATATTGCCATGCAGGATTTGGACATCCGAGGCGCTGGTAATCTGCTGGGTGCAGAACAGAGTGGTTTCATAGCTGACTTGGGCTACGAGACCTATGTGAAGATTCTGAACCAGGCTGTGGTGGAACTGAGGAACGAGTCGATTGACCATTCACCATTGACCATTGACCATTCAAAGGGAGCGTCGAAGGCGGTAGCCAATCATGATCAATGGTCAATGGTCAATGGTCAATGGGTGGCTGACTGTACCCTCGAGAGCGACCTGGAGATGTATTTCCCTGACCAATACGTGCCCAGCGACTCAGAGCGAATGTTGCTCTATCGCGAACTGGATGGCCTGCAGACTGACGAGCAGTTGGCAGCCTATGGCAAACGGCTTGTGGACCGCTTTGGTCCCACACCAGAAGTCGGCGCAGAACTGATGCGTGTCGTCCCCCTGCGCAGAATGGGTAAATCGTTGGGTTGCGAGAAGGTTGTGCTGAAACAAGGGCGCATGACGTTGTTCTTCGTGTCTAATGCCGACAGTCCTTTCTATCGGAGTGAGGCTTTCGACCACATCCTGTCGTTTGTGGCCCAGAATCCCCGTCGCTGCAACTTCCGCGAGGTGAATGGCAAGCGCTCGATGGTCATTGCGAACATCCCCACAGTAGCGTCTGCCGTAGAGTTGTTGCAACAGATGGTTTGAATACTTTAATAAGATTTAAGAGCGCTTATTTGCGTATCTCAAAAAATATGCGTAATTTTGCCGCCCGTAAATCATTGAGAACTGAAAATAGAGAAGTAGAAATATGAAGAAACTGATTGCACTATTGGCAATAATTGGTTTGCTGGCGTGTGTTCAGCGCGTGCAAGCACAGGACGAAGAACCGATGGACACAACAGAGATGTTGGCTTCGGAAGACTCGACGGTCTTTGTGGCAGACTCCGCTATGGCTGCCTTGGATGCAGAATTGGGTGATCCTGATGCAGAGGCGGCAGAAGAGGGTGGCGGACTCCACAAACAGTTGAAACGGAAGTTTATCGAGGGCTCGGCAGGTTTTATGTCGCTGGTGGCTCTTGCGTTGGTGCTTGGACTGGCTTTCTGCATTGAACGCATCATCTATCTGACGCTGTCGGAGGTGGATACCAGGAAACTGATGCGTGATGTGGATGCTAAGTTGCAGCAGAACGACACGGAAGGGGCAAAGGACCTCTGTCGCAATACGCGTGGTCCTGTGGCTTCTATCTGTTATCAGGGACTGTTGCATATCAAAGAACCCCTGGAGCAGATTGACCGTCAGCTGACGAACTTTGGCACCGTGCAGATTTCGAAGATGGAGAAAGGCTGTACGTGGATTCGCCTGTTCATTGCCGTTGCCCCCTCGCTGGGATTCTTGGGAACGGTGATTGGTATGGTGATGGCCTTCGACCGCATTCAGACGGCTGGTGACATCAGTCCGACGATTGTCGCTGCAGGTATGAAGGTGGCGCTGATTACCACCATCTTCGGTATCATCGTGGCTATCGTGCTGCAGTTCTTCTACAACTATATCCTCTCGAAGATTGAGCACCTGACCTCGCAAATGGAGGAAGGCGCCATTATCCTCATGGATTCAATAACCCAATTAAAGATGCGCAACAATGGCTGAAGCAGGTGGTTTTTTCTTGGCTGAAGTGATGCTTTGGCTGATGTATATCGTAGTGGGTGTGGCCATTGTGGCTACAATAGTCTCTGCCGTGCGTTCCTATTGGTTGAACAATAAGAAGTGAGAGGTAAGAAGTAAGAGGTAGGTAGTAAGATGTTCCGTTGGAAACAGAAACACAGGGAGGTTCCTGAACTCAATACGACGTCGACAGCTGACATTTCGTTTATGCTGCTGGTGTTTTTCCTGGTCACTTCGTCAATGGACAGTGACAAGGGATTGGGGCGTACGCTCTCGCCTGTGGAGGAACAACAGGAACAGATGGACATCAACCGCAGCAATGTGTTGCAGATTCGCTTGGACGAAAACGACGTGCTGTATTGCGACGACAAGACGGTGACGCTGGCACAGTTGCAGCAGCAGGTGGAGTCGTTTGTGGCCTCGCGACAGACTGACAGGTATATCCTTGCCGTCCAGACTGACCGCAAAACCAGTTATGATGCCTATTTCGAGATGCAGAATGCGGTGGTTGCAGCCTACCGTTCGTTGCGTGACAAGATGGCTCGTCAGAAGTATGGCTGTGCGTTCAGCCAATGTACTGA
>LXOW01127439.1_pt2 | contig 10074 bp, 10 predicted proteins | sample 1368591 | NCBI WGS metagenome assembly LXOW01 (sample SAMN04884650, study PRJNA319009) | bovine gut metagenome | isolation source: Cow rumen | host: Bos taurus | place: Italy: Legnaro (PD) | collected 2014-07-09
GCCTACTATTTTGAGGAGACCGTCGTTCCTGCCGACAAGGTGCAGGAGTTCCTTGCTAAGAGATAATTTGCGTAAACCGCAGAACAACAGAGCTTTTCCATAACCATTATGGAAGAGCTTTTTTGTGTTTGTAAATATTGATGATTATGGGCCTATTCTCATTCCTGACCAAAAAGAAAGAACAAAAGGAAGACCTTGACAAAGGACTTGAAAAGACCAAGACCAGTGTCTTCTCGCGCATCTCGAAAGCCATCATGGGCAAGTCGACCGTCGACGATGAGGTGCTTGACAATCTGGAAGAAATCTTGATTACCTCCGATGTGGGAGTTGAGACCACGTTGAAGATTATCGACCGCATCCAAGCCCGTGTGGCTCGCGACAAATATGTGGGCACCAGCGAACTCAATAGTATATTGAAAGAGGAGATTATGGCCTTGCTTCAGGAAAATGAGTCGGGCGATGGTACCACTTTCGATATCCCTTCAGACAAGAAACCGTATGTGATAATGGTAGTTGGTGTGAATGGTGTGGGCAAAACCACCACCATTGGCAAACTGGCCTATAATTTCAAGAAGGCTGGCAAGAAGGTGGTTTTGGGTGCTTCCGATACCTTCCGTGCTGCTGCTGTCAGTCAGCTTCAGATTTGGGCTGAGAGGGTGGGAGTCCCCATCGTACAACAAGGTCAAGGTGCTGATCCGGCTTCTGTGGCTTTCGACACGGTGAAGTCGGCAGTGGCACAAGATGCCGATGTCGTCATCATCGATACGGCCGGTCGTTTGCATAATAAGGTCAACCTGATGCGTGAACTGACTAAGATCAAGACCGTCATGCAGAAGGTCGTCCCCGATGCACCGCATGAGATTCTGCTCGTTCTGGATGCCTCAACAGGCCAGAACGCCATCGAGCAGGCCAAGCAGTTCACCGCTGCCACCGAAGTCAACGCCCTCGCGCTGACCAAGCTCGACGGCACCGCCAAGGGCGGCGTGGTCATCGGCATCTCCGACCAGTTCAAGATCCCGGTCAAGTACATCGGCGTCGGCGAAGGCATCGACCATCTGCAGGTCTTCGACCGCAAGGCCTTTGTGGATTCGTTGTTTGAGTGATCCACTTGAAATGGTTTCAGAAAAGAGTCGGTTTTGTAAGAAATCGACTTTTTTTGTTGTTCTGGCGGAGGTTGAGATTGTTTTAGTATTTTTGTACGCAAAAGGATGAAATAGTATGATGGAAAAAGAGATCAGCGAAGTCTATTATTATAATCCTGACGATTATAATGAGAAAGGCAGAAGAAAGAGTGATGGCATGACTTTCAGGGATGTCGTTAAAGAATTTGAAAGAGATTTCCATGACATTCATACTGCGGACTATGCTTTGAATCTTTATGGGAATTCATTTACAATGAGACTGTTGGCCAAGTCATGCGATGCAGCATCCTTTTTGGTTTATGGAATGGATTTGACACAGGGAGAGTCGTTTGACGCCAAAATGGATCCTTATATTAACCATGAAATGAACCAGTCTTGCTCATATATCTTTGTGTATGGAATTGACTCGGCCTTTATGACGGATTTTGATGAATATGGCTACCCGATAATTGATGAGGACAAAGACATCTATCCTTTGACATTATTGGTTGATTCTACGATGAGGGATGGCGTTGTCAGGTTGGCTGTTCCAACTTTGGATGGCGACAACGAGGAAGATGTAATTGTTGATGTACCTAAATTTGAATTTGCATAATGGATACAATGCACGATAAAAAAGATTGGCACTTGATTCGTAATGATAACGGTGAGTGGATAAGTGATGATTATGCTGTTTGCGTAGATAAAATGCCGATAAAGCTGCTTCAAGCCAAGGCCGCGAAGATGGGCAAGCCGTTGTCAATACAGCATGGACCTGAAGGTAGCCTTTGGTGCTACAAAATAGAGTTGGAAGACATAGAATCACCCATTCAATACCCTAAAGTAGAAACAAGAGAATTAAGAGTAAAGAAGTCATGAAAATTGCATTATTCAATCATGCGATGTTGAAGGCAGAGCATCAGCTGTTTTCAACGCTTGCAGGTAAGGATGCCCCTGCATGGTGGTCTGTGGTCAAGGCGGATAAAGAACTATATATTGAAATTAGAAAACAGAATATCATCGATATCTATTTCATGGGTGGTAGAATTGCAGAAGCCAAATATGACTTTAGGACACAAAAGGTTAGAGTAACTACTCACCCTAAGTATATGGGACATCAAGACGAACATGATTCCAATTATTACAGAAAGACCGTCAATTCTAAGGGGAAAACGATTTTTGTAGCAAAGTATACGGACTGTGAGGAGTGGTTGACTTCTAGATTATCAGAATTAAAGGCAAATATCACAGATGTTTATTCAAAAGAAGATAACGGAGAGTCCACAAAAGAGAAACTTATACAGGGAACATTGATCATTAATGGACGAGACAAATATCTTGATTCTGAATTTGCACACCGGTTTGAAGAAGGTTCAAGGAATACCATCAGAATTGACTTGATTAAAATAGAAAACAACCAATTAGTATTTGAAGAATTGAAAAGAATTGGAGACAATCGACTTCGAAACAGTATTGGCAAACCTGAGATATTGACACAAATGGAAAACTACAGGGATTTCCTTCGAGTGAACCAAGAGGCTTTGACCAAATACTATCGAAAACTTTACACTATTAAGAAGAATCTTGATTTAACGGTTCCTGATGTGAAAGATATCAATACTATTACGATGTCTCCTGACCCCCAGTTACTCATTGCCAACAACTATGGAAAGAAAACGGGTGAAAGAGAAAAGAGAATTTATGCGATAGATGCTGCATTAGCTACCATCCATATCAAACCAAACTATATTTATCTATGAAAATTGTCATTCATCGTGGAATTGATCAGATAGGTGGGTGCATTACGGAGATTTCCACAGCTCATACTAAGATTATTATTGACTTGGGAAGCAATCTGCCAGGTTGTAAGGGAGAGGAGTTTTCAAAACAAGAGATAGAGGATATTACAAAAGATGCGGACGGCATTTATTATACCCATTTCCATGGAGACCATGTAGGACTTAACAGTTTCGTTCCAGATAATATTGCACAATATATTGGCAAAGGTGCGCAAGAGGTAAATATCTGTAAATATAGTGTGCTGGCAAAACATGATTCCAAATATAAACGTGATTTGAGCGTTGCGCAAAACATGAAAACATACGAGGCTGCTCAAAGATATGATGTTGGCGGTAAAGGTGAGATATTCATTACCCCGTTCTTTGTGGACCATTCTGCGTTTGACTCGTACATGTTCTTGATTGAGGCGGATGGCAAGAGGATCCTTCATACGGGTGATTATAGAGGACATGGATATCTGAGCAAGGGATTGGATGAGATTTTGGGATGGAAAGCCAAAAACATAGACATCCTTGTTACGGAAGGAACCATGCTCAGCAGGCAAACCGAGGAAGTTAACCATGAGTATACTATAAAAACAAAAGCTATCAAATTACTAGAGGGAGAGGAACGTCCTCTTCGTCCTCATTATCTGTTTGCTCTCTGTTCTTCTACGGATATGGATAGGTTGGCATCGTTTCATGCGGCGTGTAAGGAAACAAGAGCGAAGTTTTTGTGCGATTCCTATCAGAAATCAGTCCTTGACATTTTTACGAAATACGCCGCTCATCATAGCAAGCTCTTTGATTTCGATGATGAAACAACCTTGGTATTAGGGGAAGATTGTGATTTTGAAAGGGATTTGCGTCCCAATGGTTTCATCATGCCTGTTAGGGCGGGTAGTCAATTGGATTTCGTGAAAAAGATGTTGCATTACTTTCCTGATGCGGAGTTGATTTATTCCATGTGGAAGGGCTATTATGAAGGGACGGAAGAACAGAAGAGCCAAAATGTGATTGATTTTGTGAATTTGTTTCATGGCGAATATCATTATCTGCATACCAGTGGACATGCTGATGTAGAAACTTTGGAAAAAGTCTGTCGAATCACAAATCCTACAATGGGTGTTATTCCAATTCATAAAGAAAAGAACACGCGATTTGAGGATCTTCCAATAGCCAAAACTGTTAATGTAATAACAAAGTCGGTGACGATTGGCGATATAACTATCATTATAAAATGAACGAATATGAATACTATAAATAGAAAACGCCCCACTTTAAATATAGTAACCCTCGGCTGCTCCAAGAATAAAGTCGACTCGGAACATCTGGCAGCTTTACTGGAGCATCGTTACCTCATTCGTCACGACTCCGACAGGAAGTCTGACGTGGTGATTATCAACACTTGTGGCTTCATCGGCGATGCGCAGGAAGAGTCCATTGACACCATCCTTCAGTATGCTGAGTTGCGCAAGCAGGGCAAGATTAGCAAGCTATACGTGACAGGCTGTCTCTCACAGCGTTTCCGAAAGGACTTGAAAGAGGAAATCCACGAGGTGGACGGCTTTTATGGAGTGGAGAGCGTCAACCTCATCGCCGCCGACCTGCTGAAGGAGGAGCCGCAGCCCGATTATTGCAGCCGTCGCGTGCTGTCCACCCCAAAACATTATGCTTATCTGAAAATCTCCGAAGGCTGCAACCGCCGTTGTGCCTTCTGCGCCATTCCGCTCATTCGCGGACCGCACGTCTCCGTGCCGATGGATAACCTCATTGAGGAGGCGAGAGGACTGGCCAAACAAGGCGTGAAGGAACTCATCCTCATTGCCCAAGACTTGACGTATTACGGTCATGATATCGACGGACAGTCGCATATTGTGGAGCTTGTGAAGGCCCTTTGTGAGATAGAGGGTCTCGAGTGGATCCGCCTGCATTACGGCTATCCGCTCGGCTTCCCTGACGAGCTGCTCGATCTGATGCGCGAGAATCCCAAAATTTGCCATTATATCGACCTGCCTTTGCAGCACGTCAGCACCCATATCTTGAAGGATATGCGTCGTGGGGTGGATAGGGAACAGACCATAGGATTCGTGGAAAATGTGCGCAAGCACGTGCCTGACATCGCCTTCCGCACCACGTTCATCGTTGGATTCCCAGGCGAGACAGAGGAGGACTTTGAAGAGCTCTGTCAGTTCCTGAAAGATATGCGTTTCGAGCGCGCAGGGGTGTTTGCCTTCTCGCCCGAGGAGGGCACACCGGCATACGAGATGGAGGACGATGTGCCCGACGAGGTAAAACAAGAGCGTGTCGACCGCCTGATGGACATTCAACAGAACATCTCATTGGAGATCAACGCCCAGCGTGTGGGGCGCATCGAGAAGGTTCTCGTCGACCGTCTTGAGGGCGACTATTATGTGGGTCGCACCCAATACGACTCACCTGAGGTTGATGATGAAATCCTGATCTCAGCCGATAAAGAACTAACTATTGGTGATTTCTATTCCGTCAGAATCACTCAAGCCGATTATTTCGATTGCTATGGGGACGTGATTTGCGATTCCATCTGAGGCATAACAGGGTATTGTTAATCTCGGTTATCCCATCCTCTGCTTGACTACCTCAAAACAGACGATACCTGTGGCTACTGAGACATTCAATGAGTCAATGTCGCCAGGCATGGGAATCATCAGTAGTTCATCGATGCGAGGCATATAGGCTGGACTGATGCCGTCTTCTTCAGAACCCATCACAACGCAAAGCGGTCCTGTCAGGTCTGACTTCCAAAGGTTGTTTTTGGCTTTCTCGCTGAGACCTACGACACGCAGTCCGCTGCCTCTCAGGAAATCCAATGTGTCTTTCATATTTTCCACGCGGCACACGTTGATGAGCGAAAGGGCTCCGGCTGAGGTTTTCACAGCATCACCGTTGATTAAGGCAGAACCTCGGTTAGGGATAACGATGGCATCTACCCCAGCAGCGTAAGCGGTACGGGCGATAGCGCCAAAGTTGCGCACATCGGTCACGCGGTCGAGCATGAGGATGAACGGGTCGCGTCCTTCCTCATAGACCATAGGAATCACACGCTCGATGGACTGATATTCAATGGGACAGATAAACGCCACCACGCCTTGATGGTTCTTGCGAGTCAGGCGGTTCATCTTCTCGATAGGTACAAATTGTACTGGGATGCCGTTGGAGCGGCAGTAATTGGCGATTTCGGATATTTCAGGGGAACGGGTACCACCTTGAATAAATACCTTTTCGATTTCATTCTGTGAGCGCGTCAATTCTAAAACGGGGTGAATCCCGAAAACCATTTTGTTGCTGTTGTTGTAATCCATCGTCCAAAATTTTACGCAAAGATAGACATTTTTCTTATTTTTGCGGATACTTTCTTGAATCGTTTTTGATGGAGGAGCAATTCGTATTATTTGGAGGTCGCCGTTTTAACAGCTATAGCCACTATTTCACCCAACAGTTTGGGGGACGTGTGCAGAAAATCAGTATTGATGCCGGTTTTAGTTGTCCCAATCGGGATGGCAAAATCAGTACGGGTGGCTGTACTTTTTGCAGTAACGCCGCTTTTAATCCTTCTTATTGTCGGCCTGAGAAGTCCATTCGGCAACAAATTGAGGAAGGCATTGTGTTTCATCAACGCCGCTATCGTCGCGCCAACAAGTATTTGGCTTATTTTCAGCCTTTCTCAAACACCTACAAGCCGCTTGAGGAGCTGAGAAGTATTTATCAACAGGCTTTGGAAGTTCCCGAAATCATCGGCATCGTCATCGGTACTCGCCCCGACCTTGTCGACAACTGCATCCTGCAGTTGCTCAGTGAAATTCAGAAAACACATTACGTGATGCTGGAGTATGGTGTGGAAAGCGTCTACGACGACACCCTGAAGCGCGTCAACCGAGGGCACAATTATGCAACGGCAGAACGCGCCATCCGGCTCACGGCGCAATACGGCATCCCCTGTGGAGCACACTTCATCTTCGGTCTGCCTGGCGAAACTAAGTCCATGATGCTTGCTTCAGCCGACATCATTTCACAGTTGCCTTTGACCACAGTCAAGTTCCATCAGCTTCAAATCTTCAAAGACACAAAGATGGCCGAAGAATACCTGCAACATCCCGAAGTCTTCCATCTCTTTGATTTGGAAGAATATATCGATTTCGTCATTGACTTTGCCGAACGACTCAATCCCAACATCGTCATCGAGCGTTTTGCAGGCGAGGTGCCACCACGTTATCTCGTCAGCGAGCCTTGGATGAAGCTACGCTATGATGAGGTGCTATCACGTATAGAGAAAAGAATGGAAGAACGGGGCACTTGGCAAGGGAAAAAGGTGCAAGCGTAGACAAGTGCCCACCAGATTTACAGTTTCTTTACTGGGAAAGTGAAATAAGTGTCCGGGAATGGCTCGTTCTTCAACGTGAAGTGCCACCATTCGCTATCCAGGGCCTTAAAACCGTGGCGCAGCATGGCCTCACGCAGGATCATGCGGTTGTGGAACTGCTCTTTGGTGATACTGCGATTGGCTGGACTGGCACTGTTGTCGCCCGTGTATTCACCGGTCTCGGGATTACCGCAGAAATCGGGGTGACTCTCGGGACCGAACCAATCGAAGGTACCGCCCATGTCGACTTCCTTCTCAGTAGCCATATCGAACAAGGTCAGGTCGACGGTGGAACCACGGGTGTGACCGCTCTTTTCCATGATATACTCCTGATCGAAGAGGACGCTCTTGTCCAAATCGGGATAAAAGTATTCTTTCATCAGTGTGTCGGGAATGTCGGCGGCCCAACGCACAAAGTGGTCGACGGCACACTGCGGACGATAGGCATCGTATATTTTCAGGCGATAGCCTTGTTGCTTCAGGTCGTCGCTCACGGCACGGAGGCATTCGGCAGCTTGACGAGTCATGAGGACAACCGGCTCAAGATAACCGTCCACACGTGTCCCAACGAAGTTGTAGGTGCTGAAATAGCGGACCTCCAAGATGGCATCAGGGACGACATCGGTCAGATTCACGAACTGGCTGGCATCGTCGGTGGGCGAGAATTGTCCTGTCAACCACTTGAACTCCTCTTGAGCCTTGGCTAGTTGTTCAAGGAAAGCGGGACTGGTATGCAGGCGAGCTACGCCGATGGCGGCACAGAGGCGGCTGGCATCCACATCGCTCTGCCAGTGGGCACCTGCAATGACGCGACTTTCGCCATACATAAAGCCACGTGACATGATAGTGTCAGCATTGGCCGGATTGACCTCCGAGAGCAGCAAAGCAGCGGCATAGCCACGCTGGCTGTGGCCCGAAGGGTAAGAGCCTTCGCCCGACAATTCCGCCTCTTCATACATCGTAAGCATGTGCTCGTGGAAACGCTCAAATGGGCGCTTGCGATGGTAGAAAGCCTTTGGCGCGACACGCGTCTGGTCAACGGTGGAAAGGCTGTTGATCATGAATTTGTAAATCTCGGGAGTACCCTCTTTGGAGATTTCGAGGCCGAAAGGCACACTAAAAACGGCGAAGAGCGAGTCGTAGTTCCACACGGCATCACGAAACACGAGAGCGGCGCGGACCGAATCGCAGCGTTGTGTCTTACCCCACATATACCGCATGATATCATATCCAAAGTCAACCCCGATGGTGTCGGGCGGCGGAGGCAGGCACTTAATAAGGTCAGGCATCTCTTCTGAACTGAAATACAGCGTGATGCTGTCGTTTTGTGCTATGGTTTGCAGGCTGCCGCAAAACAGGAAAGCGGCCAATAGTCCTATGAATAGCTTTTTCATATTGTTGTGTATTTGATTTCGGGATGCAATATTACAGAAAATTTTTGGAGAAATAAGGAACGACATTAAGAAAGAGCTACTGTCGTCACCATGAATATCAGAAAATCAAAAGGCTACAATGATTAAAACTTAAGCTTTTTGTTCCGTTTCTTAGCGGAAGCGGCGAAGTCCTTCCAAACCCTGCTCAGTTGTTTTTTGTGTACACAAAGCTTCTCAGAACAGTTTTGGCATCCGAGATAGCCGTTGGTGTTCTCTGAAAAGCGCTCGGGATGTCTGAAAAAGGCGATTTCCCATCGGACCAACAGGGCTATCGACAGTGCCAGCAGACTCCATGTGTAGGATTTCTGGACAAAGAACAGCGGGGTGAACATCATGGCATAATCCCAGTTATAGATGCGGCAGGTGGAACAACATTTGTTTTTCAGAAACCAAGTCTGGAACGGACAGAAAAACAGGATGCAGATGATGTCACACACCGAATAAAATGCGCATAACAAAATCATGATGCCGTCGTCAAGGATGCCTGCCATGTGGAGGGCGCCGAAAATGAGATTGAACGAAATCCACAATAAAGCGACCAAAACGACAGCGTTATTGTCCTCAATTTTGATGTCGGTCCTGCCTGTTTTGACATAGTTTTGCCCAAATTGTTTTTGGCAACCTGGACTCTCCAAACGCGAAGGGAAGAACCTCAGCACCATCTCGACAACAAACACCGTCCAAACGACCAAAAGAATCATCGGACGGCTGTCAAGAACGCTTTCAATGTCTTCACCCCCACGGGTCCTATACAGAATGTATAGAACCAACAATGTGACAAGAATTGCCGAACGAAGCACCAGCTTGGCATAGTGCATCGCGCAAACTAAAGTCAACTTGGAGGGTTTCGAAGAACGTTTCATAACCATATTTGGCTGCAAAGATAGAAAAAAGACGTGACTTGTGGGTCACGTCTTTATAAAATCCTATAAATGTATGGTTTACTCAGCCACTTCTTGAGCCTTAGCCCTGAAATTCACCAAGTCTTCTTCGATGAAGTTCTTCACGTAGACGCTCTTGCCGATGACGTCTTCCTCGGCGGCGTGGACATAGACGTTGGCCGAATGGGTGAAGAGATGCGGGGCGTGGGTGGCGTCGTCGAGGATGAGCAGCGACATCATGATGTCGCCAGTCATGTCGTAGAGACGACGGGCCAGGAAGTCCTGAACCTCTTGGTTGTTGGCACCCTTCACGTAGTTGATGCTCTGCTCGTAGAGTTCCACGAGGGTGCGCACCGTGTTCTGCAAGGGCTTCAGGTCCTCGGAGACCTCGTTCTCCAGCATTTCCTTCATGATGGTGAGGTAGGTGCCGTTGGTGATGTAACGGATGGCGGCCACCACCTG
>LXOW01269282.1_pt1 | contig 10073 bp, 7 predicted proteins | sample 1368591 | NCBI WGS metagenome assembly LXOW01 (sample SAMN04884650, study PRJNA319009) | bovine gut metagenome | isolation source: Cow rumen | host: Bos taurus | place: Italy: Legnaro (PD) | collected 2014-07-09
CGGGCATCCAGAAATTCTACGTCGCGGTTCTGGAAAAGCCTGAACTTCAGACCTTCCGAGGCGTTGTTTACTTTGGCAGAGACTACGGGGTAGGGCAGCTTAATCTCGTCGGCAAACTCCTGATAGACGTCCAGCAGGGAGGTTCCTTCAGGGAAACTCTTGGTCACGTTGTTGTTCTTGCAGCGTATCTGTAACATAGTAATAAATGTGTTATTGGGATATCTGCCTGCGAAATTACAAAAAAAGCGGGAGACCACCAAATTTTTGATGGTCTCATTTCAGAAATCGCATCAACCTTCATCCTGCCATCACATATCTGAACACTTCTGTTTCTTGCAATTCAGGACGCTCCGTAACCTTGCGCACATAGTCACGTATCAAGTGGCGCCAGTCGTTGGTTTTCATGCTGAAATAACGTTGTTGATACTCACGCTGGCACTCTATTACGATATTCATGATGGTGGTACCTTCATACAGTTCCATCATGTTGTGTACCAGGCGACGAACGTCGTCGTCAGCCTCTACGTCCTCCAGCAATGAGCCGTTGGGAATCATCTGCATCTCCACGGCTTTACCCTTGGTGTTATTGCTCTGTGGAGCCGCTATTGGGTTCTCTACAGTACCCATGAATCTCTTCAGATACTCTTTTAGCTTATTAATTACAATCTGCTTTTTCTCGCCACTCTCAGGCAGGAAGGGATTGGTTGGTGGCAGTATCTTCGCGATGCCAGTTCCTGTCTCTGTGACGTAACCATCGGCAAAGGCACGCTTAATGAATGCCAGTGTTTCATTGGGCTTCAGTCGCTCTTCGCTGATAATGGCTTCGAGCTGCTCTTTCTTTTCCTGTTCGATATACGCTTCCCATTGATTGCCCACATTACCAATTCCCTGCGGCGTCATACGCTCGATGAATTTCTCTATCAAGTCACGCTTGTCACGCATGTCAGGACTGGCGTCTATCAGCTTGCGCATCTTGACAATGATTTCCTTGTCCTGGCAGTTGGTGTTGTGATACTGCTGAACCAGCTCCAGGATAAAGCGGATGTCTATCTGCACCTGCTTCACCAGTTCCATTTCGAAGACGATATCGTCAGTAATGCTTTCATTCTCGTCTGTTGGTTTTGTCTTGCGGAACTCGTCATACAGGTTGTTGTACCAGCCCATGTAGTCCTGATACTGCATTTCACCAACTATTTTCGACTCTTCCGTGAATTCATCGAAAACACTGAGCACATTTCTCAATCTCAGTATTTCGCCAAACAGACGGATGAAATCTTTCTTCGCCTCCACATCAATGATATTGGCTATTGCCTCTACGGGATAGTCATTCAGCAATCTCTGAATCAGTTGCACGTAGGGTTCGTGCTGCTTGCCCTGCTCATCCTCATATCCGTTTTGGTAATAATCCTCAAAACTCTTCATGAAGACCAGTCCCGAAGCATTCTCGTCACCGAATATACCCAGGCTCTTGTTGGTGGCTTCTTCCAGATTGCGGAAGCAGACTATGTTACCACAGTTCTTTACTGCGTTCAGTATTCGGTTCGTACGGCTATAGGCTTGTATCAGTCCGTGCATCTTCAGGTTCTTGTCAACCCAGAGCGTATTCAGCGTCTTGGCATCGAAACCCGTCAGGAACATACCCACCACTATCAGCAAGTCCAGTTCCTTGTTCTTCATACGTAACGACACGTCTTTATAATACGACTGGAACGAATCGCCATCTGTCGTATATGACGTGCCGAACATTTCGTTATAGTCATCTATTGCCTTTTGCAGCGCCTCGCGCGATGTGGCATCCAGTCCGCTGGTTCCCTCGGGATTCTCGCCCTCGCCTTCAAAGCCCCATTCGTCGTCCGTTTCTGCCTCGTTGGCATTATAGGTGAAGATGGTAGCTATTCTGAGTTGCTGAGTGCCAGGCTCCTGCATCTGCCTTTTCAGCTCGTTGTAATACATGATGGCACTCTTCACGGAGTCAACGGCAAACAAGCTGTTGAATCCACGCGTCTTTATTTTCGTCTTTTCCTCCTTGGCTTTCCTTCCCTGCTTGATGACCTGCACCACATTCAGCAGTTTGTTCATCGAATAGGCATCGGCACTCTGTTTGGTTTTCTCGGCAAAGTGTTCCAGGATATAACGCGACACAATGCTGATACGCTTTGCATCATGCAGTGCCTCGTCGGTATCAATGCCCCAGACCATCTTTGTGTCTACGTGATTCTTCATTCTCATGGTACTGCTATAGTCCACATGGAATCGTAGCACGTTCTTGTCGCGGATGGCATTGATGATGGTATAGGTATGCAGCGGCTTGGTAGGTTTTCCATTATCGTCAGGCTCCCCACCAAACAGCTGAGCCGTTGTCATATATTTGCTGCTGGCTCCTGCATTGATGGCAAAGATGGGAGTACCTGTAAAGCCAAACATCATATAGCGTTTCACACGCTTTACGATTTCCTTGTGCATATCGCCAAACTGGCTTCTATGGCACTCGTCGAATATCATGACGATGTTTTCCTTCTGCAATATCTCGCGCAGGCGTTCATCACTGTCATAGATATTGGGCTTCATCAGGTTCGACAACTTCTGAATGGTTGTGATGATGATATTCACGTTATCATCCTTCAGCTGTTTCAACAGTATTCTTGCCGAAGTGTTGCTATTGGCGCAGTTAGGCTCGAAGTTGTCGTACTCCTTCATAGTCTGGTAGTCCAGGTCTTTCCTGTCTACCACAAACAGCACCTTATTGATGCCTTCCATTTTCGAAGCCAGTTGGGCTGTCTTAAAAGAGGTCAGCGTCTTACCTGAGCCTGTGGTGTGCCAGATATATCCTCCAGCCCTGATGGTTCCCTGCCACTTGTTGTAGATGGCAGTCTGTATGCGTTGCAGTATCTTTTCCGTAGCTGCAATCTGGTAGGGACGCATCACCAGCAGCTGTTTATCCACATTGAACACACAATACTTTGTCAGGATGTTCAGTATGGTATGCTTGGCAAAGAAGGTCGTTGTGAAGTCTCGCAAGTCTGTCAGCAACGTATTCTCCTGATCCGTCCAATACGACGTAAACTCAAACGTGTTGCCATCCGTCTTATGCTTGCGTGGTCCACCGTCTGCCTCCTTCTCCTTGGCATAGCGTGTGGTGTTCGAGTAGTATTTCGTCTCTGTACCGTTCGAGATGACGAATATCTGCACAAAGTCGAACATGGCCCTGCCTGCCCAGAACGAATCCCTCAGATAGCGGTTTATCTGGTTGAACGCCTCCTTGATGTCCACCCCTCTGCGCTTCAGTTCTATGTGCACCAAGGGCAGTCCGTTCACAAGGATAGTAACATCGTAGCGATTCTTGTGTGCGCCATCCTCTACCTCGTATTGGTTGATGACTTGCAGACGATTATTATAGACGTTCGTCTTGTCTATCAGCTTGATGTTCTTCGTCAGTCCGTTGTCCAGTGTCAGGTTCAGCACATAACCCTTGCCCTGAATCATTTCCGTCTTGTCGAGTATAGTCATCTGCTCGTTTGAAATCATAGGTAGCAGGCGCTTCCACTCGCTATCCGACAGCGTTACGTTGTTTAGCTGTTCCAGCTGGTGACGCAGGTTTGCTAATAGTGCTTTTTCGTCCTTGATATGCACATATTCATAGCCCTGTCCTTGAAGCTGCTGTATCAGCGATTTCTCCAAAGCGGCCTCGCTCTGGTATCCCTCAGCAGCTTTAGGCATCACATCGTAGTGTGCCATCACCGTCTGGTGCTCCTGTTCTACTATGATTTTATAGTCGTCCATAGGCATTGGATTGTTTATTTGCTTCTTGCTATTTCTGCATCGATGATAAATATATCACCATCTTTGTCTACTAGAACGTTTCGTGGAACCACATCCCATACACGATACTGATCGCATTTAAATCGTCCGGTTTCACCATCCTTTTCAAAACCTAAAGCTGCCATATAGGTATCAATCATAATCTGTGTGGCAGGTTGTGCCTCACATACACGTTCTTGCTCCAATACTGGCATAACGGTTCTACCATCATAACCAGTAAAGCCGTGAAGCCTATATGCAGTATTAGGGAATAACAAGTTGTGAAGTTGGATCTTTTCCAGCAACTTACAGATGCCACCACTATTCAGCAGATTATTAACCTTATATATCGTGTCTTTGGCAACGTATGTGTCGTTTTCGTTACCGCTAGGCCCTGGGGTTCCTATGTCAAAAATATTGTCCATAGGAATCCACATACCATGTTCCTTAGCGTACTGCTCAGCAACACGTTGCTCTATTTCGAAGCGAGTTCCATTTGCTTTGCCATTTCCAGATTCCTCCTCATGTAGTCGGCAAAGTCTTTGGAGTTCATTGGAGACTTCTTGAATTCTACGATTTTCTTCATCGTACGCTCCATCGCCTCTTTGTGAAACTGATTCAGATATGTCATAATTCATATTTTTTGCAAAGATATATATTTTTATTCAAACGACAATAATTTATTTCGATAATATTCATATTGCTTTTGGCGCTCTTTTAGCTGCGCTTCCAAGTTCTGTATAGAGGCCTCGAAAGTATCAAGGATAGAGACAATGCGCTGCTGCTCGGAGAGAGGAGGAACAGGGATAGGATACCCCTTCACTTTCTGGCTGTTTATATTATTTTGAGAACCTTCTCCCATAGCCTTCAAATTAAGATACTCTTTACATAGCCAATGAAAAACGAACTTATAGAGTGCTTTACCATTATCTATCTCCAAATTACAGCAAGCTTGATTGGTTGTTAATGGTATTTTGTTTATAGCAACCTTTGCGGCTGTAGCTCCATACATTGCAACAATTATACAATTCTCTGGGATAAGTTTAGCAGAGGAGTTTGCTATTGCCTCTTCTGTTATTCTTATTTCTGTATCAAATATTTCTTTCCAGTCCACTTCCTGCGTTCTAAGCCAGCTAACCGAGCCTTCGTAATATTCTTTATGAGAAGTTGAAGGTGTACCTCCAGAACATATATTACTACAAATGTCTTTTATCGTCTTCATTTCCACCCCAGGTTTTCCTTCGAGGTCGAGGAGTTGGTCACGATAATATTCGTATTGTTTTCTTCGCTGGGCTATCTGCTCCTTTAGGTTGTCTATTGCAGAAGTGAAGGTATCAAGGATTCCCACTATCCGATTTTGCTCAAAAAGCGATGGGATTGGAATTTCAATAGCTGAGAGTTTTGCTTGAGAAACATTGGGGACCGATCCAATTCCTGCTAGCCCTTTAATTTTAGATTGAAACGGTTTATCGTCAAGAACATAAAATAAATATTGAGGATTGGACTGTATGTTCTTGATTAAAACCAACTGTGGGTTTATAGTGGCTTTTTCTGGAAGATGGCGAATTCTTGCGACCTTCCCTACAGATGCGGTTTTACAAAGAATAATATCGCCCTCATTTACTATTATCTCTGGAGATTCTTCGTATTTGTCCCAAGTAATATAAGTGCATGACTCATAATTCATTGACCCATTATCAATGTTGCCAGGACTTAAAGAAATAGCACCCTTACCCTTATCAACCTGATCATCACGAGTGTATCCTCTAAATCCTATTCGCCCTTTTATTTCACAGATATCTCCTAATTTCTTCCACTCCACCATACGCTACTTCTTTTTATTCTCAATAGCTTTCTTTTCTTCGCTGGCGAGTCTGCGCTCCACCTTTTTCACATCCTCAGCAGCAGGAAGGTCTTCGGGCACGATGCCACGTTCTAAGAGCATTTTGCGAACGGCAGCATTGTTGTCGATATGCTCTTTGGCGATCATCGTTTCGCTTTGCAGGTCTTTGGTCTGCACATTCATGCTGGTCATTTCAGCAGCAAAGTCCTTCGCCTTGATGCTGATAGTGGGCAGGAAGTCTGCCAGGGGACGACTTGCAGGAACACCCATCTTTCGTTTGAGCGTTGCTGTATTCAGTCGGAACAAAGCCTGGTCGCCTTTAGAGCGAATCACAGCAAAACTCTTATCGTTGACACCACGCTCATACAATATGCCAGAAAGTTTCTTTTCTGTCTCTTGTAACTTGGCACGCGCCTTCACACGTTCCACCTCCAAGAGACGTTGTTCTATCAGCTCAGCCTTTCGTGTCTGTACTGCAAAATAGGTCTGTGCAAAGGCTATTTGCTCTTTACGCGGATCGCCATTCTGAGCTACCAGATAACAAGCATAGCGAGTAAGTGTATAATCTTCGATTTCACGCTCAGAGCCACTTCCAAGGTGGACCATTTTGCTGACGCCAGCAAAATGGTCTGAAACATTGTGTCCCACGTTCTCACAAGCCATTTTTGCCTTGTCAATGACACCTACGAAATTACGCCATTGAGAATAACCTAACAGCGTGCACAACTCTCTTGCACTCCAGCATTCCACGCCGTCAAATTCGAGGGCAGCCTGCTCGAATGCACTATATAGCTGTTGTATGATTTCTTTTTTCATCATTTACTTTTTCTCTTATTCTCCTAACTCTTTGATGATAGCCTCAATCTTCTGGTTCAGCTCATTGCCCTCGGAAACAAGAGACGCAAGTTTGCTATTAACCTCTGCGATATTGATGACTTCGCGAGTGTCTTCCTGTTCCACATAGCTGCTGACGCTGAGATTGCAATCGTTCTCCAAGATGTCGTCGTTCTTCACCAGCTTGGCAAGATATTGCTCATCCTTGCGGTTGGCGAACAGCTCCATAATCTTGTCCTGATGCTCGGGCAGGAGAATGTTCTTGTTACCATCTTTCTGGAACAGCTTGCTGGCATCGATGAAGAGCACGGAAGAGTCTGCTTTTGCACTCTTTTTCAGGACGATGATACAGGTAGCGATGCCTACGCCAAAGAAGAGGTTGGCGGGCAGCTGAATGACAGTATCCACATAGTTGTTCTTGATGAGATACTGGCGAATCTTCTTCTCGTCACCACCACGATACAGCACACCAGGGAACTCTACGATAGCAGCTGTGCCTCGTTCGCTGAGGTGCCAAAGCATGTGCATCGTGAAAGCCAGGTCGGCAGCACTCTTGGGTGCCAACACACCAGCAGGGGCATAACGCTCGTCGTTGATCAGGATGGTATTGTCCTTACCTTCCCACTTCAGCGAATAAGGGGGATTGCTGACGATGGCATCAAAGGGAGCATCCTGCATGTGCTGGGGCTTCAGCAGCGTGTCCTCCAGACGAATGTCGAAGTTGTCGTAGTTCACATTGTGCAGGAACATATTGATGCGACAGAGGTTGTAGGTGGTTGGGTTCACCTCCTGACCAAAGTATTTCAGATTAGGATTCTCCTTGCCTACGGTCTTGGCAAACTTCAACAACAGCGAGCCTGAGCCACAAGCAGGGTCATAGACCTTCTGGATATTGGGATTGTTCCATGAGGCCAGGCGTGCCAACAGCTCAGAAACCTGCTGAGGGGTAAAAAACTCACCACCACTCTTGCCTGCCTCCGAGGCATACATCTGCATCAGAAACTCGTAGGTATCGCCAAAGGTGTCGTTGTTAGTGTCGTTATAGCGACTGCCCAAATCCATAGTAGCTACAGTCTTCAGTACTTTCGCCAGCAGCTGGTTGCGCTTGATGACGGTAGAGCCTAATGCCTGACTATCTACCGAGAAGTCGCTAAACAGTCCGCGTAGGTCGTCCTCTGACTCTGTGCCCTGTGCTGAAGCCTCGATAGAACGGAAAATGGCAGTCAGGTGTTCGTTCAGGTTCTCGTCCTTATCGGCAGATTGTACCACATTTTGGAACAATTGCGAAGGCAGGATAAAATAACCCTTTTCTTCCACCATCTTCTTACGAATATTCTCTGCCATCGCGTCGCTGATGGTGGCATAGTTGAAGTCGGGCTGACCTGCTTCCTTCATCAGCTGATGGATGTAGTCGCACATGTTCTCAGAAATGAAACGGTAGAAGATAGAGCCCAAGACGTATGCCTTGAACTCCCAGCCATCTACACTGCCACGCAGGTCGTTGGCTATCTTCCATATTGTCTTGTGCAGTTCTGCACGTTCTTGCATTGTTGCCATTTATCTTTGTTTTCAGTTAGATGCCTACAAAGATACGAATAAGCGAGAACAATACAAAACAAAAATCAATTTTTTTGTTTTTATTGTCGAGCGAAAGTATCTTAGACGCAGTCAGAGGTACAAAGAAAAAATTGATTATCCAAATGTTTCTCACTCTATTTGCAATACTGTGTGCTTATTTCAACTTAATAATGTCACTCCAGCGGGTGGTGGGGTTCTTGGACTTATGGTCTTGCTTCATGGCGTTAGAGAATACGTCAGCCTTACCTTTACCACCTGGTTTGGTATATTGTTGGGAGGCAATGACGATGGTTTCGGAGCCGTTGAGCTTGTTGATGCGATCTACGACGGCATCGAGGCGCTTCAGCTTCTGAATCTGCTCGGCATCCACATCGAATAGGTCTTGCTGGATAGGACTGTTGGGCGAGATGCCCATGACGATGACGCCACCCCGTTTATATTGTACGCCCTGCACGAAGATGCCCTTCAGTACGTCGGTGGCTGCCTGGACTATGGGGATGGTTGAGTTGGTGGGGGTAATGAGCTTCGTCTCTTGGAAGTTCCAGTACTGCAGCAGGTCTTCGCGGAAGGGGTTGGAAGAGACGAACACCCCGACGACGGAGGCTACGGTGTTCTGCTTCCTCAGCTTCTCGGCACATCGGGAGGCGTAGTTGGAAATGTGGGTTCGCAGCGTGTCGAAGTCGCCTATCATACCGTTGAAGGAACGGCTGGTGCAGATGCTCTTCTTTGCTGCCAGCTGCTCGTTGGGCACGACATCCTCGCCGTTCAACTCCTGCCAGGTGCGCACGATGTTGATGTTGTTGAAGGTCTGGCGCACCCAGTCTTTATGGTGGATGGCAAAGTCGTAGGCGGTCTGACAACCCAGGGCGTGGAGTCTCTCAGCATAGCGTCTGCCAATGCCCCACACGTCTTCCACGGGTAGCCACTTCAGGGCGGCTATGCGGTTGGCGTCGTTGTCGATGATGCAACAGTGGCGATACACCTCGAATTTTTTTGCCAGTTTGGAGGCTATCTTTGCCAAGGTCTTGTTGGGTGCCAGTCCGATACTGACTGGCATTCCCACGGACTTCTTGATACGCTTATGAAGGTTCTCGCCCCAACGCTGCAGGTTGATGTGCTCCATACCGTCCAGATAGACGAAACACTCGTCGATGGAGTAGCGGAAGTAGGCGGGTGCCTCCTGGCTGATGATGCTGACGACACGGCCTGTCAGCTCGCCATACAGCTCGTAGTTGCTGGAGAATACGGCTATCTTGTGGTTGGGGAACTGCTGTTCCATCTGGTAGTAAGGCATTCCCTCCTTGATGCCCAGGGCCTTTGCCTCGTTGCTTCGAGCCACTACACAGCCATCGTTGTTAGACAACACCACGACGGGCTTCCCCTCCAGATCAGGACGGAAAACACGCTCGCAAGAAACGTAGCAGTTGTCGCAGTCAACGATGCCGTACATAGGTTATTTCCACTTCTTGATAGTCCAGACGACGACGCCCCACACCTGGAAATTATCGTTCTCGTCGATGCGGAACGAGGGGTACTTGGGGTTAGCGGACTTCAGCTCAATGAACCCTTCCTTCTTGTGGGTCAGGTCGAGCTGCTTCACGTTGAACTCGCCGTTGATATAGGCTACCACGATGTCGCCATGTTCGGCCTCGATGCTGCGGTCTATTACGGCAATATCGCCTTCGTCGATGCCCAGCCCTATCATCGAGTCGCCTTCCACACGTCCGTAGAAGGTGGCCTCAGGATGACGGATGAGGTCTCTGTTGAAGTCGAGGCTGTCAGACAGGTAGTCCTCGGCAGGCGACGGGAAGCCTGCCCTGATGGCTGGAGCCAACAGCAGGTCCAGTTTCTCCTTGAATTCTCCTTTGATTAGTTTCATAATGCAAAATTACAAAGAAGAAAGTAAAAATCAAAATTTGCAGAGAATATTTCGCTGGTACGCAAGGACGCAGGTACGCAGGTACATTTGCATAATTGGGGAGACAATGAGCGGGAGAGAGGACACAGGGAGGTATAAAAT
>LXOW01130437.1_pt1 | contig 10069 bp, 7 predicted proteins | sample 1368591 | NCBI WGS metagenome assembly LXOW01 (sample SAMN04884650, study PRJNA319009) | bovine gut metagenome | isolation source: Cow rumen | host: Bos taurus | place: Italy: Legnaro (PD) | collected 2014-07-09
TTGCACAGATGGTCATCGCCCGCCACGAACAGGCGGAATGGGAACCTGTGGAAGTCCTTTCTGAGACAGGGCGCGGTGCCGGCGGTTTTGGACATAGTGGCACGAAGTAAGACCCCCTATCCCCGTTTAGGGGGAACAATTAAAATGAAAAGTGAAAAATAAAATACTATATCTGTTTTCTCTCCCTAAAAGGGGTCGGGGGGGCTTTTTCTTTTTCCTCCTCCTGTTCGGGACGCTTGGCATTAGCGCACAAGCCACCTTCGACTATTTCTACCTGGAAGCAGAGAAATGCCGCCTCCAGGAGGACTATTCGTCGGCAATGGACCTCTATCGCCATTGCCTCGACATCAACCCGCAGGCTCCAGAGGCGCTTTACAACATGGGCATCCTGCATCTCTACCTGCATTCCGACAGCCTTGGCACAACATACATAAAGCAAGCTTGCGAACGAGATGCCAACAATCCTTATTATTTAGAGACGTTGGCGGCACTCTATCTGAACAAGCGCGATGCAGAGTCTGCCATCCCTGTCTTGGAGAAGATGGCATCCCTGCAGTCTCGGCGCAGTGACATCCTTTCGCAGCTCGTCTCGCTCTATAGTACAGTGGGCGACACGGACAAGGCCATCAGCGCCCTGAACCGTATTGAACTGCTCGAAGGGCCCAGTCCTCAGTTGAGTGTGGAGAAATTCAGGCTCTACAAGGAGAAGGAACAACTGGACTCTGCCTTCATGCAGTTGGAGGCACTTTGCGACGAGTCGCCGCACGACATGAACCTGCGTATTGTGGTGGGCAGTCAGTATATGCAGGCTGGCGATACGGTCAAGGCGCTTGAAATCTACGACGAGGTGCGTCGTCAGGAACCCACCAACACCAACCTTCAGCTCGCCACGATGGACTACTATCGTGACTGCGGAAAGGAAGACCGTTACAATCAGATGCGCGACTCGTTACTCTATCACTCCGACACGCCATCGCAGTTGCGAGTTCTGCTGCTCAAGTCGTACATTGCCGATGTACACCGCGACTCGACGTATGCCCCCAAGCTCGTTGCCGCTTTCGATTCCTTGCTTTCCAAGCCCCAGGAGAACACTGAGGTGCTCATCATGAAAGCTGCCTATCAAACCTACAGCAAGCAACCGAAGGAAGCTGTCTGCCAGACGATGCGACAGGTGCTTGAAGTGGAGCCGGGCAATGAGACTGCACTGCGCGAACTGCTGCAATACTACGCAGAGCAGAACGACGAAAAGGGTGTGGAGGACATCAGCCGTCGCGGCCTCAACTATCATCCGGAAGAGATTGCATACGCCTACTATTTAGGAATGGCACTGGCTGAGCAGAAGAAGCTAAAAGATGCCGTAGAGGTTCTGCAGCAGGGACTGCGTGTCCGCACAGAGGATGTTCACCCCTACCTTGTGTCGAACGTCTTCGGCATACTTGGCGACATCTACTATCAGCAGAAGATGGAGCAGGAGGCTTTCGCCGCCTACGACTCGGCGCTCGTCTATATGGACGACAACATCATGTGCCTCAACAACTATGCCTACTACCTCAGCCTGAAGGGCGAACAGCTGGACCGTGCCGAGGAGATGAGCTACCGCACCATACGTCAGGAGCCGGACAACATCACCTACCTCGACACATACGCCTGGATTCTCTTTATGAAGGAGGACTATGCCCATGCCCGTACCTATATGGACAAGGTGGTGAATCCAGAAAGAAGCGACGAGGAACTCCTTGCCGACAAGCAGCTGATGGGCAACCTCATCGAGCATGCGGGTGACATCTATGCACACCTCGATGAGCCGGAGACGGCACTGAGGCTCTGGAAGCTTGCCAAGCAGAAAGGCGATGACACCTGTACGCCACTGCTGCGCAAGAAAATCAAACGCAAGAAATACACCAAATAAACGAAATACCGAAAGTGAACAAGGAAAAATTGAAATACCAGAGTTCTCCCCTTAGAGGAGGATTTGGAGTGGGGCTGTTCTTGCTCTGCGTACTCCTTTTAGCCTCTTGCGGCACCAAGAAGCATTCCGTATCCACTTCCACCGTTGGCTCAGAAGGCACGGAGACAACTGTCTCGTCCCTGCGGCACATCGTCGAGACCGTCAATGCCAACCGGCACGAAGAGACCTGCGCCACTGCGAAGATGAAGCTCGGACTCTCTCCCAACGACAAGAGCGTGTCGATAGGAGGTACGCTGCGCATGAAGCGGAACGATGTCATACAGCTCTCGCTCGTCACCTTCGGCATCCTCGAGGTGGCACGCATCGAGATGACGCCCGACTACTTCATGGGCATTGACAAGATGGGCAAGCAATACGTCAAGGCAGCCTGGGGGGATGTGTCCTTCTTCAAGAGCGCCGGCATCGACTTCTATACGCTGCAAGCACTCTTCTGGGACGAGCTGTTCGTGCTTGGTGCAGGCAAATCGACACCGACCGAAAAGCAATTCAAGAAGTCGATGGACGGCGATAGGGCCAAACTGACCAATGCCGACAGCAGGCTGGCCGTGCTCTCGTTCTCCGTCAACACAGCCTCCGGACTCATCCGGCAAACAACCATCTCATCCNNGGCAAGAAGTATTTCCCCACATATCATCTTCTCACCATCAGTAGCAGCAACAAGTCCATCACTGCAAATATCATACTTTCCAATCTCGACAACAACTCCGACTGGGAGACGCGAACCCAAACCCCAGGCCATAACTATACGGAAATAACCGTGGAAAAACTCATGTCGCGCATTATGAGTCTGACCAAATAACACCAAAAGCCCACGTTATGAAGAAGTTCCTGGTCCTGGTCCTCCTGCTTGTCTTTCAGTTCTCTGCTGTCTTTTCACAGAACAGCAAGAAGGTGAAGGACCTGAAGCAACAGCACTCCAAGCTCGAGAAAGATCTGCAGAACTCCAAGACTCAGCTCGACCGTACCAAAAAACAGGTGAAGACGTTGGAGCAGAATGTGACTTTCCTGGGGGTGCAGATTGACAACCGGCTCACACGCATCCATCAGCTGGAGGAAGAACTCGACACCCTGGAAGCCAACATCACACTACTCCAGAAGAACTTCACCAACCTCGACAGCGAAGTCCGCCAGAGCCGCCAGCGCCTCAAGGCCGCCGTGCGCAACGCCAGGGCAGTGCGTGAAAGCCAAAGCCCGGCGGTCTTTGTCCTTTCAGCCAAAACCTTCAGCCAGATGTACCGCCGTGCCCGCTATGCCCGGGAATATGTGGCCTACCAGCATAACCTCGGCGAACAGCTTCTACAGAAACAGGCCGAACTGCTCGAAGCACAGAACCTCTTGCTCGAAGCCAAGAGCAAGAAGAGCAAGCTGCTGCATGAAGTAATGCTCCAGCGCAAAGACCTGAATGCACAACAGATGCAGGAGCGGAAAAAAGTGGCCGGACTGCGCAAGCAGGAGGACGGATTGCTGGGCAAGGTGAAAGAACAGCAAAAACAACTGGCCGCCCTCGACAAGAAGATTGAGGAAGTCATTGCCTACGAGATTGAGCAAGCACGCAAGAAAGCCGAAGAGGAAGCACGCAAGAAAGCCAAGGAAGAAGCCCGAAAGAAAGCTGCAGCAGAGGCCGCTAAAAAGAATACGCAGCAAGCACAGGGCAAACAGCAAACAGCACAGGGCAAACAGCAAGCGACAAAAGGCAAACAGCAAACAGCACAGAGCAAGCAGCAAGCGACAAAAGGCAAGACGAAAGCCACTCCCTCAAAGTCGGGCAGCTGGCTTACCACAGAGGACAGACGGCTGACCGGCACCTTCGAGCAGAACAGGGGCCGCCTGCCCGTTCCCATCACCGGGCAGTATATGATTGGCGGTCGCTTCGGAGTCTATAATGTACCCGGCATGAAGAATGTCCAGCTCGACAACAAGGGAACAAACTACGTGGGCCGTCCCGGCGCCCGCGCCCGCGCCGTCTTCGACGGAGTGGTCTCTGGCGTCTTCAAATTCGACGGCAGCTGGAATGTCTTGGTGCGCCACGGCGCCTACATCTCCGTCTATTGCAACCTCTCCAGTACGATTGTCAAAAAGGGACAGAAAGTGCGTGCGAAGGACATCCTCGGCACTGTTGCCAACGACGGCCGCGGCAACTGCACCCTCCACTTCCAGCTTCGCAAGGAGACAATCAAACTCAATCCCGAATCATGGATTGGGAGATAAGAACAAGCCCCCGGACGTATAACTCTCACAAAATAAAGCCGCTCCATCCATTACGGACGAAGCGGCTTTCCTCTGTTTTTACCTCAATCGTTATCCCCATTGCCACCGGAGTCCCCCCCGCCGCCGCCGGGTGTGTCGGGCACGTCGCCGCCGCAGCCGGGCGAATATCGCCGTTGTCCACAATGTTCTCTTCCTCGACCGCAGCACCAGTCTTCTCGTCAATCTTCTGCCAGCTCACCTCGTTGGCGAACTGCTGGCTGTACTTCTGGTGCACGGTGGCCCCGAGGGTGCTCTTGCCGTTGCCGGCATTCAGCATCTTGGCCGTTGCCACGACATCGTTGCCGTCCTTGTCCTTGTGGTCCTTCACAGAAAGCGTGAGGTTGGGATAGACGGTGATGAACTTCTCGCCCAGCGGGACGCGGAAACCCTTCAGCAGGTTGCGCTTGACAACCTTCATGTACTCCGTCACGGCAGCGCGCACGATGGAGGGTTCGATGGTGGTGTTCTCGCAAGCCTCCTGGCAGACCTCCTCGAAGGTCAGGGTGCCGTTGGGAACCGGCACGGCATAGAAGCTGTGGGTTCCGACCTTTGTGTTCTCCTTAGCAAAATACTTTACCTTTGCCATAGTCGTCAGTTTTTTTAGTTGATAATGTTGTTAATTGGGTCTCGTCCGTGCTCTCTGCAGAGGGTCGGAAAAGGGGCCTGTATTTGGACACTTCGCTTTGGTATATTAAACCGAAGCGGTTTCCTATACTAAACCGCTTCGCTTTCCTATAGCAAACCGAAGCGGTCGTATATTGGGCACCGTTCCGTGGCTCTACAGGGAACCACTTTGCAAATATACATATAATATCTCAGACACCATATACTGCCGCCCCGTGTTTTAATGTTTTTTAAGGTTTCGGGTGAGGACAGTGACGAATTTATGTCAAAAGCTATTGTACTTTCGGAAAGATTTCGTACTTTTGCAGAGTGTTTCGCAAGGGACACAAACTTATTTGCTCAACTTTCCGTGAACGAACTGCGACCTCGAACAAGGAGATAAACGAGCAAACCTATTATCGAAGGAGTATGCGCATAGCGCAGACTACTCCATTAGATAATAGAGGCTGTCGCAGGCCTGTTCACGGAAATGGAAAGGTCTGCGCTTTTCTTATACCCATAAGTTAGTGCTGACCAGACCGACCGGGAAGAAACAATTTTTTAGTATTAACTTAAATGTAATCATTATGAGAAAAAGAACTTTACTTTTATTGTGTCTGAGCTTGCTTGCAGGCATCAATGCCTTTGCACAAGACTATGGGTATGACTACGAAGGCGAAGGTTTCCGAGGCATTTGTCGTGGAGACTCCTGTGTCATATATTATGGAGAAAGGTACTATACAGGTGCCATCGTCATCCCTGATTATGTTGAATTATCCTTCTATGATTATGATACTTATGAAGAGATTACTTGTAGATATTATGTGCGAGGCATTGATGACAATGCTTTCAGGGACTGTAGCATGTCTTCTGTTACTATTGGAAACAATGTGAAGTACATTGGCAACGAAGCTTTTGAGTGGTGCAGCAACTTGGCATCCGTCACAATCCCCAATAGTGTGACAAGAATCGGAGACAAGGCTTTCTATGGTTGTGAGAACCTGAGCTCCGTGACACTTCACTGCAAGGAAATAGGAAGTTGGTTTAGGGGCTTTCAATCCCTTAAAGAAGTTATATTGGGCAATAGTGTGACAAGCATCGGCGACAATGCTTTTGAGTGGTGCAGCAACTTGACATCCGTCACAATCCCCAATAGTGTGACAAGAATCGGCGATGAAGCCTTTTGTTATTGTATTGGTCTGACATCCGTCACAATCCCCAATAGTGTGACAAGCATTGGAGAAGATGCCTTTGAGGATTGCTATTTCTCAAAGGATGCCTTTGTCAATAACTCCACACTGACGGATGAAGATAATTGGGGGGCCTTCCTGTTTGATGAGGAAACAAACGATGGGTTGATGATAACTAATAATGTTATTATTGGATGCCGGAATTGGGTTACTGCTGTTACTATTCCTGAGAATATAGTAGGTGTTGAAGAGTATGCCTTCAGAAGAAACTGTGAAAACTTGATTTCTATGACCATTCACTGCAAGGAAATTGGTGATTATTGGTTCTGTGATATACCATCCCTTGAAGAAGTTATATTGGGTGATGAAGTTACAAGCATCGGAGAAGGAGCTTTCAATTATTGCAGCAGTCTAACCTCTGTTACAATCGGTGACAATGTGGCAAGCATCGGTTATGGCGTTTTTTACGACACACCTTGGTTTGACGGACTACCAGAGGGTTTGGTGTACTTAGGCAAGGTGGCTTATAGATATATAGGCGAAATGCCAGAAGGTACTGAGATTGTCATTAAGGACGGCACGCTGGGAATAGCAAGTGGCGCATTTGAAGGGTGCACAGGGTTGACAGCAATCACAATCCCCGAAAGTATAACGAACATCGGGGAATGGGCTTTTGGCGGAAATTTCTTTACGGCAGACGCTTTTGTCAACAATTCGTCACTTCCATACGATGAAAATTGGGGAGCTATTGTCTATGACGAAGAAACAGACGATGGCCTGTTAATACAGAATGGTGTCGTCGTGAACTACAGGGGAACAGCAACTTCTGTTGTCATCCCAGATAATGTGACAAGAATTGCCAATTGGGCTTTCTCCGGCTGTAGTGATTTGACCTCTATCGTTATACCTAACAGTGTGACTAGCATTGGAGATGGGGCTTTCGATGGCTGTAGTGGTTTGACTTCTATCGTTATACCTAATAGTGTGACAAGCATTGGAGAATGGACTTTTGAGGGTTGTAGCAGTTTGACCTCTGTCGATATTCCGAACAGCGTGACAAGCATTGGAGATTGGGGTTTTAGGGGTTGTAGCAGTTTGACCTCTGTTGACATTCCTAATAGTGTGACAAGCATTGGAAAATATGCTTTCGCAGACTGTAGCAGTTTGACCTCTATCGTTATACCGAACAGCGTGACAAGCATTGGAGGAGAGGCTTTTTGGGGTTGCAGCAGTTTGACTTCTATCGTTATACCTAACAGCGTGACAAGCATTGGAGATGGGGCTTTCGCTGGCTGTAGTGGTTTGACCTCTATCGTTATACCTAACAGTGTGACAAGCATTGGAGGAGGGGCTTTCGCTGGCTGTAGCAGCCTTGAAACAGTATATTGTTATGTTGAGGATGTGATTGATATACAGGAATACACTTTTGGGGATATAGATATGATGAACCAAATAACTCTGGTTGTACCAGACGAGGCTGTCGAAGGATACGTAACTCATCCTGTTTGGGGAGAATTCAAGATAGAAACACCTACGGCGGTCATTTCCTGCCTAAAACTCTCGCCGTATATTGATAGCGACATCACCAGCGGGTTCTACTATTATGCTTTCCTAAAGCACGGGGTCGATGCAGGTTGGCATACAATCTGTCTGCCATTTACCGTCAGCAACATTGAAGAGTACTTTGGTGAAGGAGCAAAAGCGTACGAGTTCTGCAGCTATGCAGACAATATGCTTGGTTTCTCTGCCGTTACTTCACTCGTTGCAGGCTATCCTTATATTCTATATACTCCTGCTGAAATCACAGAAAATATCATGTGGAAAAACATAGAAGTTGATGCTAACGACACAGAAGCACACTACATAAACAAAGGCGGTATCTACTTCCGTGGCTCATACAACTCTATTTGGGGAGACATGTGGGAAAAGGAATCGGACACGGATGTCATCTATGGCTTGACCAACGAAGGCAGGATTGCCAGAGCTGGGAGTTATGCCAGCATCAATGGCTTCAGTGCCTACTTCGACATTCCCGCTGAAGTAGAGGTCAAAGGCTTCCGTCTTGATGATGAAGCCGATGCCATAAATCTTGCCCCAACCCTTTCCCGTGAAGAAGGAACAGCACATATATATAATCTCGCTGGCCAGCGCCAGAGCAAGATACAGAAGGGAATCAACATTATTAACGGCAAAAAGATATTGAAGTAATATGAAAAAGATATATATACAGCCTCAGACAAAGGCAGAGCTGGCACAGTGCGAAGTGATGCTGGCAGCAAGCATGTTCGATGTCAACAATGATTCACAGTATATCACCCCTATCAATGATGAATACAACGGCACATTCGCAGTAAAGGAATACCACTTCGGCGACGACTTCTGAATAGCTTGCATTAACGCTGCAACANNGCAACATATTCATAATACATACCTATGTCCGTGGGTCAGCCAAGACAACTTGGCCGGCTCACGGACATAATTTGTTCATCCTGTATTATATGTTTTTATTGGTGTCCGCTAAACTTTAGACATCATTTTTAGGACCCAATTATAATGGACAGCCGATAGTGGAGATGTATAATTTGACTAAAATCCATTAGAAATGGCTTATAATGAGAAAAAGAAGATGTTTCATTACAAAAAGCATACATAATAGAAGTTTATTTTTAGCAGAGAGCCGATGCTACAGAGAAAAAAGGGGCTTGTCTATACAAAAAAACATCAATAATAGACACTTAAATGTGTTTAGTGGACAGCAATATTTGCCAATTCGTATGCTTTTGTGATGTTCTCGCTTTTCATAACAGATTGTTCATTTTTTGGTGATATTTGTCATTTTGTGATATCTTGTAGGGGTGTTTTGCCATATAGCACTTTCCGTATTCCTTCTTTCGTACAGATGATGTTTATTCCATGCTGGGGTTCTGAACGGAGGATGCCTTCAGGGGAATAGACAGCCCTTTCTCCCTTCATTTCGGAGGGAGAGTCAATGCCCGCCCCCGAGTCGTTGAAGACGAAAGACGGACCAACGGTGAATGTGGAGCCGTTGTAGGCTGCATCGACCGTCTGCACGCCCCACGAGTAAGTGCCGGGCGTGGTGGGATGAAAGACCCACTCCTGGATGCTGCCCACGCGTCCCTTGCAGTTTACCTTGCGGATTCCGTCACGATTGCCACCCACAAATGCCGGCGTACTGTTCAGTTGGTTTCCCATGCTGTCTGTGATAAAAACCTCGTAGGTGCAGTTTGGCAAGACCGATTCAGGCACGTCCCACCGTAACAACACGCCGTCAGCCTGCACAGTGGCTGTAGGGTTGAGCGGTGCCTCGGGTCGCGAGGGTGTGGGATAGAGGTTGTAGCACAACACACGGGTTGTACCTCTTTGGGCCTCGGTGAGATAATTGGCATCGTTGCATAGGCCGCTCAACAGGAAATCCTTGCGCCCGTCGCCATTCCAGTCGGGGAAGATGATGCTGGGAGCCTCGGCCCCAGGAATCGTGCAATACTTTTCAAGCCGTCCAGCCTTCGTACCCGTTGTGTTTAGGAAAAGGTGACCTTCACTGTTCTTGCCGCCCGTTTTCCTTCCGCCCATCAGCAGGTCGTACGTGCCATCACCGTCCCAGTCTATTGCTCCTGCCGCGTTGCTTACACTTGTCTGCACAAGGTATCTGGCGTTTGTCGCATCGCCTGCAAGGAGATATCCTACCGCCTTGGCTTCGACTCGGCATCCTACTTCAACAAAATGTTCCGCCTCTACCAAAAGCAGACGCCAACAGGATACCGGACATCAAGCCGAAACGGTTAGACGGCTGTCAGGTGCCAGAGCACAATGCCTGCGGCAACACTGACATTGAGGCTGTGCTTGGTGCCGTACTGGGGTATCTCTATACAACCGTCGCACATGTCAACCACCTGCTGCTGGACACCCTTGACCTCGTTGCCCAACACGACGGCATACTTCCCGGCTGGCTGCCTGGTGAAGTCCTGCAACGGGGTGCTACCCTCGCACTGCTCTACGGCAAGGACGGTGTAACCCTGCCCCTTAAGCCACGCCACTGCAT
>LXOW01145719.1_pt1 | contig 10066 bp, 7 predicted proteins | sample 1368591 | NCBI WGS metagenome assembly LXOW01 (sample SAMN04884650, study PRJNA319009) | bovine gut metagenome | isolation source: Cow rumen | host: Bos taurus | place: Italy: Legnaro (PD) | collected 2014-07-09
TGGTCAGCAACGTATCACAGCCTTGATGACTCCATACTTGTTAATCATCTAAATGGTTCCAAATTCTGGTGGCAAAGATACGAAAACTATTTGATTACACAAAATGTGTAATTATTCTGATTCGTCCTTGAAATCGAGGGTGAGCTGCTGTTCGGCGGCGGCGCGTTTTTGTTGGGCTTTGCTGATGAGGAGGGGGCGGAGGCGTTCTGGATGGAGTTCGTTGATGCCAATGATAGGCTGTGAGAACTGAGAGGTGAGCTCGTTGCAAGTGATGAAGTACTTTGCCTTTTTCATCACCACGCCCATCTTCTTCAGGTCATAGCTGGTCAGGCGGTTGAAGCGACGAGAATTCACAATAAGCCAAGCAGATTTTGTCCCAAGCCCTGGGACACGCAGCAACTGTTCATAGTCGGCGGTGTTGATATCCACAGGGAAGGCTTCTGGGTGTCGTAGTGCCCAGGCGAGTTTGGGATCTACTTCGAGGTCGAGATTCGCATGCAGGTCATCGACGATTTCTTCTACCTTAAAATGATAGAATCGCAACAGCCAGTCAGCTTGATACAAACGGTTCTCACGTACCAATGGTGGTTGTTTGAGGATGGGTAATCTTGGGTCGTAGGTGTTCACACTGACATAGCCCGAGTAATACACGCGTCGCATCGTGGGTTGGCCATAGAGCATCGATGACATCTGTAGGATATCCTTGTCTGTCTCCTTCGTCGCGCCCACAATCATCTGCGTGGATTGTCCTGCAGGCACAAAGCGTGGTGCATAGCGGTATTTCTTGCGGTCTTCCTTATTCTCTAATACCCCCTGCTGGATGAGTTTCATGGGTTGGAATACGCTCTTGTGGTCTTTTTCTGGTGCCAGCAGCTTGAGCGATTCCTCTTTGGGGATCTCAATGTTCACACTCATGCGGTCAGCATAACGCCCTGCCTCATTGAGTAACTCTTGCGAACAACCTGGAATGCTTTTCAGATGGATATAGCCATTGAAACGATGAACGGTTCTTAAATCGCGGGCAATGGCAGTGAGGCGTTCCATCGTATAGTCAGGATTGCGCACCACACCACTACTTAGAAACAGCCCCTCGATATAGTTACGACGATAGAACTCCATCGTAATCTCCTCCAACTCAGAAACGGAGAGCGTCGCCCTTTTAATGTCGTTGCTTCGACGATTGATGCAATAAGCGCAGTCGTACATGCAATAGTTCGTCAGCATCACCTTCAACAACGAGATGCAACGCCCGTCATCAGCAAACGAGTGGCAGATGCCCACACCGCCGACAGTAGAGCCTACCATGCCCTGCTTACCTTTGCGCACAGTGCCACTCGACGAGCACGACACGTCGTACTTCGCCGACTCCGCCAGAATGCGCAGTTTCTCCATCGTCTTCTCTGTTAGCATGGATGCAAAGTTACGAATTATTGAGAGATATTCAAAAAGAAAGTTGTATATTTGCACCCGAAACGTAAATTTATAAGGAAAATGAAGAAAATACTGTGGTCATTGGCTATCATTGTGACGGTTTTTGTGATCGCACTGATTGGTGGCAGCTTTTATATGCTGGACTTTTCGCTGGCTCCCGATCCGAACCGGCTGGATACCGACTCGTGTTACCGGCAGCAGTTTGAGAAGTATCCTGAGAGTAAAGAGTGGGTTGACAGCCTACGAAGCATCGGGGCTTTGCGCGACACGTTTCTGACGATGCCGACAGGGGAGCGTCATCATGCTTTCTTTGTGGATAGAGGCAGCACTCGTACGGCTCTCGTGATTCATGGTTGGCGCGATTGTGCTATCAAGTTCTTCTGGCTGGCACGTATCTATGAGCGTGAGTTAGGGTATAACGTGGTGATGCCAGATTTGCATGCCTGTGGGGAAAGCGAGGGCGACGCTATTCAGATGGGATGGAAGGATCGACTCGATGTACTCCATTGGCTGAAAACCTTCCAGGCTGACACAATGGTGGTGCATGGTGTCTCGATGGGTGCAGCCACCACCATGATGTTGTCTGGAGAGACCATGCCCGAGGGCATCAAGGATCTGCGCTTTGTGGAAGATTGTGGTTATACGAGCGTGTGGGATGAGTTCGCTGGACAGCTGGAAGAGCAGTTCGGCTTGCCTACATTCCCATTGATGTATTCCACGAGTCTGCTCTGTAAACTTCGCTATGGTTGGAGCTTTGGCGAGGCGTCGGCCTTAGAACAGGTAAAAAGGTGCCATTATCCGATGCTCTTTATTCATGGCAGCAGCGACACGTTTGTACCGACAGCAATGGTATATCCCCTCTACGAAGCAAAACCCGGCACCAAGGCTCCTTGGATAGCCGATGGTGCCGAGCATGCTTTGTCATATCATGAGCATAAGGCCGAATACATCTNNCTGTAAAGACAGATGCTGGTATTGACACCCGCCTGTCCGGGGATTGCCTTCGGCATGATGCGATAGGTACCGTCGGTGAGTTGTTCGATGCGCCAGAGCTGTTCGTCAGCGCCTGTATAGGCAGGAACGGTGGTCACCTCCTTGTCGGCAGTAGCAGCAAGAGCACGCTCAGTACCTTCGATGGTGATCTTGAAATAGGGATTGCTGAGATAACCTCCTGCCTCGTTGACGGGGGTTACAGTCCAACGCTGGTGGGGACGATGCATGTAGTCGCCAATACGGGCGGGAATGTCGCCATCAGGCCATGTGCCGATAACATCATTTAATGTCTGGTTGGCAATGGGCTTGGGAGGCTGCTGCATCTGTTCACGGTTGAACCAGCCCTGACGCTCCTGCGGTATGCGAACGAAATCAACGGCGAGCTCCAGGGCATAACCACGACGCTCAGACTCAATCTCAAAAGTGCCTCCCTTGAAATGCTCGCCAGCCACAGGCCAGCCGTTCTTCCATACCAACGGACGGATGGCGAGGACGCTACGGCCACTCAATTCGAAGTCAGCTTCCCAGTGGAACGACATCACCTCGACACCCTCGTCGATGATATAGCGTCCGAAGTGACCTGCACCACAGGCACGATCTTCAGCGGCAATCACCATCTTACCGCCACCATGGAACATATCGCGGCCTACATTGTCGAGGTATGGGCCTTCCACACTCTTGGAACGGCCTACCACGATGTTATAGGTGGAGTTGACACCGTCGCAGCAGGTGCCGTGAGTGCCGAGCAGATAATACCAGCCGTCACGATACATCAGGTCGGAGGCCTCGCAGTCAATGGCGATGTCCTTCTCTTGGTTGCCTTTCACACGGAAGCCCGTCTTGGGATCGAGCTCGATGAGGCGGATGGTGCCGAAATAGGTGCCGTAGCTCACCCACAGACGACCTGTCGTGGGATCGAGCAGCAGACCTGGGTCGATGGCATCCTGATCTTCCATACCGTCGGAGTAGCATACTTCGACAGCCTCACTCCACTTGAAGTCGGGCGACTGCGGATCGAGGGTCTTGTTCCACATCGTGAGGATGCGGCCTGCATGACCACCACCGAGACCACCACCTGTAGCACCGTAGATACAGAGATAACGGTCGCCGATCTTCAGAACGTCGGGGGCTGCACCGCCACCGGGACGGTCGGCTCCACTATACCAGCTCCAGCCGTCGGCAGAAATGAGACCGCCACCACCAGTGCCGAAGGTATAATATTTGCCATCGCACTCGGCGAGGGTCGATGGGTCGTGGATATAGGGTTCGCCTATTTGTGCTTGAGCAGCTACTGCAAGGCTGAGAGCCGCCAGCATTGTATGTAGTCTTTTCATATTATTGTGCTTTGATTGAATAGTTAGTGACAGGATTTCCTTTCTCATCGAGGAAGCGGACACAGAAGTCGCTCATGCCTGGGCCGTTGATGATGGCACCACGCAGGATGTTACGGCCTTTCTTCAGGGTGAGGCGCGCTGACATGGCATCGTCCTCCACCATACGGCGGTCGCCGGAGAGCAACAAGGTCTCCTGACCGTTCAGCCACCACATGGAAGCAGAGTTGGAGCCGACGGCGAGACGGACGTTTTCGATGTCCTGATCGCAGTCGATGATGGTGACTGCCCAGAAGAGCACACCATAGACCTGCTGACCCCACTTCTCTGCGAAGCGGAAGAGTTTGACATTATAGTTCTCGCTGTCGAGTGCATGCCAAGTGAGTGTCTGGGTGACTGTCTTCACCTCAGGCTTCTCAGGTGCCTGAGCACCACGGCCGAAGCCTGCAGGTGCCTGTTCCTGTTTGAAGGTGGCCTTCACCTTCTGACCGTCCTTCGGTACGATGGTCTGCTGTCCCTTAAAGTACTCCCTGTTGAAGTGTTCACGCAGATAGGTATCGGTGAAAACGGTGTTGCCAGGATTGGGCTTGTCAATAGGCTCTAAGAGCAGCCAACGACGGATGAAGCCGTTGTCGTCAGGCTGAGCGGGAGTAGCTGTTGCAGGTGTGAAATACTTGGGACGGTTCTTAAACTGGATCCAATCGACACTGACACCCGCATCGCCCTCACAGGTGATCACCAGATCGCTGACACCTTTCAGGGGATATGCCAACGGTGCCGTCATCGTGAGCCACTGGTTACTGTAGTCGCGACGGAACATGGCAGGCATGCCTGCGGGGGTCTCAGGTTTCACCGTCATATCGATCTTTGCAATAATCTTACCGTCGGCACTCTTCTCACGGATATAGAATGCGGTATTGTCGGCAGCCTTGGCAGAGATCACTAAGTAGCCGTCATCCAGACAGCTGAAATCGATATCCTTGTAGCAAATCCAACTGCCTTTCTTGGGCAGAGTAGCCTGGAAACTGCGGAAAGTGTTGATGGTGTCGATAAGCTGGGTTGTCACATCGTCACTGGCGCTGCTGTAACGGTCGATTTCAATCTTCTCCGTAGCCTGGTTGACACCTACTCCACGCATGGTCTGTTTCACTTCCTGGATCGTACCATCGGGATTGAAGAACAACTTTTCGATACATACCGAACGACGTTTGTCGTCACGGGGAGAGAAATGGTTACGATGATAGAACAGATACCACTGCCCTTTGTAGTTGATAATACTGTGATGGTTGGTCCAACAGCCATTATCATGCTCTGGCATAATCAGTCCTTTATACTCATACGGTCCCATCGGATTTTTACTCATGGCATAGCCGAGGACTTCGGTATTCTCCCTCACGTATGGATAGGTTAGGTAGTAATTGCCATTGTATTCGAATGCAAATGGTCCCTCCGCCTGACGGTTTGGCAGGTCCTTGAGGCAGTTCACACCGTACATCTCAAACTCATGGTCGCCCCACTTGACGATCTCCGTCGGTGTGTCATCAGCCAGTTCCTTCATGTTGGGCTTGAGCTTGGCACAACGTCCAGCACCCCAGAAGATGTAGGCATTGCCATCAGAAGCCTGAAGCACGCATGGGTCGATGCCGCTGATGCCCTTGATATTCTCTGGCTCGGGAATGAACGGACCTTCTGGGCTGTCTGCGATGGCTACACCAATGCCAAAGCCTCTGCCATCATTGGGAGCTGATGGGAAATAGAAATAGTATTTCCCGTTTCGCTCGATACAGTCAGGCGCCCACATCGAATAGGAATCAGGTTTCACCCAGGGTACTTTGTTCTGAGTGATAATCACACCATGATCGGTCCAGTCGGTGAGATTTTCAGATGAGAACACGTGGTAGTCCTCCATACAGAACCAGTCCTGCCGTTGTCCTTCGGGCGGGAAGATGTCATGCGACGGATAGAGGTACACCTTGTCATTAAACACGCGGGCAGTCGGATCAGCAGCGAACTGATCACGGATCACCGGGTTCTGGGCCTGTGCCAATAATGGCATAGCCAGAAGAGATACGAATAGTTGTTTTTTTATCATGTCAGTTATTCCTGTGTTTGTCGAATTTGTGAAGGATGAAGTTAAAGGCCTCCAGACCTGCCAGCACGAGTATGGTGGCCGCCGTAGCCAGCACATACATGCCACCACCACAAGCCAGACCGATGGCAGCTACCACCCAGACACCGGCAGCGGTGGTCAGACCGCGCACCACATTCTCGCTCTTCTGGAAGATGATGGTACCGGCACCGATGAAACCGATGCCCGACACGACCTGGGCGGCTATACGTGACACGTCGAGACGATGGCCAGGCAGGCTGACCACCTCCTCAAAGCCATAGGCTGACACGATCATAAACAGGGCAGAGCCTAAGGCCACTAAGAAGTGGGTGCGGAATCCAGCCTCCTTGGCACGGTATTCGCGCTCCAGACCGATTACGCCACCTAACAAAGCCGCTACGAAGATGCGTAGCACAAATTCCCAAGTCATATCCATAAACTAAATAATCTTTCTGTAACAACGATGACGACGGTGCTGAATGGCTTCCAGATACTGCCACTGCGAGAGCACACCTTCGTTGGTCTCCATCTGCGGACCCGTCTCTGCCCATTCAAAACCGTAACGCTGGAACCAACGAATCAGGTCATCGAAGATCAGAGCATTGGCTCCCTTGCCACGGTATTTGGGCGATACACCGATCAACAGCAGATCCACAATGGGAGTCTTATGCCACTTCAGGATCTTCAACACGTGCCACCAGCCGAAAGGGAAGAGACGCCCGTTGCGTGTCTTTTGCAGGGCGCGGGAGAAAGAGGGGAATGTGATGCCGAAACCCACAATTTTGTCGCCATCCATGATGGCAGTCACCAAGTTCAGGTCGGCAATCTTGATATAGTCGTTGACGAGCTTGTCGATCTGACGGTCTGACAGCTGACTGAATCCATACAGATCCTTATATGTGATATTCAACAAGTCGAACAGCTTTTTACCGTAACCCTCTTCAATCAGCTCATGACGGGTGAACTTATGCACCCTCAGGCCGTAACGGCTTCGAACCAGTTCGGTGATCTTGGAAAACTTCTCTGGCACCTTCTCTGGCACTTTGACCTTCAGCTCCACGTAGTCGTTATCTTTCTTAAAGCCGTCCATGCGTTCCATATGCTGCGGGTAGTATGGATAGTTATAGTTGATATACATCGTGGCAAGTTGGTCGAATCCCTCTATGAGCATACCCTCACGATCGGTATCGATAAAACCTAACGGACCAGCTATCTCTGACATGCCCCGTTCACGTCCCCAGTCCTCGACGGCTTTCAGCAGGGCGGTAGATACCTCCATGTCATCGATGAAATCGAACCAGCCGAAGCGCACCTGATGGCAATTCCAGCGCTCATTGGCACGATGGTTGATGATAGCCGCTACACGACCTACGATCTTTTCATCCCGATACGCCAAGAAGTAGGCCGACTCGCAACACTCGAATGACGGGTTCTTGTCGGAACGCAAGGTGGCCATCTCGTCGAAATAGAGAAAGGGCACCGCATAGTCGTTTCCACGGTACAGGTCATAGTAGAACTGTACGAATTGTTGAAGTTGCTTTTTGTTCTTTACTTGGCGTATCTCAATCATGATCATTAGAAATTAATCACAAACGATCCTATTCCAATTTGCTGCAAAGGTACAAATTAATCTGCATTAGCGATTCAATCGGCTATTAAATAATGTTAAGCAAGCGCCTCGATGTATTCGTAGAGCTTTTTATAGAAAGGATGACGGGTCATGGTAGAGGCATCTCCTAAGATGATAAGTTTCATACGGGCACGGGTGATGGCCACGTTCATACGGCGCAGATCACGCAGGAAACCGATCTGTCCTTCGTCGTTGGCTCTTACCAGTGAGATCAGGATGATGTCGCGCTCCTGTCCTTGGAAACCATCTACGGTATTCACGCTGATTAGGTGACGGTAAGGTTTGAAGAATTCCTTGTTCTTCAGTTGCCGACGCAGATACTGTACTTGTGCCCGATAGGGGGAGATGATGCCGACATCCAGTCGCTCGTCTAAGATGCGTGTCTTTCCGATCTTTTCGAAATATTGCTCCAGGACCAGCAGAGTCAACTCTGCCTCTGCCTTGTTAATACGTCCGAAGCTCTCACCGACAAAGGTCTCTTTGAAGGTGATGTCGCTGTCCTCAGGGAGTTCAAACTGGGAAGTGTCGATCCAGGTCATAGGTATGTCAAGGTCGAGGATGCTGCGGAACTTCACATCTGGTGCACTCTCCACCTGATTGCCATAGAACCAATCGGAGGAGAAACGCATGATATCCTCGTTCATACGGTATTGCATTTTCAACAGGGTCACCACCTCAGGCTTGTTCTCCACGATTCGTTCCATCAGTGTCTTTCCGAGTCCGGCTTTCAGGGCTTCAAAGCTCTTCACTGTCGGAGGCAGCTGACAGTGGTCACCTGCCAGGATGACGCGTGACACCCGTCGGATGGGAATCCAGCAGGCAGCTTCAAGAGCTTGGGCTGCCTCGTCGATAAATAAGGTGCCGAACTTTTGTCCTTCGAGCAGACGGTTGGCTGAGCCCACCAGTGTACAGGCGATGACGCGGGCCTCACTAAAGAGCTGGGCATTAATGCGCACCTCAAGTTCCGTGGCTCGTTCTTTCAGGCGCTCCAGTTTCTGGTGGTATTTGCCGCCCCCCCGTTTCCGTTGGGCACGGAGTTCACGAATCGCCTTTCGGATCGCCCACAACATTTCGTAGTCGGGATGAGCCTCAAAGCGACGCTCGTAAGTGAAAGAGAGCATTTTATCGTTCACGCGCGTAGGATTACCGATACGCAGTACGTTAATACCGCGATCCACCAGTTTTTCTGAGATCCAATCGACCGCCATGTTACTCTGTGCACAGACCAGCACCTGATTCTCGCGTCGCAGTGTCTCGTAGATAGCCTCTACGAGTGTTGTGGTCTTTCCCGTACCAGGAGGGCCATGGACAATCGCCACATCCTTAGCCCGTAGCACTTTGTTCACCGCCTCTTCCTGAGTTGCATTCAGATAGGGGAAATGGATGGGGGGGAAAGTGAAGGTCTCGGCCTGTTGATGCGAATAGAACAGGTCGCGCAGATAACCTAACCGGCCTTTGGCCTTCATCACACGGTCGAGAGCATCGAACATCATCTTATAGCTGGTCTCGTCGAAGAATAGTTGTACTCCGACGTTCTCGGCACCCTGCACATCGATGAGCTGACCATTGTCTGGAACGGCGATCACCATTCTGTTGCCATCGACATAGCTTACGGTGGCGGTGAAGTTGAAGTAGTGAATCTGATCCTTGCCGTCTATACGGAAGAATACCACCGGCTTTCCGAACTCGAAGTTATGTTCTATCTCCTCGTCGCCTTGACGGAACACCTCTACTACCAACTGGTTCAGCGAATTATAAAAGCTTCTACCCATCTTCAGAGGATACCAGGCATCACCACGCTTCACTTTCCGTTGCAGTCCCATCTCTTCGGTCTGCTTGCGGAAGGCTTCCTTCTCGGCCTGATACTCCATCTGGAGCAGCAACCGTTGCTGTTGGAGTGCCAAAATGGGCGAAACTTGCTGATTTTCCATAATTGGCTGCAAAGTTACAAAAAATATTCGTAACTTTGCAGCCAAATTCATTAAAATGAAACAAATACTGTTAATAAACGACGTTGTAGGTTATGGAAAAGTGGGCATGGGTGCCATGCTTCCGATCCTCTCTTACCTGGGCATTCCGACTTACAGTCTGCCCACTGCACTTGTGTCGAATACACTGAATTACGGCAAGTTTAATATCCAGGATACCACCGAATATATCAAAGGCACATTACCCGTTTGGAAGGAACTGGGTTTCTCGTTTGATGCCATCTGCACCGGTCTGATGTTCAGTGAAGAACAGGCCAAGCTCGTGGCAAGCTATTGCGAGGAACAGGGAAAGAGTGGAACGACAGTCTTCGTTGATCCGATACTTGGTGACGGTGGACAGCTTTATAATGGGGTGACCGAGCGTCAGGTGGAGTTGATGCGTGAGATGGTATCTGTGGCTCATCTGACCTTCCCGAACTATACAGAGGCTTGTTACCTGACAGGAACTCGTATCAAAACGGGCAGCATCAGTTGGGAAGAGGCAGGCGACCTGCTCGACAAGTTGAGGGATATGGGCTGTAAGTCGGCGTTGATTACCAGTTGCAAGATCGACGGTCATAATTCTGTGGCAGGCTATAATCAT
>LXOW01019774.1_pt1 | contig 10065 bp, 6 predicted proteins | sample 1368591 | NCBI WGS metagenome assembly LXOW01 (sample SAMN04884650, study PRJNA319009) | bovine gut metagenome | isolation source: Cow rumen | host: Bos taurus | place: Italy: Legnaro (PD) | collected 2014-07-09
GCCTTGAACTTCGCTCCGCGCTCCTCGAAATTTTTGTATTGGTCGTAACTGGAAGCGGCAGGTGACAACAAACAAACGTCGCCAGGCTGGGCATGGGCGGCAAGATAGGCGAAGGCTTCTTCCATGGAAGAATAATGGACTAATTGAGACGGCCCTTCGACAGGCTCAGGGACTTTGGTGTAGCAGGTCGTTGAGCCTGTCGAAACGCCGTCTCCTGTAATCAATTCCATCATCCTTTCCCCTGCCTTGCCTGTAAACAAAAGATGCGGTACAGGATGCGCTTTCAGATAGTCCGCCAAAGGCTGGTAGTCGATGCCACGGTCAAAGCCACCGAGCAGTAGGAAGTCGACACGCCCCAAAGCCTGGCAAGCCGAAATGGCCGCCTGAGGGATAGTGGAAATACTGTCGTTGACGAAAGTAACGCCGCCAAAGGTGCCCACTAACTCCAGCCTATGCTCCAAAGGTTTGAAAGTATAAAGATATGGAACGAGCTCCCTATAATCAACACCATAGACATCGCAAGCCAGTAGCGCCGCCTTGATATTCTGATAGTTATGTTCGCCTTTCAAAGGCAATGCCTCACGGTCAATCACATCATCGAAGTCAAACAATGAGAACACCTTGTTGTTGACAAACAAATCCAAGGCATCGTTCAGCAAGGATTCGTGGATAATGGCGGTGTCATCTTCGCCCATGAAGCGCAAGAGGTTGAGTTTAGCAGCTTTATAGCATTGCATCGTGCCAAAATGGTCGAGGTGTTCCTCAAAGACATTGAGCAGCACGCCCACGCGAGGGCTGTTGTGCACATATTCCAACTGGTGCGCCGACAGCTCATAGACGACAATGCTCTCCGGCTTGATGTCTTCCATAACATCGAAACAAGGAATACCGATGTTGCCCGTCAAGATGGCGTCGCGGCCCGAGGATTTCAGCAGATGGTAAATCAGGCTGGTGGTTGTACTCTTTCCCTTAGTACCCGAAATGCCTATGGTTTGGCCATGGAACTGGCTGAGAAACAGGTCGGTCTGTGAGGTAATCTCCACCCCTTTCGTGTCAAAGTCCTTCAAGGAAATCCCAGGCGTTTTGATGACAATGTCGTAGTCGTACATCGCTTCAAGATAGCCTGTGCCAAAATGTTGCACAAGCTCCATCTCGTTCTTGTCGGCCACCGCCACGACGGCATCAGGCAGATATTTGTTCAGAAAGCGCAATGTCGACCTACCCTCTCGCCCGAAGCCAAGAACGAGGATGCGTTTGCCGCGTAGATGATTCAAGATCAAGTCAAACATGGAGACGGGATTTTAGGATTTGCTCGAATTTTTCTGGTAAGAAATGCTCGGTGTTGAAACGGCTCAGAATGGCATCTACTAGTTGGCAATCACCTTTAACGGCCAGGTCACATGCCCTCACCTCCTCCACTGTGCCCACACACTCAAAGGGCTTTACGGCAGCAGTGCCATTCAGCTCCTCCATGATGGGCTGCAACGAGGCATCGGCCATCAAGTCCTTGCCAAAGATGGCGACCAACTTTTCATGCGAAAGGAAGGGCGACAAAATAATCCAAGTGAAGAGACATTTGGGGCAATGTCCGCACCATGAGTCGGTCTTGCTGCCCACATTGCAGCTGCGGAACACGGGATGATAGGCCTCACACTGCGCAAACAAGCTGGCAATCTGTAACTCACTCAAAGGACGCAAGAAACTGAAATACTGCACTTCCTTGTTGATATTCTCAGCCACATAGTTTCTGAAATCGCGCTCAAACTCAATGGACTTGCTGTATTGGTGGTTGATATTCGTCCCCGGCACCGTCGACTCATTGGCGCTGTTCTCATTCGACAAGGCGATGTACTTGGAACGGCTTCCGAAAGCCACCAAAATGCTAATGAAAGCCAGCAATGCCGAGAATGGCGTATGTCCGTTAAGATAGCCTTCCGCGTTGAGTTTCAGCATGGTCGGGTCAAGGGTGCGGTTGATGACGATGAATTCGTTTTCCTTGTATCCAGCCGTCTTCACGCAGTTCAACGTCGCGCCACGAGGATTGACAATCATCGGAATGACAGGCATTTCGTTGCGCAGACATTCCAAAGTGACCACCGAATCCTTGCCGCCACCGACAGGCACCAACGTGCGTTCGTCAAACCTGACACTGCCCATAGATTCCATCCCTCGCACATCTCCTGGCTGGAATGACATGGGCAACGATTCCAAATCCATCAACTCCGCTTCTGAAACCGAAATGCCGTTCAAATATATAAACTCGCCCAAGCCATTGTAATACAGTTTTTTCCAAAACCGTTTCTGGCTTTCCGTCAAGGCAAAAGGTTTCACCACCACTCGCTTCGGGCAGGCGATTTTCCAGTAACTTACCAGCTCCGTCATTCCAATTTGGAAGGCCAAAGTCTCCAACTGCTCACTTGGGATGCTGTCCCAATCAAAGAATGGTCTAGCGGGTATTTCCAGCATCGGTCGAAAGTGGTATCGGTCGTCCAGATTAAAGTCGAAGGCCAAACACAAGGTTCCATTTTCCCTTGTCACACTTTGGCTTTCAAAGGTGAAAGTGGAGAATTCCTTGCGCAAGGCGTCAAACTTGGATTGATTGTCGGTTCGTTTCAAAATGCTTCGCTTTTATGCCACAAAATTACGAAATATGCCTCTAATATCGCCAAAAATTCTAATTTTGCAGTATGGATTTAGGAGAAAAGTTTGTCATACGGAGCAACTCGCTGGAACCGAAGCAAGGTAACATCTTGATTTCCGAGCCTTTAATGAGCGACTTCCACTTTGGCAGGTCGGTCGTCCTGATCATTGACCATGTCGAGTCAGAAGGTAGCTTCGGAATCATCATCAATAAACGGCTGAGCGCCAACGTCAACCAAATCGTGGACGACTTCCTCGATTTTGAAGGTGCTGCGTACTTGGGCGGTCCCGTGTCTGACAACCAACTCTTTTTTATCCACACCCTTGGCGACGTTATTCCCGAGTCCACTCCCATCATTGACGGCTTGTATTGGGGCGGCGACGTGGAGACGCTGAAGACCTTAATTGCCACGGGAATTGCCAACGAGGAAAATACGCGTTTCTATCTCGGCTATGCAGGCTGGGAGTCGGGGCAATTGGTCGACGAGTTGGTGCGCAACTCCTGGGCTATCGGCAGCATCACCGCAGAGCAATACCTCAACATCCCGCCCGAACAGATGTGGACGACATTTGTGCACCAGTTGGGCGAGCCCTACAAAATGTGGACCCGCTTCCCGAAAAACTATGAGGATAACTGATTATTCCCCAGTCAATTCCCGATACTCGCAAGTGACCTTCTCATTCACGTTAACCACCAAATAACTTGGCGTTTCAACTTCATCGTTGAGGTTGTCGGTCATGACGTACTGCACCCCGCCAAACTGGCGTTGCTCACGCTCATGGAAATGACCCATGATGACCATATTGACATTACAGCGGCTCATCAGGTCCATGAAGGCATATTGCTCGTCTTGGGGCAGGTTGGCGGCCGGTGTGGTGGTGTAGTTGTAAAACGTGCGGAAAAGCCAGTTGTGGCTGATGACGAAGCAGTAACGATAGTCGTCACGATGCGAAAGCTGTTCCTCAAGCCATTCTGTCTGCCGTTTGCCGAAGGTGCCATTGCCTGAATCCAAGAAAATGAAGAGGTCTTTCATGCCATCCACATTCACTGTGACGGTATAAGTGGATGTGTGGAAATACTGCTTGTAGTATTTTGCACAGTCGAAATACACATCGTGGTTGCCGATGACGAAGAAACAAGGACGGTCCCAATCCTGTTCATTGGGGTTGTAATGAAGTGCCTCTTCCGCCAATCGGAATCCCCCCTCGCCGCTTTCATTGGCTATGTCGCCAGCGTGAATGGCGAAAGCGGCATTGGGTTCATTGCGCATTGCCGTGATGTAATGGTAGAAGCGGTCGTCTTCACCCTGAGGCACAATACTGTCGCGCTCGGAATAATGAGTGTCGGAACAGGAGAAGAAACAATAGTCTCTGGGCATGTCGATGACGATAGGCTCGTTTTGGTTGTCCCAATCCAGCCAGTCGGCAACACGTTCCTCCGTGTGACTGCGGTTGACGATCATTCCTGGTATGTCAAGGCGATTGCAGCTCATGGCAAAAAGCACGACTGCGATTAATATAATAAGGTATAGCTTTTTCATGGTGTTCATTTTTTAGTAGGTTTCCAAATCAGTCCAACATTGCCGAACCAGCCGTTGTATTGCGACGATAGGTTGAGCACGCCACAAGGATGCAACCCGACTTCTGACATTATGCGAAGTCCATTGCCGAAGTCATAATAGCCGTTTATGCTATAGAAAAACAGCGTGAAGCGTTCGATAACGAAGTCGCGGTAGTTCGAAATGCGCGCACCGAGATTCCATGCATGTTCCTGGTCAAAGATGTTGCCTTCCACACAGAAGGTGACATTCAGAGGCTCAAAGATGGTTTCCATGCCACCGTTCTTGCGCAATGGAATAAGTGCCGTAAAACGATTGGTCAAGCCCAATTGGAAGTTGAAATGACGGTTGCGCCAGCCCAAGTCAAGCAAGGCATTGAATTCCTGCAGTTTGTAATTCGGGAACAAACGATACAGGTAGCGGTTTTCAAGATAAAGCGTGCCGCATTTTGCCTTTAGAAGGTTCACCTGATATTGCAGGTTGATTGAGTAACGACCAAAGGTCGTGGCCTGTAAGCCCACACCCAAGTTGAAATTGTCGGCCAACCTACAGTCGCCTTTCACGGCAAAGGAAGCCGAGCTGCCCGAAGAGCGCGTGTAGTCATACTCGCCGTAGGCTTGCAAAGTCCATTGCGCCTTCGCGGTGACCACACCCAACATCAGGGTTAAAATAATGAGGATTTTTTTCATGGTTGATAGATTAAAGCTGCAAAAATAGTGAAAACTCTGATGCCAATCTTGTTTTTACGTATTTTTGCAAATGAATTGAAAACGGAATATTATGTATTATTTTATCAAAAGATTTTTCATACTGCTCATTATCAGTATGTTGACTTCAAGTCTTTTCGCCCAATATGGCGATCAATTTACAAACAGAGGTTTTGAGGACTGGACCACCAGAGATGAGCTTTCAGTCAGTGAACCCGTGCATTGGCATTCAAGCGGTACAGCAGAAGGTACTTACGCAAGTTGGCTACCTGATGATCCTCAAATTGAGTCATCTACACATTGTCGCCCTGGCTCAACGGGCACCAAGAGCCTCCGCATTATTCCACGTAGTGTTTTGGGCATCACAGCTAACGGGGCCGTCACCAACGGGCGCATGAACGCTGGTAGTATGTCAGCGAGTGGTGGCAACAATTACCATTATACAAAGCGCTCCCAGGCTGCCTACAACACTCCCTTTTCCCAAGCCCCCGACTCACTCACAATTTGGGTGTGTTTCCGCAGTCAAAGCACTTCTCACAAAGCACAAGTGAAAGCCGTTATCCACGGCGATGCCGACTATAAGATTAAAGCCAACGGCACCGAAGATCCCGCAAACATGCATGTGGCTACGGCTAGCCAAAGTTTTAACCGAACCGCTGCCAATGGCGGAGCCTACAACTGGACCAGATTGAGCATTCCTTTTAACTACAATGGTCCCTGCACCGATGTGCGCTACATCCTTTTAATGGGCACTACCAATGAAACGCCTGGTACAGGAAGTACAAATGATGACCTTTTCTTCGATGATATTTTGTTAGTCTACAACCCCACCCTCAGCATGGGAAACCTGGCCTCCACCAATTTTACTCCTGGAGATGCCGTTACCATTCCTTTCACACTGACGGGAACCATGTCGCCCGACAACCTCAATGCCACTGCCAATGCGGTTATCGCACAATTGTCGGATGCCAACGGCAGCTTCAACAATCCCACGGAACTAGGACGCGTCACCACAAATACCAGTGGTAGTATCTCGGCACAGATTCCCAATGTGGCCAATGGCCAATATACCATTCGTGTCATTTCCACCAACTACCCCATGATTGGACAAAACAGCCAACAAGTAACAATCGGTGTTTCTAACTATACCATTGCTGTCAATGCCAACCCGACTGAGGGCGGCACTGTCACAGGCGGTGGAGAATACAGCTCTGGACAAAGCTGCACCGTCACTGCCACAGCCAACACTGGCTATACGTTCACCAACTGGACTGAAGGTAGCAATGTGGCATCCACGAATGCCAGCTATACCTTCAACGTTACGGGTAACCGTACTTTGGTGGCCAACTTTGCCCCCAACACTTATTCCATCACAGCTACAGCCGACCCGACAGCAGGCGGCACGGTGAGCGGCGCTGGTACATTCAACCACGGCGCTTCATGCACCTTGACAGCGACGGCTAACACGGGCTACACCTTTGTTAAATGGACGAAGAACGGCAACCAAGTCTCCACCAATGCCAGCTATACCTTCACCGTCACTGAGGCGGGAGAATATGTGGCACATTTCAGTCAGAACACCTTTGCCATCACTGCCACTGCCAACCCGACCGCTGGCGGAACGGTGAATGGTGCCGGCAACTATATTTATGGTGCATCCTGCACTTTGACGGCCACAGCCAACACAGGCTATACCTTTGTCAAGTGGATGAAAAACGGCAACCAAGTCTCCACCAATCCGAGCTACACCTTCAATGTGACGGCTTCGGAAGAATATGTGGCGCATTTCCAACAGCAGACTTACACCATCACTGCAACCGCCAATCCGAGTAATGGTGGTACGGTGAACGGTGCCGGCACATACAACCACGGCGCTTCATGCACCTTGACGGCAACAGCCAGCACGGGTTATACCTTTGTCAGATGGACGAAGAACGGCAACCAAGTCTCCACCAATCCGAGCTACACCTTCAATGTGACGGCTTCGGAAGAATATGTGGCGCATTTCCAACAGCAGACTTACACCATCACTGCCACTGCCAATCCGAGCAACGGCGGTACGGTGAGCGGCGCCAACACATACAACTACGGCGCTACATGCACCTTAACGGCGACAGCCAACACGGGTTATACCTTTGTCAAATGGACGAAGAACGGCAACCAAGTCTCCACCAATCCGAGCTATACCTTCAATGTGACAGCTTCGGAAGAATATGTGGCACATTTCCAATTGCAGACCTACACCATCACTACCATTGCTAATCCAAGTAACGGTGGTACGGTGAGCGGTGCCAATACATACAACTACGGACAAAGTTGCACTGTAACTGCCACGGCCAACACAGGCTATACCTTTGCCAACTGGACAGAAAATGGCACTGTGGTCTCCACCAATGCCAGCTACACCTTCCTTGTTGAGGCCAACCGCAACCTAGTGGCCAACTTCACCAACATTACCTACACCATCACGGTCTCTGCCAATCCAAGCAACAGTGGTTCTGTTTCGGGTGGCGGCACCTACAATCACGGTCAGTCCTGCACGGTTATCGCCACCTCAGCGGAAGGTTTCACTTTCACAAATTGGACTGAAAACGGCAGCGTGGTCTCGACCAATGCCAACTATACCTTTACCGTGACTGGCAACCGCGCATTGGTTGCGAACTTCGAGGAACAAGCACCTGACACCTATAATATCAATGTCTCGCCCAATCCTAACATTGGCGGATTGGTGACGGGTGGCGGCAACTACCAGCAAGGCGCACAATGCACCGTGACAGCCACTGCCAACGAAGGATACACTTTCATAAAATGGACGGAGAATGGCAACCAAGTTTCGATCAACGCCAACTATACCTTCACGGTGACCGGCAACCGTAATCTGGTGGCTGAGTTCCAAATCCATAACTATACGATTAGCACTACAGTGAACCCGAGCAATAGCGGCGTTGTTACTGGTGGAGGAAACTTTGACTATGGTCAGTCCTGCACTTTGGTCGCAACACCCAACGAAGGTTACACGTTCATCAACTGGACGGAGGATGGCAACGTGGTTTCAACGCATACTCACTACATATTCACCGTAGAAGGAAATCGCGAGCTTGTGGCCAATTTCTCCACTAACGCCTATACCATTACCGCCACGGCTAACCCGATGGAAGGCGGTACGGTGAGCGGTGCTGGTACTTATGAATATGGTGCCACCTGCACGCTGACAGCCACGGCCAATTATGAATACACCTTCGTCAAGTGGACGAAGAATGGCGAAGAGGTCTCCACTGATGCTACTTTCACTTTCACAGTGACAGCCTCTGAGGATTATGTAGCGCATTTCGACGGACCTGATGCTATCGAGGAAGGCACCATCGAATGCCAAATCTTCCCCAACCCATTCACTTCAAAGGTGAACATCAAGGCTGGGAAGGCATTAAAGACTGTTAGCGTCTACGACATCTACGGCCGTTTGCTGAAAGAGCAAAAGGTTTCTGATATGGAAATCGAGCTCGACATGAGCACCTTCAGCAATGGCGCCTACCTGCTGAAGCTGAATTATGGCGACAGCAGCAGTGTACATCGCATCGTGAAGATTAGAAAATAATCTTCCGATACAAAATAAAAAAGATTGCGGCGAGGTCATCCTTGCCGCAATCTTTGTTTTTAGGAGTTTAAAAACTTAAAGTCTTCCGTTCACCACATCCCAATCGATGATTTGCCATAAGGCATTCAAGTGGTCGGGGCGACGATTTTGGTAGTCGATGTAATAGGCATGTTCCCAAACATCGAAAGTCAACAATGGCCTGAAGCCACGCTGGACGGGGTTGCTGGCATTAGTCTCCTGCGTGATTTGCAGCTTGCCGTCCTTGTCAACGGAAAGCCACACCCATCCCGAGCCGAACAAGGTAGCACCTTTCTTGGTAAATTCCTCCTTGAAGGCTTCAAAAGAGCCGAATTGTTCGTCAATCCACTGGGCAATCACGCCGGTGGGCTTGTTATCGGCTTTCGGGGCACGGAACTGGGTGAAATACAGGTTGTGGTTCAGAATTTGGCCAGCGTTGTTGAAGATGCCGCCGTCTGCCGTCTTCACGATTTCCTCCAAAGGCATCTCAGCGTACTTCGTGCCTTCTATGGCCGCATTCAAGTTGTTAACGTAAGCGTTCAAGTGTTTGCCGTGATGGAACCCAAGCGTCTCCTTGCTGATGACGGGTTCCAAAGCGTTTGCCTCGTATGGCAATTTGATGAGTTCGTATTTCATAATAAGTTTGTATTAGTGTGAGTGCAAAAATATGAAAAAAAACGCCCATGTCATTCCAGAATGGAATCTATGGGCGTTTTTTTCACTGATTCATGTACATCTGGAACAGCGGCGAGTTGGGCTCGCTCTTCAAGCGTTTCAGTGCACGGTCACGGATCTGACGGGTGCGCTCACGCGAGATGTCGAGTTTCATGGCAATCTCTTCCAGGGAATACTCACGCGAGGTGCCCAATCCGAAGTACATGCAAATGATGGTGCGTTCCTTCTCGTTGAGCATGTCGAGCGACTTGCGGATGGCCTTGCTGGTCGACTCCTGCTCCACTCCAGCATCGGTCTGGACCTCGTCTTCGGCGATATAGACATCCAAGAAGTTGGCGTCGTCTTCGTCGTCCAAAGGCGCATCCGTCGAAACGGTGCGGGAGTTGAGGCTCATCAGTTGGTCCACCTTATCCTCAGGCATGTTCAGCTCCTCGGCAATCTCCTTGAGGGTCGGACGGCGTTCCAGTTTCTGTTCCAAGATGGATACCGCCTTCTTCACCTTTGCCAAAGCTCCCACTTGGTTCATGGGCAGACGAATGACACGTGCCTGTTCGGCCACGGCCTGCAGGATGCTCTGACGAATCCACCACACGGCATACGAGATGAACTTGAAGCCACGGGTCTCGTCGAAGCGTTGGGCAGCCTTCACCAAACCGAGGTTGCCTTCGTTGATGAGGTCTTGCAGGCTAAGGCCTTGGTTCTGGTACTGTTTGGCCACCGAAACGACGAAGCGCAGGTTAGCCCTGACCAGTTTGTCGAGGGCGACTTGGTCGCCCACCTTGATACGTTGAGCCAGTGCGACCTCTTCGTCGGTGGTCAGCAGGCTCTCCTTCGCAATGTCGGCCAGGTACTTGTCCAGAGTACCGGCATT
>LXOW01025003.1_pt1 | contig 10063 bp, 3 predicted proteins | sample 1368591 | NCBI WGS metagenome assembly LXOW01 (sample SAMN04884650, study PRJNA319009) | bovine gut metagenome | isolation source: Cow rumen | host: Bos taurus | place: Italy: Legnaro (PD) | collected 2014-07-09
CCGGCGAGCCCTGCCGCTACGACGGCAGGGACAACCTTGTGCCGGCGGTCCGCGCGCTCGTTGAGGCGGGCGAAGCCGTCGCGGTCTGTCCCGAGGAGCTCGGCGGCCTGCCGACGCCGCGCGTTCCCTGCGAGCGGCAGCCGGACGGCCGCATCGCCGACCGGACGGGCGCGGACGTGACGGAGGCCTTCGTCCGCGGCGCGGAGCGCGCGATGGCGGTCTGCCGCGCGCACGGCTGCACCGCCGCGATCCTCAAGGCGCGCAGCCCGTCCTGCGGCTGCGGCGCGATCTACGACGGCAGCTTCACTCATACGCGCGTTGCCGGGAACGGCGTTTTCGCGCAGCTGCTGCTGGACGCCGGCATCCCCGTGAAGACGGAGGAAGACTATCCCGCAAAGGAGGAGGAAACAAATGAGCTTTTTTGATCTGTTCCACACGCCCGACATCAACGAGGGCGCGGCGCGCTGCGCCGAAACGCCGGGCGCGGTCCTGCTGGACGTGCGCGAGGCGCACGAATACGCCGCGGGGCATATCCCCGGCAGCGTCAATCTGCCGCTCTCCGCGATCCAGACAGCGGAGGAGCGCTTCCCGCAGCGGGACACGCCGCTGTTCGTCTACTGCCTGTCCGGCCAGCGCAGCGCGAGCGCGATCGGCGCGCTGCAGGCCATGGGCTACACGGAGCTGACGAACCTCGGCGGTATCCGCGCGTGGCGCGGCGCGCTGGAACGCTGAACGAAACCGAAACAAAGAACCCCCCGTCCGGCAGCGGACGGGGGGTTCTTTTTGTATAGTGGTTTTCCTTTACAGCTTCCGCGCGGTGAGGATGCTGTACGTTCCTTCGATAAGCACCAGCAATACCCAGCCGGAGACGACGGCGACACAGATGCCGTAGATGCCCCAGACCGGGATCAGCAGGTACGAAAGCACCACGCGCAGCAGTACCTGCAGCAGCGAGGCGATCATCGTCAGGCGCAGGCGGCCGATGCCGCGGAAGAAGCCCTGAATGACTTCGCCGAGGAAGGCGAAGAGATACAGGAACGCCATCGTGCCCGTGTAGCGCGCGCCGGCGGCGACGATCTCCGCGTTGGCGGAGAACAGGCCGATGATCTGCGGCGCGAACAGGCGGACCGGCGTGCCGAGCAGGGCGAGCAGCGCAAGCTCGATGCCGATGCCGGTGTAGTAAAACTTCCGCACGCGGTCGCGGTTCCCGTGGCCGAGGTTCTGCGAGAGGCCGACGACCATCGCCGCGCTGACGCCCTGCGAGAAGCAGAACAGGAACTGCTCCACGCGCAGGCTCATGTTGTAGCCCGTCACAGACTCGTCGCCCAGCGGCGTCAGCATGCCCTGCACGAGGAAGCGTCCGATCATCACGACCGCCTGCTGCAGCGCCGCCGCCCAGGCGTAGCTGAAGATCATGCCGGCGAGCTTCGCGTCCGGCCGCAGCTCCGCGCGCGTGAGCCGCAGCAACGGCATGTGCTTCTCCACATAGAGCGCCATCCAGACGGTGGAAAAGATCTGGCAGAACACGGTCGAGCAGGCGACGCCGTAAATGCCGAGCCCCAGCACGCCGCACAGCAGCACGTCCAGCACGGCGTGCAGCGTCGAGGAGACGAGCAGCACGACAAAGGGCGTGCGCGAGTTGCTGCAGGAGCGCAGCAGCGAGGCGTAGTAGTTGTACAGGAAGCAGAACACCAGCCCGCCGAGGATGATGCGCAGATAGCTCATCGCCTGCGCGATGACGTCCGCGTCCGTCCCCTGCGCGGCGAGGATGCGCCCGGTGAACAGGAAGCCGAGCAGCGACAGGCCCAGCGTGATGCCGACGCCGCCGAGCAGCGCCGTGGCGTGCACGCGGCGGAGCTGCTCCCAGTCCTCTGCGCCGCAGAGCCGGCCGACCAGCACGCCCACGCCGATGCTCCCGCCGAGGAGCAGCGCGTAGAGGATGTCCATCACCGGCGAGGCGACGCTGATGCCCGAGAGCGGCAGGTCGCCGAGGAAGCGCCCCACGACCATCGCGTCCACGATGTTGTAGAGCTGCTGGAAGACGTTGCCGAGGATGATCGGCGCGGCGAAGAGCAGCAGCGTCGGCAGCGGCGCGGCGTTCAGGAGCGCCGCGCTGCGTCCGGCGGTCATGTTCTTCTGCATACGGGGATCACCTCGGTTTCTTTCAGCTTATTCGTGCGTCTCCAGCCACTTGCCGACGGCCGCGCCGATCTCGCGGACGCAGCCGGCGTCGTAGGGCACCTTCAGACCCGCGCCGTGCGCGAGATCCTCGAAGGTCTGCGTGCCGCCCTTGTCCACGAAGGCGAGATAGCGCGTCCACGCCTCCTTCGGATCCTTCAGGTGCAGCATCCAGAACTGGAACGCCATCGTCTGCGCCATGCAGTAGTCGATGTAGTAGAGCGGGTAGAGGTAGATGTGGAGCTGGCGCTGCCAGCCGGCGCCGCGGCCGTAGAAGGGCAGGCCGTCGAAATCCGTCCACGGGCGGTATTTCTTCTCCAGGTCGAGCCAGGCGAGGTTGCGCTGCTCCGGCGTGAGCGTCGGGTTCTCGTAGACGATGTGCTGGAACTCGTCCACCATGCAGCCGTAGGGGATGAAGGTCAGCGACTCCTCCGCGTGCGCGACCTCGTAGCGCGCCGTGGCGTCGCCGAAGAACAGGTGGTGATAGGGCCCGGTGAGGAACTCCATCGACATCGAGTGCGTCTCCGCGCCGTCCATCGTCGGCGTCAGCATGCGCATCGGATAGCCCTTCTTCATCGCGCGGAACGCGGCGAAGGCGTGCCCCGCCTCGTGCGTCAGCACGTCCACGTCGCCGGAGGTGCCGTTGAAGTTAGAAAAGATGAACGGAGCGCGGTGATCGTAGATATCCGTGCAGTAGCCGCCGGGCGCCTTGCCGTCCTTGCTCAGCACGTCGAGCAGCTCGTTTTCATACATGAAGTCGATGAACTCCCCCGTCTCCGGGCTGAGCGCGCGGTACATTTTGAGCCCCGCGGCGAGGATGTCGTCCGCCGTGCCCTGCGGCACGGGGTTGCCGTCGGGATAGAGCAACACGTCGTCGCAGAACGTCAGCCTGTCCACGCCGAGCCGGCGCGTCTGCGCTGCCTTGACCTTCGCCACCAGCGGCACCAGATCCGCCGCGATCTGATCGCGGAACGCGGCGACCTTGGCGGGGCCATAGCAGTTGCGGCCCATGCGGTCGTAGCCGAGCGGGATGAAATTGTCGTAACCGAGCAGTTTGCCCTGCTCCGTACGGTTCTTCACCAGCTCGTCGTAGAGCCTGTCCAGTTCCTCGCGGTGCGTGTCGAAGAACGACGCCTCGGTCTCAAAGGCGCGGCGGCGCGTCGCGCGGTCGGTGCTCTGCTTGAACGGCCCCAGCTTCGGCAGCGGCATCTTCTCGCCGTTGAACTCGACGACGGCGGAGGCGTAGAGCTTCTGGTATTCGCTGACGAGCTTGTTCTCGCGCTGCATCGGCTCCACCATCTCCGGCTTGAAGCTGCGCGCGGCGATCTCCAGATCCAGCAGGAAGACCTTGCCGTACTTCTTCTCCAGCTCGGGGCGGAACTTCGAGGCCAGCAGCGCGCGGTTGATGCGCTGGGTGACCTCCTCCAGCAGGGGCCTGTGCTCGTCGATAAAGTCGTTCTCCTTGTCGTAGAACTCGTCCCGCGTGTCGATCGTGTGGCGGATCTCGGCGATCGTCGCCATGGACGCGGCGTGTCCCTCGATCTCGTTGAGCTCGTCCACGGCGGCAAACTGCGCCTCGGCGGTCCCGGCGCTCTCGATGCGCGCGAGCACCTGTGCGAGCTCGGCGCGGACGGCGTCTATGTCGGGGCGGGTATAGGGCATTTTGGAAAACTTCATGCTTTCTCTCCTTTTCGCGTATGATTCAACAGTTGACAGTATACGCCACGGCGCGCGGAAATGCAAACCCAATCGCACCGTGCGGCAGAAAAAGTCAATGCCGGGAGCCCTCGCGGGCTCCCGGCTCTGTTTGATCGTTCTGTTTGCGGAGACCGGAGGCTTACTCCTCTTCCTCCCTGCGCTTCCTGCTCAGCAGCACAATGCCGCAGAGGGAAGCCAGAGCGAGGCCCGCCCACAGGTAGATCCGGCTCTCGTCGCCGGTCGCGGGTACGGACGGGTTCGTACCGGTCTCCGTCGAGCCGGCGTCGGGACCAAGCGGGGTCTGATCGTCGGAAATCTCCGTCTGTCCCTTCGTGCCGGTGAGCGTATAGCCGCCCGCGGCGCTGCCGCCGAGGGTCAGGACGTAGCCGTCGGGCTCCTGCGGCCGGACGGTGTAGACGTAGGCGCTGCCGTTGGCGTCAGCCGCCGGGAGGCCCGTGAAGGTGTAGCTCCAGTTGTTGTCCGGCGACAGCACGGCAGTCGTCGCCGTATCCTCGCCGTTCTGAACCAGCACGATCGTCACGCTGTCGGGATGCTCGCCGTCGGACCAGACGATCGTCACCGGCACGTTGACCGTTGTCGGCGTGGACGGTATGATTATGGTCGGTCCGGACGGCCCGTTCGGATCGGTCGGCGTTCCGGACGCCTCGCAGACGACGTCGGCGCGGTCACGTACGCGGATGCGCGGGAAGTAGTTCACGTCATGCCAGGTGTCGTCGTAGGAGGCGAGACCGGTCGCGGTGATCCTGCAGCCCACCTCCAGATTCTGCACATCCTCTTCGTTCGTGATGTAACCGTCGATGAACACACGGGCAATGTTGATGCTCCTGGTGTTGCTGTTGCTGTCGTCCTTCACCAGGATGGCCTGCACGAGGCCCTCCTCCAGCTCGTAGGACACCACGGTGCCGCTGAGCGTGACCAGGCTGCCCTGCACGCTGCGGTTGTTGATCTGCGCGGCGGTGACCTCGATGGGCTCCACCGGATCGCCCTCGCCGAGCAGCGTGATGGAGGTCACCTGCAGCTCGGCCTCGCCCTGATAGAAGTCCGTCGTGCCGGTGACGCGCACCCTGTCGCCGACCTTGAAGTTGCCGGCCACCGGGAAGCAGCAGATACCGGCGGTGTCGTCCTGCACGTAGATGCAGTCGAAGAAGGCGGTGGACTGGTCATAGCCGGAGGCGTTGGATGTGACCACGCCCTCAATGGTGTACTTGTAGCCGATGCCGGTCTGCGCCTGCACCTCGGCGATGTCGGTGATCTCTGCCTGGTTCAGCGTGGCGAGCAGGTTCTCGCAGATCTTGTAGTTGGAGTAGTTCTTCTCCGCGTTGGTGTCCTCCACCTGAACCTGCACCTCGAAATTGCTCATAAAGGCCGCGCCGGAGACGACGATCAGGCCCCGGCCGTCCAGTTCCTCTGTGGCAAGGACCACGACGCGGTCGGTGCCGTCGGTATACGGATACTTGCTGCCCTGCGGGTTGTTGTCGCTGTCCTTGTTGGCGATGTTCGTGGTCGCGTGGCCGTAGACGACGGGCGTCACGGTCGAAGGCACGGTGTCGCCTGTGAAGCAGACGCTGGCGCCGCCGTAGTTGGAGTAGCGCTCCGTGTAGAGGTTGTCGTTCGGGTGGTCGGGATCAAATTCGACGCGATCCAGCAGGAAGCTGTCGAAGTTGTAGGTGCTGAGGTAGAGTCTCTGCTCCTGACCGCCGTTCAGCTCCGGATCGACCACCTCGTCGTCGCCGATGCGGATCGCGGAGCCCAGCGCCTCCAGCAGCTCGTTCTGCGTTTCGGCCATGTGCTTGACATCGGGGTTGTTGAGAATGACCGGATAGTTCTCATAGGCGTCGCCCCAGCCGCAGACGATCACCATTCCGCCGGCGGCGTTGAACGCCGCGATGGCGCTGCGTTCCGCCTCGGAGTAGGTGCGCGGGTCACTCTGCGCAGCCCCAAGCCTGCGGGACGGAGCGGTGAAGATCAGCGCCGCGAACTTCTCGTTCGCGCAGGCGGCGACCAGCTCCTCGCTGGTGTTGAGATAGACGGTGCGGATCGCGAACTCCGTGGCGAGCTGGGCGAAGTTGCCCATGGAATCGCTGTAGTTGCCCGCAACGTACTCGTTGTAGTGGCTGGCGTCGATGCCGATGTAGACCAGCTTATCCGCATCCTGCACGTCGAGCGTAAGATCCTTGGTAAACGTGTACTCCTTGCCGTCCTGCTCGAGCACGACGGTCGCGGTGACGGTCATCACGCGCGCCTCGGTCGGCGTGTAGGGGAAGTCGATCTCCAGCGTGCCGGCGGCGGGAACGATGCGCTCGGTCGTGTCGACGCCGAGCACCTCCGCGCCGTTGGTCGTGTAGACGATGCTCGTGATCGTGGCCGCCGTGGCCTCGCTGTTGAAGACGGTGGTCGTGAGCGTCAGCTCCTCGTCGGTGACGGGCATCGGCGTGCCGCTGACGAAGGAGGCGATGCCGAGCTTCAGCGTCTCGCCCACCCAGACCGGCGCGGTGACGGCGAGGTCGCCGTCGCTCTCCGTGACACGGATGAAGTAGTAGCTGTAGTCCGGCGCGAGCGTGACGCTGAGGCTGCCGGTGCCCAACTCGGCGGGATCGCTCCAGGTGTGGACGACGCGGCCGGAGTTGACCACGACCTCGACCTTCGTGATGACGTCGGAGCCGTCCGGATCGGTGAACTGGACGCTCAGATTCAGCTCCTCGGGCACCTCGGCGATCGTGCTGCCGAGCAGCTGATCGTTCACGGTGTAGTAGAGCTCGAGGTTCTTGTCCTCGGTGGAGTAGACGTGCATCTGACGGATCGCGTCGTAGATGCCCTGCTCGCTGAAGTCGTCCGTCAGGATGACGTCGCGCGCGTCGTTGGCGTTGCCCCACTTGCCCTTGTGGTTGTCCTGGTTGTTCGTGGGGGCGAGGTGCCAGCCCTTGTCGAGCGCCATGATGTACTGCTCATAGCTCGGGTAGTAGCCGCCGGCGCCGATCTGGCCCTCGCCGTTGCCGACCTCCAGCAGATAGATGCGGCTGTCGGTCACGGCATCCCAGTAGCTGAAATCGGTGAAGTTGCCGAAGGTCTTGCCCGGGTGGTTGAACTGGCTGATGGAGTCTGCGCCCTCGTTCTGGTCGAGCAGCGCGTAGTAGGCCTTCATGCCGGCGTCGTTCGTCTTGTTGTTGAGCGTCGTGTTGTTGCGGGAGACGATGCCGGGCGTGTTGAAGGTGTTGATGTGGCCAGGGCCGCCGGACCAGGTCATCTCAAAGCCCGCAAGGGCGACGAGATCGCCGTTGGCGGGATCGGCGTTGAACGCCGCGACCGTGCTCTTGTAAGAGTTCCATTTGTTCTGGCTGCTCTCGGTGGCCAAGCTCATATCGTAGAGCGCGCCCTCCGGGTTCGCGGCGCCCGTGGCGTCGAAGTAGTTGGAGTGGTCGGTAAAGGCGACAAAGTCGACGTTCGCGCTCTCCGGGAGGTTGCGGACGTAGTCCAGCGCGCCGGACAGGGTTCCGGCGCCGTCGGAGTATTCGCCGGTATGGCTGTGCAGCTGGCCGAAGTAGAGCTGCATTGTGGCCTCGCCGACAACGAAGCTCCAGATGGCGCTGCCGCTCGCGCCGTCGGATCGGGTGACCGTCAGGCTGACGCTGGTGCGGCCGTCCGGCATCGGCTCGGCCGACTGATAGGACACGACGCCGTTCGCATACGTCGGCTGCACGGCCTGCCCGTTGATGAGCATCTCGACCGTCGCGCTCCCGTCCGCGTTCAGCACGGCCGCGGAGATCAAGGGCGTCTTGTCCTCCCCGGTCTCGCTGTTCGGAGCGGGCGTCAGATCCTGGAGAAGCGGCTTGTCGATCACCGTGACGTTCAGCGTCCCGCTGTAATTCGCGCCGTCAACGTAGGTGACGGTAACGGTGAGCGCGAGCGCCTCCGCCTCCGCGGTGACGGTCCCGGGGACCGTGAACGAATAGTGCCTGAGGTTGTTCTCATCCTGAGAGATCGGCAGCGCATCGCCGTTGCAGGTCAGCGCGACCGAGGCGATCTCATCCACAGGCGTGAGATCGTCGAGTGTGAACTCGCCCCTGTAAAGCGCCTGCTTGACGACGCTCTCCGCGCTGCCCATGAAGTCGACGCGAGGCTCGTTCACCACGTCGTTCAGCGTGTTGATGCCCTCCGCCAGCGGATAGAAGTCGAAGAGGAAGAGCTGCGCGTCGCTGGCCTTGAAGGTCCAGCCGGAGAACGCGCCGGCAAAGAACTCGATGCAGACGGGGTTGGAGTTGTTGTACTTTGCCGTGCGGTTGTAGATGATGTAGCTGTTGCTGCGCTTGGTCAGGTACCACTGGGCGTACTCGTTCGCCTCATCCTGCATGAACAGGTTCTCATCGTTGTTCGTGGCGAGGTACTTCCCGCCCGCGCAGAACGTGTAGTAGGTCTGATCGCCGCCGGGCACAACGCCAACGGTGAAGACGTAGGCGCCGTTCGCCGGCGTCGCCGCGCCGTCCGCGATCGTGGTGGGCGCGCAGTAGAGGCTCGTGTTCAGCCCCGAGGTGTCGATGCCGAGGGAGCCTTCGGCGTTCGCGTTGTAGATGACGACCTGAGCGCCGTCATCGAGCACGGTGGTGCCGGGCGTCGGCGGCGTCGGCGTCTCGGGCGCGGCGCCCTTCTTGTAGAAGGTGATGCCGTAGGCCGTCTTGCCGGGATCGCTGCTGCCGTAGAGCGTGAAGCCGTTGTAGTACTCCAGATAGACGTTGCCGAACGTGCTCGTCATGCCGCCCAGATGCAGGAAATAGTTGAAGTCCTCACTGTCCGGGCCGGTCAGCGTCCAGTCGGTGTAGGTCGCGCCGGTGACGGCAATATTGTTGTAGGTGCCGCTGACCGCGCCGCCGAGCGTATAGTCGCCCTGCGTGAAGCTGCGGGTGCCGTCGGCGTTGACCGTTACCGTCCACACGACCGAGGTGTCGTCCGTTGTGATGACGCCGTTAACGGGCGTCACCGACACGCCGGTGATCTTGTGGTTGTTGAGCACGTTGCCGACCGCCTTGCCGTTGCCGGCGTTGTAGAGGATGACCTCGTCGCCGGTCGCCAGAGTGGACGCCAGGCCGTAGGTGTTGTCGCCGGGCGTCGGCGGCTCGGGCGGCGTGGGCGTCGCAGGCTCGGCGACCAGATAGAACTGCATGCCGTAGGCCGCTTCCGTCAGGTTGGCCGCAACGACGGCAAACCCGCAGAAGACCGGCGTGCTGGTGCCGCTGATGTTCTTGTTGTACACCTCGATGTAGGCGCCCTTGCCGTTGGGTGCGAGCGTACTGCTGCGCATGTAGAACGTGCTGTTCTCGGCGTTGCAGACGTCCAGCAGCCAGCCGGTGGCCGCGCCCTCGTGCGCGCCGTTGTTCGTCAGCTCGACGTAATTGCCGCTCAGCCACGCCGTCACGGTGTAGTCGCCCTGCGTGAAGCTGTATTCGCCGTTTGCCGAAACGTGGACCTGCCAGACCGTGTCGGCGGCGGGCTCGCTCACCTGTCCGTCCGTAATGACGGTCTCGGCAGGCATCAGGTACCAGTCGTTGTGAGTCGCGGAGGTCAGGGCATAGCCGCCGTTCGGATTGTAGATCACCACGTAGGAGCCGTCGGTCAGGTTTGCAAGATCGGTCACCAGGCCCAGCTCCTGCTCGGTATGCGGCGTGATCTCGTCCGCCGCGGTGTTGCGCAACTGCAGCGTGGTGGGGTTCTTGACGCCGACGGCTGCCTTGACGTCAAGCGCGTCCCCGACCGCCACGGGCCATTCGCCGTCCACCTTCTCGCCGAGCACCGCCTTATAGAGCTGGATGCTCGCGCCGCTCTCGTCCTGCAGCGTGACGTTGGGATTCGCGTACTGGCCGTTGTTGTCGAAGATCTCCGTCACGGTCAGGCCCGTCAGAGAGACGTAGGTGCAGACGTCGGCCGTCGTCAGCGCGCCGATCGTCGCCGGCGTCGCGCTGAGCGTCAGGCCGGAGCTCTGCTCATACGTCGCGTTCTTCAGTTCGGGCAGGCCGTTGTAGGTGTCGCGGGTACCCGTGCCGATCAGCGTGTCGCCCAAGCTGATGCCAGAAGGCGCCGTGCCGAAGTAAAGGCAGATGCCGCCCGTCGCGTCCTGTATGTAGATGTTCCTGCCGTCCACCATCGTCACGACGCCCTTGACGGTGAACTCCGCGCC
>LXOW01106123.1_pt1 | contig 10063 bp, 8 predicted proteins | sample 1368591 | NCBI WGS metagenome assembly LXOW01 (sample SAMN04884650, study PRJNA319009) | bovine gut metagenome | isolation source: Cow rumen | host: Bos taurus | place: Italy: Legnaro (PD) | collected 2014-07-09
AGATGTGTATAAGAGACAGGTATTAAGCTCGCCGCCAAGACCCGTTTTGTCGGTCCCGACGACATTGGCACCTTGACCGATGCTGACGGAAACACCCTCACGCTTACAGGTGATAGCGGAGTCACCGTCAATGAGAAATACCAAAATATCAGCAATATAGAGCGCATGGCTTATTCTGCCACCTTGCGTATTGGTTGGAAATGGGTGAGCATCTATACTGCCTACCAATTCAATCAGGTGTTCTCTGTGGGTCACAACGCTCCGGTGTTCCATCCCCTGTCGGTGGGTGTGACTTTTACACCGTTCTAATGGATTCTGCTTGGATTGTTACCGAAGCCCAAAAGATGGGCTTCGATGCTTGTGGTATTACCAGCGCGACACTTTTGGAAGAAGAGTCGGCGCATGTAGAGCAATGGCTTGAAGGCGGGCGCGAGGGCGAGATGGGCTACCTGACGCGCAATAAAGAAAAACGCTACGACCCACGTTTGCTCGTTGAAGGCACGAAAAGCATCGTCACAGTTCTTTACAATTACTATCCCAAACAACAAATCGGCGACGGCGACAAGTTCAAAATCGCCAAATATGCCTATGGTGCCGACTACCACGAGGTGTTGAAAAACAAAATGCGAATCCTTTTAGAACGCATTGAAAATCAGATAGGAAAGTTGGAAAACACCCGTGTCTTCGTCGATTCGGCTCCCATTTTGGATCGGGCCTGGGCGGTGCGTTGCGGATTGGGTTTCATTGGTAAAAACACCACATTAATACAACCCAAGAAAGGATCTTTCTTCTTTATCGGGCATTTGTTTCTGCCCATCGAATTGGCTGAAACAGGACAAACTATGGCTAACCACTGTGGCCGCTGCACGAAGTGCATCGATGCCTGTCCTACAGGTGCCTTGGAATCGCCTTTCCATATCGACGCACGCAAGTGCATCTCCTACCTGACCATTGAATACAAAGGCAGCCTCGAAGGGCACGACCCCAAGACCTTCAAAGGTTGGATGTATGGCTGCGACATCTGCCAGGATGTGTGTCCTTACAACAAGTTTTCGTTGCCCAACATGGAACCTGAGTTCCAGCCTTCGGAACAATTGCTTGCCATGCGCGAAGACGATTGGAAAAATTTTACAAAGAGTGATTTCGACACACTATTCAAGCACTCCGCCATGCAGCGTGCAGGATATGAAGGCCTGAAAAGGAATATTGACTTTATCGCAGGGGAGAGTTGATATTATAAGTCAGGGTAAACTGAACCACCTTGTTGTAGTATTGGTTATAGAACCACCCCGGATTACCTGTGAAGCGGCAGGGCGCCACGGAATACATGAAACGCACGCCTGCGCCGAAATGCTCGGAGAAGGTGAAATGCACTCCCGCATTGGCGGTGGCGGATAAGAAATTCCAACGACGTGTGGTGACCTCGAAATCGCCGTCAACATCTTCGGTGGCACGCATGCGTAAATCGAGGCTGACACCTGCTTCTAAGGTAAGAAAACTCAAACGAAGAGCCCCTAGGTTGTATCGGATCATCAGAGGAATTTCCACATAGTGCAGGCGTAAGCTGTAAGAAGGATAATTATACTCGGTCACTTCTTTGTGTGAGGAATGCGCGCCAAGAATAGAATATTTCAACTCCATTTGGCCTGATAGGTAGTCGTCAAAAGGCAAGTTGACATACGCTCCTGCGGTCAATCCCACCTGATGGAAACCAGCGTATTTGTCACCATCGACTTGGCAGAAGGTTGGGCCGACGGTGAGGCCGGCGTTGAATCTTTGGGCTTGCATCTTGCCCATGCCGAACAACGAAAAAATGACAATGAGTGTGATGTATAATTTTCTCATAATAAATCAATTATAATCCGCTTGATATTGATAGAACCTGTCGAGCACTTCCTCCACAAAGCGGTAGGTCTCGGTGCCGCGCAGATAGCCCGCATGGCAGCAGGTGTCGTTGTAATACTGCTTCTTCGACTTGTTGAGGATGAAATAATCCACGTTGTTGTCCCACATGTCGGGGTACTTGCCGTATTTTGAGGCAAGACGCTGGGCATCATACACATGGCCGAGGCCTGAGTTGTAGGCCGCCAACACGAACTTCACCCTTTCTACACTGTCGGTCACCTTGTTTTCGAGGCAGTCGTCGAGGAAGCTGATGAGTTGTCCGCCCGCCTCGAGTTGCTCTTCGGGTGTGGCGTCGTAGTCGATGCCGTACTTCTCCATCACCACGGGCATGAGCTGCATGAGGCCGAAAGCGCCTTTTTCGCTCTCAAGGTCCATCCTGAAGCGCGATTCCTGATAGATGAGTGAGGCCAACAAACGCCAGTCCCAACCGATGTCTTTAGCGGTTTTCTTGATGATGTCGTCGAACTCGGAAATCGCATCTCCCGCAGGCTTGCGCGATGAGAAGACATTGCCATTGTTGATATATTTCGCAAGGATACGGTTGAGGTTACGTTGCTCGAAGTTGTCTATCCAGCCGTTGAGGGCATAGAGGAGAGACGAGTCGCCGTCGTGGTTGCCGATGGCCCAACCCAAAGGCTGCTCCACACTGACATTCAGCTTGGTGTCAAGACCCTTCAAGCCAATAGATGCCATACGTGCCACATATTCCTCCACCACGGTGTAATCGATTTGTCCCGACGAGACGGCTTTCACCAGGTCGACACTGTTGAGACTGTCGCATTCTACAATGTAGATGGTGTCGCCAATTTGATCGGAGAGATGCTCCAACAGCTTGACGACATGGCTGCCTTGGGGTAGGTGTATGGTCTTGCCTGCCAAATCGACCGACGAGCGAAGCAGTTGGTTCTCCACCTCGTTGGCCGTCGACATCTGGGTCCAGTCTTTCGGCAGACGCTGCACAAGCACGCTGCGTTGCATGAGGATGGGATTGGTGAGCAGGAAGCGCCGTTTCATGTCTTTGTTGGATCCTACACCTACTGCCACCATATCGACCTTGCAGGAATCGAGGAGGGAGAAGCAGGAATCGAGGTTTTCGTTGACGATCATCTCCAACTCCAAGCCATAGTCTTTGCAAAAGTCACTGAGCAACTCGTATTCAAAGCCAGACGGTGTCGGATTCTCTGTATTGTAATTAATTGTTTCACAATTTGTTACCGCTCTCAAAACGCCTCTTTCCTGCACATGCTGTAATATGGTGAGAGTGTCGGCAACAACGTTGTTAACAATAGGGGCTTGTGGCTTCTCATCACAATGGGTCAAAGTCCAACAAAAGAACAATAATACAAGGATGACAGGTGTTTTGGTCTTCATTTCGTTCATCATTGAGGCCGTAAAAGTAGTAATTTTTATGGTTTCAAAGAAAAATCGAGGTGCGTTTGGGATAAATATGTACTTTTGTACCTTGATTATTGATTTTGAAATGGCCAGGAAAATTCAAGACCCGGACTATCTATACTCCATTTTGCTGCCCTACATCAATTGGCATACGCGTCATTCATACCGACGTTTTGAGGTACATGGGAAAGAGAATCTCCCGAAAGACGGAGGGCTGATTTTTGGTGCCAACCACAGCAATACGCTGATGGATGCCTTGGTGTTGTTGTCGTGTAACAATGTCCGTAAGGTTTTCATTGCGCGTGGCGACATCTTCAAGAACCCGGTTGTGGCAAAGATGTTGACCTTTTTTCGCATCCTACCTATCTTCCGCATCCGTAATGGTGTGGCAGCAGTACGCAACAACGATGAGTCGATCAACAAAGCCGTCGATGTGGTTCACGACCATGTTGACCTCTACCTTTTTCCCGAAGGCACGCATCGCACCAAGCATTCGCTGATGCGTATGGGCAAGGGCTTGTTCCACATTGCCGTCGATGCCAACAAGCAGTTTGGCGACAAACGCCCCGTCTTCATCATCCCTACGGCCATTGAATACGGCGACTACTTCCGTTATCGTAGCACAGCGATGATTAATTTCGGGCAGCCCATTAATGTGACCGAGTTCTTCAAGAACACCACAGAAGAAAACGAGGCCGTCAACATTAATATCTTGAAAGACCAGCTTCATAAAGAGATTTCGAAGCTCTTCACCTACATCCCGGATGACGAAGACTATGACGCTATCTGGGAAATCGTGAAGATGAAAAACGAAAAACGCGCAGGAAGCCTTTACAAGAAAATGCTCCGCAACCGCGCCACCGTCGAGAAGGTGTTGAAATACAAGGAAGAAAAGCCCGAGGAAGCCAAAAACCTCTTTGAGCGAGTGCTCAACTTTAACAAAGAACGCAGAAGACAAAGGATTTCCGTCATGTCGATTGCGAAGAAGTATCCTTTGCTCAACTCGTTATGGAAGTTCTTGATTTTATTTATAGGCTTGCCTTACTTTGTTGCCTCAGCGGTAGTCAATTTGCCTGTATGGCTTACCACATTAATTATCAAAGGAAAATTGGAAGACAAAGCCTTCAGCAACACCGTCAGTTTTGGGGTTGAGGCGGTGCTGTTTCCCATCGCCCTCATTGTGGGTGCCATCCTCCTGTTCTGCTACTTGCCGTGGCAATGGGCCTTGGGTGGCATGGTGTTGCTCTATTACTCCTACATGTTTTTCGTGGATTACTGTGAGTTGTGCCGCCGCTGGATTTCAGATGTCCGCTGGACTTTTAAAAATAAACTAAGAAAACAATTCGAATCATTAAACCTTAATAATTTGTTCTGATGTCAAACCGTTGGATAATCCCTGATATTCATGGCTGCGCCAATACTTTGAAAGTGCTGCTCGAAAACATGCTTATGGTCAAAAAACAAGACCAACTTTATTTTTTAGGCGACTACATCGACCGTGGTCCTGACAGTAAAGGCGTCCTTGACTATCTGATGCATCTGCAAGAAGAGGAATATGAGGTGCATTTCATTAAAGGCAACCATGAGGACATGTGCTTGAAAGCCTTCAAAGCCGACCAAAACAAGAAGTTTCTAGGTCTCAAACATGAAGAGCAAAAAGAATGGGAAAACGTAGGTGCAAAGGAAACCCTAAAGAGCTTTGGAGTGAAGCATCCCCGAGAAATACCCCAAAAATACATCGATTGGATGGAGGCTTGTGTGCCTTACATTGAGTTGGAAAACTATGTTTTAGTGCATGCTGGGATGAACTTCGAAATCAGAGACCCATTCGAAGACACCCAGAGTATGATGTGGACCCGTCGTTTTAGGGTGGATTATCGCAAAACGCATGGAAAGAAAATCATACACGGCCATATTCCGGTGGATTATAGTTTTATGACAATGGTCGTAGAACAAAATGAGAATTACGACTTTATTGTGCTAGACAACGGTGTCTACGAAGCCAACCAACCTGGACTAGGAAACTTGATGGCCTATAACCCGGATACCAAGCAGCTTATAGCACAATCGAATATGGATATGTAAAATCAACGGGTGCCGACCACCGCAGCATTCTTGAACTTCTTAAACTTTCCGTCAAAGTTGAACACCTCCGTGACGACGACATAAACGCCAATCGGGACGCGATTGCCATTTTCGTCTAGGCCGTTCCAGAGGGCACTGCCATCTTGCCCCACCAATTCACCTTTTACCAAATGACGAATTAATTGTCCGGCCACATTGAAGATGTAGGTGTTCATCGTGTAACCCGCCTCATCGAAATGGTAGTTGATGAAACAAGCGTCATCGTAGCCGTCGCCGTCGGGTGAGAAAATGTCGGGGTTGATGGTGATTTCGTCTTCCGAAGGCTCTGTCGTTTGCATCATCGAGTTTTCGTAACCTGGCGTGCCGAAATGCACACGCTCGGCGGCGGAATGCCAGTTGTTGGCATCCATGGAGGGTTGGTCGAAGGCCACACGCTCCAATGCCACACCCTTAGTGACCTTGAGCAAGGGATAATGCATCTTTTCGGAGAAACACATGGCATCAACCATAGTGCCGTCCTTGCCCATGAGGATGGCAGTGCCGCCTGCGTTGGCATAGCTCGGGAACGAAGCCATTTGCACAAAGTTGTCCGCCAAGCAATCGTATTGTTGCTCAACAATCTCGCTGTTGGTGGAAAGTAAAACGTATGTGCCAGGCAGGAACAGGCGGCTGTCGGTGACGATTTCTTTCAAGGTGGTGTCGGCAGGGTTGGGGAAACTTTCTCTAATGACACCGAGCATCAGCGTGCTGAGGTCAAAGGTTTTGTCTGTGTTGTTGTAAAGCTCCACATAGTCCACGCCAGGGGCGATGGGGTCAAAGAGAATTTCATTAATCAGGATGTCGCCTTCGGCAATCTCATTCGGGATACCGAACAACACTCGTGTGTCGTCTTCGATGGCTGTTCCCACACAGTTGGTGAGGCCATTAATGACCAAGGTATATACCAGGCCCACCTCGAAACCATGGTCGAAAACAAGGCCCACATAATGAGGATCTATGGGGTTAGTTTCTATCTGTTGGGGATGTTCGCCCGTTTCTTCTATGAGGAAATGCTGCAACTCCATTAATGTCCCCATATCCATTTGTTGATCAAACCACAGTTTGACGATAAAGTTGGAAAACATGCTCACACGTTCTACCTGAGGTGCCAAGTTATTCTCGCCGTTTACCGAGTTGAGTCGTCCGGGCGTGCCACCCAAGGCATCCACCGAAGCCGTCCAGTTTGAAGCTGCCGCACAGGGATTCAGCGGGTCGATTTCTTCCACCGACCAACCGCCGTTGTCCTTGTCGGGGTCATGGTACCAAGTGTTGCTAAAGTTCACCATCGAAATCAAAATGCCTTCTTTGTTGTAGAGATACATCGCCGAGGAGGTGTTGCCCACCGAGAAAGTGCCAAAACCGATGCAGTCGCCATATTCTCGTAGCTCGGGAACGGCATCCCTATGACAAAGGATGACATAGTTGTGCGGAGCAAGGACATAGTTCTCAAAGGTGTTATCAGTGCTGCCGATTTCAATGTGCCAGTCTTTTAGGTCTATGCCAAACTCCGTGGTGTTGTAAAGTTCTACATATTCCCATTCGGGCAAGCCCACCACAGGATTAGGATCGGCCATGATTTCGTTGATGACGATGTCGAACTCCGAGGCTTCGTATATCGAGAATGCCATAGTTGCTATATCCATCATGTTGTTCCACAGGTCTTTGATATAGCTGACAGTGAGGGTGTAATTGATGCCATTGCCGATTTCGCGCTCAAATGTCAGTACCACGGTAGCTGGATTCTCTCCAAAGGCCACTGAGATGGGGCTACTCAAACCATTATCCACGGAATAATTGGATGGGTTGAGTGCCGAGGTCTCGTTGAGGGCTTCGTTGAATGTTAACTTTAGGTGGGTGAGGTCTAGTACCTCGCAGGTTATGAGTATGGGTGGCTCATGGTCGGCGATGTGCGGGCCGACATAGACGTCGTCGAAATAAAACTTCTTGGAATTGCTTGAAGTGAATTTAGACCAAAAGCCAAAGAAACCGCCACGAACATAGGTGTCGTCAACGCCTTGTGCTTCAACGATGTAAATGCCAGAGTTGTCGTAGCAGGTTTGAATCATCCAGTTGCCTTCGCGGTCGCAGTTCACCTTGACGTAGACGGCAAATGAAGAAGACAAGGCTCCTTCCGTGCCCCGACAGACGCTCTCTTGTCCGTCGGCATCCTTGCGGAAAAGTTCGATGGCATCGTTGCTGCCGCCTTCGCCGAAACGGAGAAAATAACCCTGTGTCACTTGCGACAAGTCAGCGTTGTCAGCGCTGAGCCACACGTTGGAATAGTTGTTTCCCGAAGGGGAGAAAACCTCACGAATCCAGAAATGCCATTCCATCGACTCCGTTTCCGTGATGGGCAAGGAAAGATAGGCCGTGCCTTCTCCTTCCGCATCGAGTTGTAGTTGCCGGTTGGTGTTCACGATATAGCTGTTCGTCGTTCCCGACCAGGTGGGGTTATGGGTGAAGTCGCCGTCGGAAAAGTCATCGGTCACCTGGGCAAACAACGAAAAAGGCAGGAGGAGCAGGAGCAAAAGCGTCTTTTTCATGGCTGTTGAGGGTTTATGAGTGTACAAAAGTAGGGATTTTTCAGTCTTTTTCACAAAAAACATCATTCCCACGACTTGAAGGGATNNAGGCCTTCATTGTCGCCATGAAACTCGTCGACCTCCCACACATGCTTGCCGTCGGTGTTTTTGATAAGATAGCGGGTCTTGTTGATACTTCCGGGCTCTGCCAGATTTAATAGTGCCAAAGCTTCATCTACTGGTATTTCCTTCTCCCATTCGAAGCGGGCGACGCCTGTGGCATTGGTCTGCCCTTTGATGGTGATGAAGCCCTTGTCGTCCTTCACTCTGATGCGCACGATGCGCCTGGGAACGCTTGACAGATAGCCTTGAATGATGCGTGTCGACTGGTATGCTTCCGCCTTGAAGTCGCCGCAAACCAAGAATTTCCTTTCGATTTCCTGTGCCATAATCCTGTTGATTGTCCATGCAAAAGTATAAAAATTGGATGTTATCCCACTGAAAACCTACATTTTTCGTATTTTTGCAATTCAATTAATGTACGGCTGCCACAGTGTGACAGTCCTACAACTACAAACTAACAACTGCAAACTGATAAAGATGGACGGCAAAAGATTAGAAAAAGTTAATAAGCTGTTACTTAAGGAACTGGGAGATATATTTCAGCAGGAGCTGAAACCTAAGGTGCCTTCGCTGATGATTACCGTGACACGCGTCAACGTAACCTCGGACCTTTCGTATGCCCGTGTGTATCTGAGTGTCTTTGGCGTGGAAGAGAAGAAGAAAGTCGTGGAGGAAGTGGGGCAAAACGCCAAAGCCATCCGTGGCTTGCTGGGCAACCGTATCCGTCACCAGATGCGTGTCGTACCCGAGTTGCGTTTCATAGAGGACGACTCGCTGGATTATATCGAAAACATTGACAATCTGCTTCATCCCGACAAGTGAGACTGCCGCTGTTCATAGCAAACCGTTACCTCCTCGCCAAGAAGAGCCACAACCTCATTAATATCATCACATGGATTTCCATCCTGGGTATTAGTGTGGGTTCTTTCGCGCTTATCGTTGTGCTGAGTGCTTTCAATGGCCTGGAGAAGGTGATTTCGGAGATGAACAATAGCCTCACACCCGACCTGCAAATCGCTGCCGTGAAAGGTAAGACCATCGACTTGACGGTGTTTCCTTTGGGACAACTCAAAAATATCCAAGGCGTTGACTATGTGATTCCAACAATTACCGAAGATGCGCTGTTTCGTGCCAACGACAAGCAGCATATAGGTCAAGTGAAAGGTGTGGGCGTTGAATACCAAGAGATTGAGCGATTGAATGAAATCACCCATGGCGATAATGGCTTGCTGCTTTCCGACGGAGAATACGATTTTGCCGTGCCAGGAATGGGCGTGGCATGGTATCTCGGCATTAATGCCTATAATCCCTACGCGATGGTGCGTGTCTATGTGCCCAAACGTGGCAACGCCTCGCTGATGAGCCTCGAAAACAGCTTCAATTCCGATGTGCTGACGGTGCGTAGCGTGTTTGCCACCGAACAGGAACAAGACGAAAAGCTGGTGCTTGTGCCTTTCAACTGGCTTTCTGAACTGCTTGAATATGAAAACAAAGCATCTAACGTGGAGCTTTTTACCGCACCGAATGCCGATATTAATAAGATTAAAAAGGAGGTGAAAACTGTGATAGGGGAGGACTTCACCGTGAAGAATCAGCAGGAGCAGCAAGAGACGCTATACAGAATCATGCGTTCCGAGAAGTGGGCGGTCTATGTCATCCTCACTTTCATCTTGATTTTGGCTACTTTCAATGTGGTAGGCTCACTCTCTATGCTGATGATTGATAAGCGCAAGGATACCGAAATCTTGAAATCCATGGGTGCTGACAATAAATTAATTCAGCGCATCTTCATGAACGAGGGCTTGCTGATTTCTGTGGCGGGCGGTATCATAGGATTATTGCTGGGCATAATTTTGGTGCTGTTACAGCAACAGTTTGGCTTCGTGAAGTTCGGCACAGGCGGCAATTATGTGGTAGATGCCTATCCCGTCCTGCTGAAGTTCAAGGATGTGCTGCTGATTTTCGCCACGATTCTGGTGGTGGGCTGCACTTCG
>LXOW01191030.1_pt1 | contig 10062 bp, 1 predicted proteins | sample 1368591 | NCBI WGS metagenome assembly LXOW01 (sample SAMN04884650, study PRJNA319009) | bovine gut metagenome | isolation source: Cow rumen | host: Bos taurus | place: Italy: Legnaro (PD) | collected 2014-07-09
TCGCTGCTGCCGTTCTGAACTGTTATGGTAGGCTGCGTGCAGGTGTAGCCGTTGGCGGTGGTGAACGTCTCGGTTACGCTGTAGGTAATCGCCTGTCCGTCTTCATAGACGAAGAGGTTATTCCATTCGTTCGACCAGTTAGCGGTTCCCACAGCGTTCGGAACTACCGTAACGGCAGTTCCTACGGCCTCGGTGGTTCCGTTCACCGTCTTGTAAAGCTGGAGCGTTGCAACGACTCCCTGGCGGAGTCCGTCGCGGTCGCTGTCGTCGTTCCAGGCGATCTCAACCTCAACGGTCGTGGTAGCCGGAGTATGATTGTTTGTAATCGTCTCACTTCCGCCGTTGGCTACGGCAACCGTAGGCTGCGTGCAGTTGTATCCGTTGGCGTCCGTGAAGACTTCGGTTACGGTGTAGGTTATATCCTGTCCGCCTTCGCGTACGTACAGGTTCGTCCAGGTATTCGACCAGTTGGCGTCGGCCGTGTTTACGGTTACGGAAGTTCCGACGGCAGTCGTGACGCCGTCCACAGTCTTGTAGAGCTGGAGCGTCGCAACGACTCCCGAGCGGAGTCCGTCGCGGTCAGAGTCGTCGTTCCAGGCGATGGATACGCTGACCTGAGTCCTTGCGGGCGTGTAGGAGTTGGTGATTGTTCCGGTGCCGCCGTTTGCCACGTTCACGGTCGGCTGTGCGCAGCTGTAGCCGTTCGGCGTTGCGAGTGTCTCGGTGACGCTGTAGGAGATCTCCTGGCCGCCCTCGTATACGAAGAGGCTGTTCCAGACGTTCGACCAGTTGTCGGTGAATCCGACGTCGACAGGCTCGCCCACGGCAACGGGAGTGCCGTTACCTACAGTCTTGTAGAGCTGCATCGAGGCAATAACGCCCGAGCGCTCGCCGTCGCGGTTGTTGTCGTCGCTCCAGACCTTCTGGATCGTGATCGTGGTGGTGGCGGGAGTATGATCGTTGGTGATCGTCGCGCTGCTGCCGTTATTCACGGAAACGGTGGGATTATCGCAGGTGTAGCCGTTCGGAGTTGCGAGAGTCTCGCTTACGCTGTAGCTTACGGCCTGACCGTCTTCATATACGAAGAGGCCGTTCCAGGTATTCGACCAGTTGGCGTCGGCCGTGTTTACGGTTACGGCAGTTCCGACTGCAGTCGTGGTTCCGTTCACCGTCTTGTAAAGCTGGAGCGTTGCAACGACTCCCTGGCGGAGTCCGTCGCGGTTGTTGTCGTCGTTCCAGGCGACGGCCGCGGTAATCGTGGTGGTTTCGGGCGTGTGGACGTTGGTTATCGTCTCGCTGTCGCCGTGATCCACACTCACAGTGGAAGGTGAGCAGGAGTATCCGTTGGCCGTTGTGAAGCTTTCGGTTACACTGTACTCGATTTCCTGTCCGTCTTCATAGACGAAGAGGTTGTTCCACACGTTCGACCAGTTGGAAGCTCCGACGGCGCTGGGTACTACCGTCACTGCAGTATCTACGGCCGTCGTCGTTCCGTTTACCGTCTTGTAGAGCTGAACCGTTGCAACGACGCCCGAACGGAGTCCGTCGCGGTCAGAGTCGTCGGTCCAGGCAATCTCAACGCCGATCGTCGTGGTAGCCGGATTGTGGACGTTGGTAAACGTCGCGCTGCTGTCGTTCGCTATCGTCTTCGTCGACTGCGCGCAGCTGTATCCGTTCGCGTCGTTGAAGGTTTCGGTTACGCTGTAGGTTACGGCGTATCCGTTCTCGTAGACGAAGAGGTTGTCCCAGACCTTCGACCAGTTCGCAGCAGTGGGATCGACGCTGAAGGCAGTTCCGACGGCGGTGGTGACGCCGTTCACCGTCTTATAAAGCTGAAGCGTGGCAACGACGTCCGAACGGAGTCCGTCGCGGTCGTTATCGTCGTTCCAGGCGACGTACGCGGTGATCGTGGCGGTTTCGGGATTGTAGGAGTTGGTTATCGTTCCCTCGCCGTCGAGAGCAACGGTGACCGTATCCTGTGCGCAGGTATATCCGTTGGCAGTCTGGAAGACTTCGGTTACGCTGTAGGTTATGGCGGTTCCGGCGGAATATGCGGGAAGCGAGCTCCATACGTTCTGCCAGCCGTCGGTATGTCCTACGGTTACCGCAGTTCCGACGGCCTCGGGCGTGCCGTTCCCTACCGTTCTGTAAAGCTGAACGGTTGCGGCGACGCCGCTGCGTATTCCGTCGCGGTTGTTGTCGTCGTTCCAGTTTACGGTGACGGTAACGGTTCCGGTTATCGGAGTGTGCTTGTTCGTGATGTATCCGAAGCTGCCCTGGGCGATCTCAACCGTCGGCTGAGCGCAGGTATAGCCGTTCGGAGTCGTCATAGTCTCGGTTACCTTATATACTATAGGTGTTCCGTGATCGTTAGCCGGGATATCCGACCAGATATAGTTCCAGGCGGCGCCTGATCCGACGGGGACGGGAGTGCCCACAGCAACCGGCTCGGCGGTTCCTACCACCTTGTACAGCTGCATATAGGCTTCGACGCCCGAGCGCATTCCGTCCTGATCGGAGTAGTCGTTCCAGATCTTGCGGATCTCAATCGACGTGAGTACGGGCGTATGCGAGTTGGTGATCGTCGCGCTTCCGCCGTTGGCAATAACCGCAGAAGGCTGAGCGCAGGAATATCCGTTGGCGGTCGTCATCGTTTCCACGACGCTGTAGGATATGGGCTGTCCGCCTTCGTATACGTAAAGGTTGTTCCATGTGTAGGACCAGTTGTTCGCGGTTCCTACGGGGATCGCGGCTCCGACAGCGGTAGTTACGCCGCCGACGGTCTTGTAGAGCTGCATCGACGCGACGACGCCCGAACGGAGTCCGTCGCTGTCGTCTATATCGTCCCAGTTCTTGATTATGGTAATGCTCGTCTCTTCGGGAGCGTGCGTATTGGTAAGCGTGGCTTCCCAGAGGCCGGTCGTCGTATTGAGCGCCGGCTGAACCAGAGCGTAGGTGTAGCCCGTCGCGGGGTTCACCTCGGCAAAGGTGTAGGTGTAGTCTACGCCGCCGAACGACAGAGGCAAGGTAGTCGGCCAGGTGTACGTCCAGTTATTGGCTTCGTTAAGAACCACGGTGCCGGTGTACGGGATGACCGTGCCGTTTCTCTGAAGCTCTACCGTAACCGACTCGGGACGGAGCCCGTCGCGGTTGTCGCCGTCGTCCCAGACCTTCGTAATCTTGATCTGAGCAGCGTCGTTAACGGTTACTCTGAACGTCGCAGACACTTCGTCGCCGAGAGTGTTTCTCACGGTGACGGTCGCGTCGAAGTATCCGGGCGCTACGCCGGTGAACAGGGCTTCGGATGAAATATCATATGCTCCGCACCATAACAGCACGTTGTCGGTATCGAGAGTCGCAATGCTGCTGTCTACGCCGGTGATGGAAACCGAATATCCGCCGTTGTAGAGAATATTCTGTGTGAGCGCGGCAGTATTATGAGACGTATTCCTGACCGAATGGTAGGCGTCGTAATTCAGGTAATCGGAATGCCCGACCCAGATTTCCACGTCATTCGCAATGACTTCCGGAAGCTCGACAAATCCCGCAGACACGTTGATGACGCCGTTTACGTTCATCTCTCCAAACGTGCACCTCTGCGTCACGCGGTCAAAGTCCGAATCATCTCCGCTCTGAACCGCTCCGTACGCCGACTGGCGCGTGAGCTTCATAACGTAAGCCGGATAAACCGGATCCATGAAATCCGAGAAATCCAGAAGCAGATACTGCCCGGCAGTAGCTTTGTACGTCTCGAAATATCCAAAATCGCCGTATGAATCGGTCGTCAGCCAGTTGACCGTCTGTCCACCGACGTTCTGCGGAATTATCTGTCCGTTCTCGTCGAAAAGTGCAATCTTAACGCCCGATGCGTATCTTTCAAAATTAGGATTTATATTGCCGTTAGCATTACGGTACAGTACTCCGTTTTCATCGTACATATCGTAGAAGAACTTGCCGCTTTCAATCCGGATGTTTCCGTATTTCCAGGTGCAAAGCGGCAGGTCGCCTCCGAGAGTCTGTGCGCCGCCCGAGGTGGCGGCGTATCTGAAGGCGCCGCCCGAGTATGCTTCGAGCTCGTCGATCGTGCTCTTCGTGCCGCTGCGCAGGTCGAGACGGACGTTGAACGCCGTCATAACAGGAACCCGCGGCGAGGTAATCTTAACTCCCGTGACGTCGTCCCAGTCGGTGATGCTTGTTGCAGCAACCCAGGTAGACGAGTACGAGGGATTGGCATCGGTCGTATACAAAACCGTGAATTCGACGTTATCCGCGTTGGCAACGGTCACAGCCGCTCCGCGCAGATAGAAGGAAATATCTTCGTTGGTCGTCGTATGCTGAACCGAGACGGGTCCCGATGGCGTCTGCTCGGTATCCGTCCAGGTTATAGTCTGACCGATCTTCGGAATGATGATAACCGTTTCAAGATCGTAGAGGTCGCCCGATTCGGTGCTTCCGGGACCTGTGATCGTTATCAGCGCGTTGAGATCGTTTTCCTCGGTAGGCTTATAGGTAATAATCCGGTCGTCGAAATTGTAGTTGTAGTTCTTACCGGGCGTAAGGGACGCTCCGGCGACCAGCTGCATCTGAACCGATACGGCAAACTCGTTCGCGTTGGGAGAAGAGGGATCAGTCGAATGGCCGCAGTACATCGAGAAGAGTTTCTCGTCGGGCAGAGTTGATCCGGTGTGATAGGACAGTCCGAGCGTATCCTCCACTGCGCCGCTGATAGTATACTTCGTGCGGTTGTCGTCGTACCCGGTGTCGTTCGGGCAGTCGTAGTTTTCAAGAGCGCCCGAGAAATCCCAGAAAACGTTGCCTATCGGGTAATGCAGACCGGTTGTAGTTCCGGGAAGACTCTTGAGAGCAATTGAGAATGTGAATCCATTGAAGCCTCCGAAGTTGTCCGATATGATTTTGTCCCGGAATACAACTCCGTCAGCAAGGCGAAGCTTGAGGTATCTCGACCTCGACGTCCCGATTACTACCGTCTCGGAGACGACGTAGGGCGAATCGGCGGCGTAGCCGCAGAAATATGTGTCGGAAAGGACGGGAACAAACTCGGGGTCTGTTATCTCGATATAGAGCGCCTCCCCTATCTCGCCCCACGGAATTGCGATAGTATTCCAGCTGAGCGTCGGGTGATCCACGTATCGAATTGTATTGAATGCGGTATAATGATCTCCGACGTCGAACCTGCTATAAGGATATGATCTGCCGTTTCTGGGGCCAATCACGTTGAAAAACGTGTCCAATCTGAAGCTTCCGGTAGCGGTGCCGCCCTGGTATATGGTGGTAGACGATCCGTCAGTGATTGTTCCCGTAGAAGAAATATCGAGTTTTCTCGTCGACCAGAGATATGCGCGAGGGGGTGTTTTTGCTGAAGTCAAACCTGCCGGCTGGCCGCCGTCGGCATTCGCCGCGTTGTGCGTATTCGCGTCGCAGATGCAGCCGTCGAAATGAAGGAGCGCCGTCAGCGTAATCTGCGCAGTCCGGAAATCATCGTGCGTGCTGATCGCGGCTCCGGTACGCGGGTTCTCGGTAAGGCGTCTGTACCCTATGTCTTTCATAATCCAGAACACCTGATTCGTATCGTCGGGGCTGTCGTGAGAAAGGTCGGCATAGCCGTCGTACGAAAGGGTCAAAGACGTGAAATAATCGCCGTCTTCGAGAAGAGATATCTGATAATTATGATTTTCGGTGGTTGCGACGTCCGACTCAAGCACCGTATAGGTCAAAACGTCGGTTCCGTGGTTCAGCGTCGTATAAGTGAAAGTCCAGCCGACGAGTTTTGCGCCGGCTCTGAACGTACCGTCAAGGAAGAAGAGCAAGTCGTTGCCGGATATTCCGTCAAAAGTAGTTCTAACGTAATCACCGGTCAGAGAGTCCCAGAAGACGTCGTAAAACTGTCTGCCGTCGCTGACTCCGATGCTTATTACAGGGTTGAGAATAAAGTCGAGCTTTTCGCCGTAATATCCGACGTCGAAGCCGAGTCTTCCCAGAATACCGCTGCCGCCGTCGATCTCAAAGATGGCGAACTCGCCTCCGGCATAGCCAACCTGTTTATCCGCTTTATCGCTTCTGATATTCGCGGTGTTATTTGTTCCGTCAATGACGATATCCGGATCTACCGGTCTCTTGAGGCGGAACCAGAAATATTTATCGCGCGTGAGACCTTGTCGCTGAGTCCCGCCGACCCCAAGCTTCTGTTCCATCGCGAAAGGAGCGAGCGACGTGTTGCCGTAGGTCTCGTTATAGGTCACGTGAACGTAGGTGTACTCTGCAAGACGATCCGTCTCTGTCGTATCAGTCCAGTCGTTGACGCTGTAGGTAAACGAAACCCTGGACGTTTGAGCGTTATCGCCGTACGGGTAAAGCCAGCGGTAATTTGTGGCAAACTGCGACCAATATATCTCAAGGCTCTGAACGTGTGCCCCGGTCGGGAAAGAATATTCGAGCGCGGTCCACTCATGCCCGCTGCTCCACGATTCCGCGATAACGGCGTTAGCTGCGTCAATATCGGCAGCAGGTACCGAATGCTGCGTTCCGTCGTAATCCGTCCATGTAATTGTCGATAGAACCGGAAGGACGCCGGCTTCGCCGGTGGGATCTCCGAGAACATACTGATTTGCAACGCTCACGTACAGAACAAGCGGCGTAATCTGGTAGGGAAATCCGTAAGTCTGAGTCAATCCCTGAACGTCGGCGGGCAGATAGTGGACTCTGGTGCCGATAGAACTGTCGTCGACAATGTAGCTTCCGTTGCTGACAGAATTAAATAATTCTCTTGTTATTGTTCCGCCTATAACGACGTTATGATCCGAATCCGGGCGAGCATCCCAACGGCGATTGTCCGATCCCAGCATGTTGCTGATCGACGAGCGCGTTTGTAAGCCGTATGTAGATATTGTCGATCCGTCGAACGCTGCTGTGCGTATATTGCTTCCGTCTCCCGCAACACGATAGCGCACCTGCGTTCCGTTCGGAACAGTGTATGTAGTCAACGCGTCCAACGGAACTCCGGCGTCGGCAAGAGCCCACCTGAGTACCATGCCTGTAAAGAGGGAGCCGAAAAAGACGCCGTTGTCGTCGAGCATATGCGAAGAATTGAACCAGCGGGCGCTCGGCGTAATATCATAGTAATATGCGTCTGCATTGGAATCATAGGTGCGGGTTCCGACGGTCCAGTTGCCGTACATCTCGTCAAAATCCGCTTTTATGAGCGAAGTACCGAGATTGCGGCCGTTATCGTCTCCGTAGTTTCTGATAGAATGAAGCCTGACAAGAGGCGTCGGTTCGTACACGCGGATACCGACTATCTCGAAGAGCGCTCCGTCGTCGTCATACGCGGCGGGTATTTCGAATCTCGGTCCGCCGGTCTGATGGCTCGCATGATAAACCTGACCGTCGGTGGATTTATAACTGCCGGCGAATTCAAGCATCCAATCTGTCAGCGGATGCGTTGATGTAGAAACAGGCGTCACAGCCACGTCGTACGTGTGCGTGGCGGTTATTGCAGCCGTCGGATGCTGATAGGGCGTACCGCTCCAGAGAACGTTCGAAACGCCGACGGTCCCATTTGTGAGGACGTTGTTGATATCTTCTGTCGCCGCGAGCGTATACTGCGTGCAGGCGATGCGCGACTGAGGCGTCACGGCGCTGTCGATCAGCGCCGCTGCCTGAGCGGACGTCAGCGCTCTCGATACCATCCTGAAGGTGATCGTAACGTCGACGACGTCGCCCGAATCGGCGACGCGCGCGGCAATCTTGTTCGGGGCGATCTGCACGATCTCGGTTATCGTCGCGTCGACAGTCGGAAGAGCGGCAAACTCCGTGCCGTATTCAAGGCATTCGGCCACGAGAACGACGTTGCTCGGAGCCGTGCAGGTATAGTGAACCCTGAACTCCTTTTCGTTCGCCTCGCTTATGACGTAGGTCGAACCCGAGCTGTCGGGGAAGGTTGTGTTGAACCTGTCTACCGTGACAGTTCCCTGTGCGGCGGACGGGTCGTTGAGCAGCCTCTGACGGCCGATACGGGCAAAGTCCCCCGCCATTGCGTCGACGGGCAAGAGTCCGACGACCATGATCAGTGCAATTACGAAAGCTGTGACTTTTGTAAAGCGCATCTTTTTCTCCTTCTTTCCGGTATTATTCCGGCGGCTTATTATTTATAAAAATAGTATATCAAAAAACAAAAAAGGACACACAAAGACGCCAAAAAAACAGTTTTTGACGTCCAGAGTGCTGGTTTTTAAGCCTGACTTCCAATATTATATCAAAAAAAAAAAAAAAATGCAACACCGCTTTGAATATTATTTTGAATATTTTTTTGTACTTTTTGTTAAAAACGACGAATTCCGCAGAAAAACAGGGACAAAAACTGACAAATTGAACTGTTTTCGGGGCGTGAAAATGAATAATGGGAACCTGAGGGCGAGGAAAATGCGGTTTGCAGGAATTCGGATAAACTACCAAAAAATCAGGTTTTTGATATGTTTCAGGTAATTTGTTCGTTTTTTCTGCATATCCTCGGTCAGCGGGCCGAACCCTTTCGCTGCGCGAAACGGATCGGCCCCTACGGGCGGGCTTCAATACTCCGACTTGATTTTTTACAAACACAAAAAATATGAAGAACTGAAAATCGCCGCCGCGGTCGGTGAAACGACGTTTCGCCGACCGCGGCGGTACATTATTAATTCTTCAGTCTTCAGTATTCATTATTCATTTAGGCGCTGTGTCAATTTTAGAAATATTTTGTTAACTTTTTATTCATTTTCTATTGACACAGCGCCGCTTCTATGCTATAATACCTTCGACAGCCCGGAATAACATATTTAGAAAGTGAACTGATTATGAACGAAAAACTCAAAGTTCTCTGCGTCGAACCCGGGCTTCCGCCCGCGGAAAAGACCATCTCCGGAGGGCTCGAATCCCTCCAGCACGAGGTCGACGGATACATCGAATGCGTATATCCTTTCGACGACGACGTCTGCATCATCTGCAACGAGGAGGGCAAGATCAACGGTCTGCCTCTCAACCGCTCGCTCAAGGACGAAAACGGCGATATTTACGACGTAATAGCCGGAACGTTCATCATCGCCGGACTGACCGAAGACTCCTTCTGTTCGCTCGACGGCGGCATGATAGAGAAGTACGGCGAGCTCTTCCGCTACCCCGAAATATTCGTCTCGGTCAACGGAAAAATCCGCTCCTTCCCCGTCAGAGACTGAGCGAGGAGATCGACGTCCTCATTCCGCCGGCTTCGATAAGAGCGCGCAGCTCGCGCAACTCTGCTCCGGTCAGGTCGAACGAGTCGAACGCCGCGGCGGCGGTGCCGGCGGCCGTGCCGGTCACGGCGCAGCATGGTATCGAACGCAGGTTGTCCCAGAGGGCGTCGCCTGCGCTGACGTCGCGTCCGGCGGCAAGCAGATTGTCGATTCCGCGCGGACGCAAAGCGCCGAAGGGAACCTCGTAAAGAGGTCCGCGCCGACGCCAGTCGCTGACGACGCCGATTGAATCATCGTACTGCTTCCGCTCGTCGCATGTGTCGGGCGTCGCGTATCCGTCTATCCTGCGCGTCATCCTGAACTGCGGGATAACGGCGAGATGATCGGGCATAAGCCCGGGATCGTCTTTCAGGCGCGCCTGCCAGTCGGCGTAGGTCGCTGCGTGCGAGGCTAAAACGAACGCCGTGTTCTCCTCCCCGTCGAGTCCCGAATAACGCGTCCCGGAAAGCTTCGGCTTTTCGGGGCGCAGTGCGCGTTCGTCCTCGGGCACGTCTGACGCGCCGAGCATTTTAAGCCGTCTTCCCTTATCCGAATACCGGTAATACCATCCGGCGAGTATGTTGCCGTGCGCCGGGAGTTTCGTGGGAACGCCGCAGAAGGCGGCGACGTCGGCGTCTCCCGTCGCGTCAACGACGGTGCGCGCTTCGACGGCGAACCTGCCGGATTTGTTCTCGCATATCAGATGCGTAACGCGGCAGCCCTTTGTAACGGCAGATACGATTTTCGTGCCGTAGAGTATTCTCACGCCTTCGCGGAGCATAAGGCGCTCGCATTCGAG
>LXOW01294890.1_pt2 | contig 10062 bp, 8 predicted proteins | sample 1368591 | NCBI WGS metagenome assembly LXOW01 (sample SAMN04884650, study PRJNA319009) | bovine gut metagenome | isolation source: Cow rumen | host: Bos taurus | place: Italy: Legnaro (PD) | collected 2014-07-09
ATAAAGTATTTCTCCGTTTAAATCTATAATAACACGAATGTCTATCTGTTTGTTGAGAGAATCTTTAAGGAATGCGTTAAGATTGTATTTTTGTTCAATTGTTTCAATAAATATTTCCGTTTTTCTTGTATGGGGTGTATTGGAGTATAGCATTCTACCACCGACATAGATTGATGTTGTCAAATTATCTTCTATAGAATCTATGACAATAGGCGGTATATATAGCTGAACATTATTTTTTTTACTATTCAGAATGTATTTGGCATATATTTTAGATTGTGGAACTAAAATATCATGATTCCTTATGGACGATTGTTGAACATTGGTTTCATCCTCTCTTTCTTGCCACCATTTATAAAGAAGATTATCTTGTCGACTTCTCTTGTCGGGTTTATATGGCTCATTATAGTATAGTTGATGGATTTTCACAAAAGTATTATTGAGGAATTTGTTGAATTCGGAGCGTAAACTATTATGTAACACAAAACACCTCAATCCAATGAGTATCGAATATGTGTTTGCTCCAATATTCACAGAATTAGTGGCATTGTCTTCAGTTTTATTGAAGACTTTTCTCAGCTCCTCTCCTACTTTCTCGCAAATCCAATAGTCCTCATTCTTTAAATACCTATATTTCAAATTTTCTTTGAATATTTTGAAACATAGTTCAAAAAAGGAATTAAGGCTTGCTTGGGGTGCAAGAGCGTGCATCATTAATGTCGCATAATATTTTTTTGTACTATTTTGAGCTTCTATAATCAGTCCTGCTCGTGCTATTTTGTCAAGAAATCTTGTGATGTGTTGATACAATTTTTGGTTTTTGGGTTGATCTGTGAGTTCCTGAGTCAAAAATTGCCAAAAACCTCGGTCTGTGTTTTCACCATTAATATCATTTTTCCATCGTTTGCATATTTCAATTAAGGTGCAGAAGACGAATTTATCGCCCAAAAGTGTTAGATCGTTTTCTGCAATAGAATATTTCANNCAATATCTCGTATTTTATAAAATTTATTCCAGAATTTCAAGTCGCCAAAAACAGTATTTAATTGTTTTATCTCTGATTTGAATTTTTGAGAAGGCTTAAACAAAGGTGTTTGATTTGCTGGAATAGTTATTAAATCCCCGTTAAGTGAACGAATACTACGGGCATTCCTTTTTCTGGTCGTAAAAGTACCAAAACCTTGCAGTGTTACTTTCTCACCATTGCAAACGGTTTGCTGAATTACTCCAATGAGTTCGGAAACAATAGCATGTGTGCTCGTTAGGTTTATTTGTGTATACTTAGAAATTTTTTCACAAAGCGATGTTTTGTCCATAAAGTTATTAAACAATCTTTATCCTCCGCTGATTCCTTATTGCGGATAATACAAATCTGCACTCAAAACATATAAAGAAACGCAGGAATCTGATGTCATCGCTCTTATTGCTACAAAGATTTTCGACTTACCTTATTGTGTGTTAGGATTTAGAATTTGTAGAATTAGTACGCACAACAAGACATTGACTCAGCGCCTTTTGTATATGTCTGTCGCCCTCCTTCCGCCAATCCGAGCTTCAGTTGTTTGACAGGGCAAAGATAAAGAAATTTATTAAAAAAAAGAAGAAAAACAGAACAATAGCACAAATTTTCCACACCAGCTGCAATGTACCCTTTCAGCGGTGGCCTTGTTCCGTGCTCCAGTGCTCTCAACACCCGCACCGCAGTGAAATAACGGGATAATACCAACATCTATTGATATTGAACCCTCTATGAGGGTAGGACATTTCGATTTTATTGCAAGGGTAATCAAAGACGATGATGGCAATACTATCGAAGTATGGTATGCCCGTGAATTACAGCAAGTATTGGGCTATGCCCGAAGGGAGAACTTCAGCATAACAATTTATCGAACAATGGAATCATGTAAAACATTGGGAATCAATTTAGATGATCATTTTCGTAAAGTCACGAAAATGACAGCCTTGGCAAAAGGAACTCACCGTGAAGTACAAGATTTCATGCTTACCCGCTATGCCTATAGGTTATCAGAGGACTGCAGCAACCTTTGGCATCTTGGGAAACTCACGTCTTGAGGCTTGCTGTTTCTCAACCTCTCTTTGTGCGATGACCAGACAGTCGTGTTCATAGCCATATTGCATGCGCATCCAGAAATCGTAAGGAATACCCAATTCCTTTTCCAATGCCATTGCAATAGTCACTGTAAAACTTCGTTTACCTTTGATAAGCTCATTCAGATGGCTTGGAAGGATGCCAATTTTTGCAGCGAGGTCTTTTTGCTTTATTCCACGCTCTTTCAATTCCTCATTGAGGACCTCACCGGGATGTACAGCGCGGAAACCTGTTATTCTACCGTTGTCCATAGTGTGTATTGTCTAATTCAATTAATGTTATTTCAATTCCGTCTTCTAATTCCCGAAACAAGAGCCATTCTACCCTGCCATTTACCACTCTCACAGAACTCATGTTAACATATTTTAGTTTCTCATAATGCAGATAACTTATCAAATTTAATTCTTGTGTATTAGCCGCCCCTTGAAGATTGCTGAACACACGATCAAGCGCATTGAGGAATTTGCTATCTCGTTGGTACTTCTTATACTTCTTGCTTTGATGAAGCAGTATAAGACTCTCTAATTCAGCATCTTCAAAAGTTATCTTCATTCAGAATAAATTTCTGCAAAAATACAAATAATTCTGATTTTTGGGAATTTATTGAAAATAATTTTTTTTTCGACTTTCTTTTGATTTTTTGTTTCAGCTGCCATGTACCCTTTCCGCGGTGTTCTCGCTCCGAGCTTCGGGGCCGCCTCGACAAGCTCGGCGTACATACCCCCGCACCGCGGGAGCGACGAGGTATTCCGCTAATCCCCAGATTCCGCATACGCTTTATCTGGGGTTACTGAAAGAGACGCATCTTCGATGCTCAGTTCGCTGGGATTACAGTCCTGTCGATATGTACAGAAAAGGTGCCATTAACACTCCTTATGTTTTGCAGACCCACGGCCTGCGAAACATATACACAAGGAAAACATTTCTACCAAACCCTGCAGTCCTAGTGGACTGCACAATGCTATGATGCTGCGTGCGCAGGCCATGCCGACAGTTGGGGGGAGCGGGCTTGTGCGGCTGCACTTACCGTCGGCTTGATCTTTTGTACACTTTTCCATCAAGGGAAAAGGAACTGAGAAAAATCGTTGGAAAAGAAAAAAGGGCAGGTCTTGCGACCCGCCCTTTTTCTTTTGATTCATACAGGCAATTAAGCGTTGGCTGATTACTATATCACCGTCAGTTTTCCTTTGTATAGACATGGTTTTCCGCCACTGACAACCCACAGCATATATACGTATGTACCTCTGATCACATTACCCCTTACTTTCCCATCCCACAACACCAAACGGCCATCCATTTCAGCGGGCTGGTTGACAAAAGGAGTGAGAGGAACAAACTCGCCATCCGTATTTTTCTTCCCTTCGTAATAGAACACTTCCTCGCCATAACGCGAATATACCACAAACTTCACCTCAGCGATAAACCGAAGCACAAACTGGTCGAGATAGAAATAGTCGTTCTGCACCGGACCTTCGTTCGGACTACGGGTCGGCGTGATGCAGTTCGGCAGGAACACATTCGGCACACAGGGTTCAATCCTGTACGTGGCCTTCGCCTCACATTGTGTCGTACGATCCACAATACTTACCGAATAGCTTCCGTCGCTCAATGCCAACAGTTCATCGGTGGTACTCATCACCGAATCCATATAGACCCAAGTATAATCCACCTCATTCTGCTGTACATTGCTCACATTGGCCACCAGTGTAGTCTGGGCACTGTCACAAAAATCGCCCAACTGCTGAATAGTTACCGTCGGATTCTGCACATCAAAGCGCACCTTTACGATGCTGTCGCAGCCATTCCAAGCTCTAATATTATACTGGGGTAATGCATTAGTGTAATTCACCTGATGGTCGCCCACAGCATTCAGGTCCCAACGAGTAGTCCCATTATCGTGACCAAAAAGTTCGGGTTTGTAATAATACGGCAACCTACCCTCGCAGATACTCACCGTATCTGCCGCATATTGTTTCTCCATGTATTCTGGCAAAATAGTGATGGTGGTGTCTATTATGACTGATTTGCACTCTCTTTCGTAATCCTCAATATACAGCGACACTGTATAAGTACCCGGCTGTGCGTATATATGTTCCGGTTCAAAACCATGCACTAAAGGACTGCCATCTCCAAAATCCCATGTACACTGATCGGGATGCATCTCCAAATCCTGCCAAGTGGTATCCACCCCACCGTTGCCATTCGGTTGAATAACACCTATACTGCTGGTATTGTGTAGTACAACTCCATAGTCGCAGTTTTTTTCATTGGTCAGTGCTTTAGGTTCAATAGAGAAAGAGGGCTTCAAATCATAATATTTGACCATAGCCTGATAGACAAAGCGGACACCTGTATAAGACTGAACCACACATCGGTAGTATGGCTTGGTGGGATTCGGACGCAGTATAGGATTATATTTGGTGCTTCCCTGAAACACAACGGGGCTACTTGAATCATCCGGATCAAACCAATTGGATGTGGTGGTGGAAGCCGAATCCGTCCCATTATACCAAGCATAAGTATCTTCGTCAAAGCCCCATGGAACACTCAATCTCAACGTATCTCCGCCACAATATTTCGCTTTTAACTGGGCGGGAACCATCTTGGCCGTAAAATAACAATAAGACCAATGAAAATAACCATAACAACCCCATACATCAAGACGAAAATCCACTGCTTGGCCGGCACGTGCCTGATCCGACAAGTCGAAAGCCACAATAGTATAGGGATAGGTGAAAATACTATCGACATTATATTGGCAAGGGCATCCCGGTTCAACAGGACAACTTTGCGTGGGTCGCAACACTGGTGTATTGTCGGGATCCTCGTCTCCCGCTTCACCCGGTGTTCTATACCAGAAGCGGGAATAAGGATGGGTAGCATCATAATTTCCCAAAGACAAATAATCATTAGTACCATGTTGCAACACTGCCAACTCAAAACCAGGATCACCCGCATAGAAGTGTCTTGCATCTTCTGTCACAAAAGCAAAGTTCACCAACAGCACTGGGTTATTGGTATCGGGCACAAAAGAATACAAAATCTGTTGCCTTTTTTTCCCCGAAGCAGAACCGCTAGTTCCTGGTGTACCTAATTGAATCACAGTATCCACGAAAGTTCCCGGGTATAGGTCCGAATCCCATGCTTCCGCCAAAACTGGTCTATTAAAAGCCTCCCCATCACAACTGCGGAAGCAAGTATCGTTGTTAAGGGATTGAGGATTTTGAGGATCATATACCCTGAATTGATGACTTGGATAAGCGCCTGTATCTATACCTGTGTGTGATTGAGTATATACAATACAAATTGGTTTCACCCATGAGTCGTCCCAATTGACGGACGAGCTACCCGTCTGGGGGGTCAAATACATAAAACTTTGGGGCGAACCTATATGGACACCATCGACAACCTGCTGTCCCAAAGCCAGGCCTGTGACACACAACATCACCAGTAGTACCAGTATTTTATTCGCAACTTGCATGGTATCAAAAAAATATGCTGAAAAACAATTTTTTTAGACTACAAAAATAATATTTTTCCATATTACTTCTGTCTTATTGAAAAAAATTTATTTTTGCAGCATCAATCTTACCAAAACCAATAAACGATGAAACATATACTGATGATTGTGCTGGTCGCTTTAATGATGGGCGGATGTGGCGCCGGCAAAAGTTCCGTACAAACTGCAAATGGAACAGTTACAACCGTGGGAGTAGAAGAATTTGCCAAGGTTATTTCCAAGAAAAGACGGTGGGCTTACCGCATGGAAACAAGCAGGAAAACCCGTCGTAAAATAATCCGTAAAGAAAAAAGGGCAGGTCTTGCGACCCGCCCTTTTCATTTTGATTCATACAGGCAATTAGGCGTTGGCTGCTTCCAAATCCTTGTACTCTTTCACGATGTTTTTCACATCGGCGGGNNCAACAGGAGCCAGACCGCAAGCACCCACGCAACGCAGACAAGTCAGAGAGAACAGACCGTCGGGAGTGGTTTGACCCACCTCAAGGTTCAATTCTTTCTTGAAAGCGTCGAGGATTTTCTCTGCACCACGAACGTAGCAAGCGGTACCCAAGCATACGGAGATGGGGTATTTGCCCTTCGGAGTCATGGTGAAGAAGGCGTAGAAGGAAACCACACCGTAAACCTTGGCAGTAGGAATGTGCAGACATTCGGCAATCAGTTCCTGAGCTTCGGCGGGCAGGTAGCCTAAAAAGTCCTGCGTTTGATGCAAAACATTGATCAATTCGCCGGGATTGTTATTGAAGCGGTTGCAAATTTCAACAATTTTCTCCCGAACTTCTTTTTTCATTTTTACAATTATCTTCTTATCCATTGTTCTGAATTTTTCTTGATTACTAATTACTTTTTGTCCACATCCACTTCCACAGTGGTCTGTCTGTCGAAGTAATGCGTGTGCAACAATTCGTGTGACTTGTGACCGCAAGGTTCGCCCAGAAATTCTTTGTAGATAGCCTGGATGGACGGGTTCTCGTGAGATTTACGGATAGGCATTTCTCTATCGGCACGGTAGATAGCCTCCCAACGAGCCTTGATAATATCGCTATTACCATGGTGCTGAGGCTGACCTGCACCGTCGATACAACCACCAGGACATGCCATGATTTCGATAGCATGGAACTGGCTCTTACCTGCCTTGATGTCTTCCAACAACTTACGGGCGTTGCCCAGACCGTGAGCGATACCGATGTTCAGTTTCAGACCGTCAACATCAACGGTAGCGGAACGAACACCTTCCAAACCACGGAGTTCTTCGAAGTCGATCTTCGGGAGAGGTTTCTTAGTAATCACTTCGTAAGCGGTACGAACGGCAGCTTCGATTACACCACCAGTGGTACCGAAGATAACAGCAGCACCGGTTGATTCGCCAAGAGGACTGTCGAATTTCTCTTCCGGCAGAGCCTTGAAGTCGATGTTAGCCAACTTGATCAAGCGAGCCAGCTCACGAGTGGAGATTGAATAATCCACATCGGGATTGCCGTTCACCTTGAACTCGTCACGACCAACTTCGTATTTCTTAGCCAAGCAAGGCATCACAGAAACGCTGATCATATCTTCGCGCTTGCAACCAATCTTCTCTGCGAAATATGACTTGGCGATAGCACCAAACATCTGCTGCGGAGATTTTGCGGTTGAAGGAAGATCTAACATATCGGGGAACTGATGTTCGAAGAATTTCACCCAAGCGGGGCAGCATGAAGTCAGGATGGGAAGCGGAACGCTCTTGTCGCCAGCCAGATATTTGGTCAGACGGCCGATCAGCTCGGTACCTTCTTCCATGATGGTCAAGTCGGCGCTCCAGTCAGTATCGAATACATAGTCGAAACCGAGAGCCTTCAGAGCGGCGGTCAGCTTGCCAGTAACGATAGTACCGGGTTCCATACCGAATTCTTCACCGAGGGCCACACGCACGGCGGGAGCCACCTGTACAACGGTCTTCTTGGTAGGATCAGCGATAGCGCGGATGATCTTAGCGGTATGGTCAACCTCAGTCAAAGCGCCAACGGGGCATACTGCCACGCACTGACCGCAGAAGGTACATGGTGAATGATCCAGATGCTGGTTGAAAGCGGTAGAAACCACTGCCGGGAAACCACGTTCGATGGCTGACAGGGCACCCACGGTCTGCATTTCGTTGCACATCATTTCGCAACGACGGCACATAACGCATTTGTTCATATCGCGGATGATGGAAGGAGAAACTTCCACCTGATAGCTTGACATTTCGTGATTGCCGCCGATGTAGGGGTTTTCGCGAACGCCGAAACGGATGGCGAGGTCTTGCAACTCGCATCTTCCGCTCTTAGCGCACTGCAAGCAGTCTGACGGGTGGTCGCTGAGGATCAGCTCCAACACGGTTTTGCGGGCGTTGATAACGCGGATGGAATTGGTTTTCACCACCATGCCTTCCATACACTCGGTAACGCAAGCGGGAGCGAGGTTTCTACGTTTTTCCACCTCAACCACACAAATACGGCATCCACCGGGTCTGTTATGAACATGCAGATTTTCCAGCTCAAAATGACAAAGGGTAGGGATATCGATACCCATTTTCTGAGCAGCTTTCAGAATAGTTGTACCTTTCGGCACTTCAACTTCTCTATTATCTATTGTTAATTTTACTGTATCCATTGATTATGTGCTTTTTATATTATACTAATTGCGTTAAACTTACATTTTTCATAGCAAGTGCCGCATTTGATACAAGCCTTCTGGTCGATTTCGTGCGGATTCTTCACTGTGCCGGAGATGGCGTTCACCGGGCAATTTCTTGCGCAAGCGGTACATCCCTTACACTTGTCAGGATCGATAACATACTGTTTCAGAGCCTTGCACTGACCGGCGGGACATTTCTTGTCCACAACGTGGGCAACATACTCATCCCAGAAGTTGTCGATGGTTGACAATACGGGGTTGGGTGAAGTCTGGCCTAAGCCGCAGAGAGCTGTGTCTTTGATAACGTGGGCGAGGTTGCGCAGTTCGTCCAGGTCTTCCATGGTACCGTTGCCTTTGGTAATCTTGTCGAGAATTTCGTTCATTCTCTTGTTACCGATACGGCAGGGTGAGCACTTACCGCAGGATTCCTCAACGGTGAAGTCCAGATAGAACTTAGCCACTGAAACCATACAGGAAGTCTCGTCCATTACGATCATACCACCAGAACCCATCATTGAGCCTGCTGCCACGAGGTTTTCATAATCAATAGGAGTATCGAGGAACTTCTCGGTCAAGCAACCGCCGGAAGGACCACCGGTTTGAACGGCTTTGAATTTCTTGCCGCCCTTGATACCGCCACCGATTTCAAAAATGATTTCACGAAGGGTGATACCCATAGGCACCTCAATCAGACCCACATTGTTGATCTGGCCGGCCAGTGCGAACACCTTCGTACCTTTTGATTTCTCAGTTCCGATAGAGCTGAACCATTCCCAACCCTTGTTGATGATAACGGGGATGTTGGCGAAGGTTTCAACATTGTTCACGTTAGAAGGTTTCTTCAAATAACCCTGAACGGCAGGGAATGGCGGTTTGAAAGTAGGTTCACCACGCAGACCTTCCATTGAGTGGATCAGAGCGGTTTCCTCACCGCAAACGAATGCGCCAGCACCATATCTCAGTTCGATGTCGAAATCGAAGCCTGAACCGAGGATATCGGGACCGAGCAAACCGATTTCACGAGCCTGAGCGATAGCCACCTGCAAACGGTGGATAGCCAGCGGATATTCAGCACGGATGTAAATCAAACCCTTGGTAGCACCGATACAGAAACCACCGATAGCCATAGCTTCGATTACAGTGTGCGGGTCACCTTCCAGGATGGAACGGTCCATAAATGCACCCGGGTCACCTTCGTCAGCGTTGCAGATCATGTATTTCTGATCAGCGCTGTTCTGACGGCAGAGGCTCCATTTCATACCAGTGGGGAAGCCAGCGCCACCACGACCACGGAGGCCTGATTTCTTGATATCTTCGATAGTGCCTTCAGGATCGTTTCTTTCCAAAACGCTAGCCAAAGCTTTGTAACCGTCACGGGCGATGTACTCATCAATGTTTTCAGGATTGATGAAACCGCAGTTACGCAAAGCAATACGCATCTGTTTCTTGTAGAAACCCATGTGCTTGGAGTCTTCCTTGTGCTGCTGGGTTTTGGGGTCAACATAGAGCAAACGCTCCACTTTTCTACCCTTGATAATGTGTTCGTTGATGATTTCCTCTACGTTTTCGGGTTTCACCTGAACATAGAAAGTGTTGTCGGGCAAAATCTTAACGATAGGGCCTTTTTCGCAGAAACCGAAGCAACCGGTACCAATCACTTGAACATCGTTTGCCAGGTTCTTTTCTGCTAAAATACTTTCAAAATTAGCTTTGATTTTGGCACTTTCAGACGCATGACATCCTGTACCGCCACAAATCAATATGTGATACTTGTAATT